>Ga0209272_10001011_pt1 | contig 19134 bp, 19 predicted proteins | sample tdDd002_FD_187125 | JGI IMG/M metagenome (GOLD analysis project Ga0209272, IMG submission 187125) | Marine sediment microbial communities from the Atlantic coast under amendment with organic carbon and nitrate - tdDd00.2 (SPAdes)... | ecosystem: Environmental > Aquatic > Marine > Coastal >... | reverse complement strand
ATTTTAACTTTTTAACCTTCAAATTTTTGAATAAGGACACATTCATGTCTACAGACTTTAAACCCGCTGAATTCGTACAAACAATGATTAACGTTGGCGAAGCTAAAACAAAGACAAGTTCTCGTGATTTGCTTTTGCGCGGCACCATGGCAGGTATCATCTTATCTCTAGCGGTAGTAGTAGCGATTACGACAATCGTTCAGACAGGCATGGGCATTGTGGGTGCACTTGTCTTCCCAGTCGGTTTCGTGATTCTAAGTGTTATGGGTTATGACTTAGTAACAGGTGTATTTGGTCTGGCTCCACTAGCAAAATTTGAAGGTCGTCCTGGTATTACTTGGAACCGCATCTTCCGTTGTTGGGGCCTTGTTGGTCTTGGTAACCTTATCGGTTCTTTGATCGTTGCTTACCTAGTAGCAATATCGCTAACAGGTAACTTCTCTCTAGAGCTAAACGCGGTTGCTAAAAAGTTCATTGCTGTTTCTACTGCACGTAGCTTAGGCTTTGAAAACATGGGTATGGACGGATGGATTACGTGTTTCGTGCGCGGCATCTTCTGTAACTTAATGGTTTGTCTTGGCGTAATTGGTAACATGACAGCACGCACTGTAGCTGGCCGTGTAGCGATGATGTGGTTCCCAATCTTCATCTTCTTCGCACTAGTATTTGAGCACACAGTCGTAAACATGTTCCTATTCCCACTTGGTATGATCTTAGGTGCTGACTTTGGTATCGCGACGTGGTTGAACTTCAACCTAATCCCAACAATTCTAGGCAACATTGTTGGTGGTCTAATTATGACTTGTATCCCGTTATACCTAACTCACGCTAAAACAGCACCTTCTCTATCTGATGAAGATGCTGTAGAAGCAAAACCTGCATTAGCTAAGTAAGTTAAGCATTACTATCAGAATCTGATAGTGAATAAGTCGGGACTCTCTCATATCTTAAGCTAAGAGATTCCCGGCTATGCTCGTACTCATCTATGTAATAGTTAATTGGCTATAAAAAGAATTTCTTAGCAAAGAGTCTCTTTTTATACCTAAATTTACTCGAAAGGCGTAGTTATGACTGCTTCTCATCTCTCTTCTTTAAATAGCGGCTTTGTTTCTCTTGTAGGGGCAGGACCCGGTGACCCTGATTTACTGACCGTTAAAGGTTATCGCGTAATCCAGCAGGCTGAAGTCGTGGTTTATGACCGATTGGTATCGCCAGAAATTCTTGCCTTAGCAGGTAGTGATGCAGAGATGATTTACGTAGGAAAGAAACTCGATTATCACTGCGTGCCGCAAGACCAGATTAATCAGTTATTGGTCGACAAGGCGAAAGAAGGCAAACGTGTGGTTCGTTTAAAAGGCGGAGACTCGTTCATTTTTGGCCGAGGTGGCGAAGAGCTGGAAGAGTTAGCTGAGCACGGCGTTAGATTTGAAGTTGTACCAGGGATTACAGCGGCTGCGGGCGCTACTGCCTATGCGGGGATTCCATTGACCCATCGAGATCACGCGCAAAGTGTTCAGTTCATTACAGGACATGTACAAAAGGACGGTAAAGAGATTGAGTGGCAGTCATTGGCTCAATCCAATAATACGTTGGTGTTTTATATGGGTCTTAAGCAGTGTGAATACATTGCGGCTAAGCTACTTGAAAATGGGATTGATGCATACATGTCATGTGCCATTATCGAAAACGGCACACGCCGAGAGCAACGTGTATTCACGGGTAACTTAAGTGACTTGGCGGGTATGGCGAAAGAGGCGGTCAGCCCAGCTCTAATTGTCGTTGGCAGCGTAACGTCTTTGCATGACAAGCTAAAATGGTTTAACTAAACCTAACCAATCCAGAATAAACAGCGGCCAATGAGCCGCTGTTTCTATTTATGGGTATCTTGGTTGAAGTAGTCGACAAGATAATCGATGAATGCGCGAATTCGATAGGGTTGATACTGACTCGATTTGTAGACGGCATACATAGGCAGTGACATCTTTTCCGTCTCAACAAAGAGCTCAATCAATCTGCGTTTCTGCAAATCCGCTTCGACCATCCAACGTGGCATTGCTGCAATACCATTATCTAGTCTTGCCATTTCTACAATCATTTCTGGACTGTCGCTACTAAAAGCTTCGTTTACTTGGTATTTCTCCCCGTTAATGACCCATATGTTACTTGGAGATGTGAGCGAGTAGGTTAGGCATGCGTGGTGTGTTAACTCTTCTGGCGTGTGAGGGTGACCATGTCGTTTGAGGTAACCGGGTGATGCGATAAAGCAGACGTTATGACCGAGCAACTTACGTGCCTTAAGGTTTGAATCCTTCAAATAGCTCGCTCTTATCGCGATATCAACATTAGATTGATAGAGATCGATGAGCTGATCTTGTACCGATAGATCGATCTGTAAATTAGGATGCAATTGAGTGAACAGGGAAATAGGCTTGGCTAAGCGCTGAATTGCAAAAGCGGACGGGGCTGATAGGGTAAGCTTGCCAGACACAGAAGTTAACTCACCTTTAAGCTGTGCCTCAGTCTGCTCCATCTCTTCAATCACACGGTTAGCGTAGCGCAAATATTGTGCGCCTTGATCTGTCAGGCTAACTTTGCGTGAAGTTCTGTGCAGCAAAGTGATGCCAATAGCGTCTTCTAACCAAGCCACTTTCTTACTGACGGCACTTTGTGTGATGTTTTGTTCGTTTGCAACGAGTGTAAAACTCCCAAGTTGGGCGACTCGGCAGAACAGTTTCATGCTTTCTAATTTATCCATATCTATTCCATACCGGAATGCTAGTTAGTTACAAACTAGCATTTATCTGTTTGGCTAGGAATATATACTTTCATTACACCAACAAATTAATGTTATTAGAGAGAAAACCATGACTATTATCACACTACTCCTGAGCGCTTTTTTCTTGTTTGCAAGCTCCATCAAATTGACTGGATGGCAAAAGTTTATTTTTGAAACCCAACTGGGATTTTTCAAAAAATATGGACTGAATCGTCAAATGATGTTCGCCATCGGTGTGATTGAATTTGCGGCTGCTGCTATGCTCTTTGGCTCGTTCCTTTTAACTCGAGATGATCTTAACGTCATTGGTGCGGCTGGGATTGCTTTCACGTCAGTAGGAGCGATGTTCTTCCACTTTAGATTCGATACTTGGCGTGATGCGATTCCGTCTATGGTGACGATGTCACTTTCTGTGGCGCTCCTTATTCAAAATAGAAGTGTACTCATCGCTTGGTTTTGATAGAGTCATGCTTCAAATAGAAGAGGTGAGCCAAAAATGGAAAAAGTCGCAATATTTGTCGATGTACAGAATATCTATTACACAACACGTGACAAATATAGAGCCAATTTCGATTACAATCAGTTTTGGTACGTGGCGACAGAAGGGAATGAAGTTATTGAAGCCAGTGCTTATGCGATAGCCTCTCACGATCCTAAACAGCGACAGTTTCACCACATCTTGCGTGGTATCGGTTTTAACGTAAAACTCAAACCTTTTATCCAACGCAATGATGGGAGTGCAAAAGGGGATTGGGATGTTGGGATTGCTCTTGATGTCTACGAAGCAGCAGCTAATGTGGATAAGATCATTTTGTTATCAGGGGATGGTGACTTTGATATTTTAGTTCAGCGCGTCCAAGAGAAGTTTAATGTCAAGGTGGATGTTTATGGTGTCCCAGGCCTTACGGCTCAATCTCTGATAGATGCAAGTGACCGCTTTATCGAGATTGACGACAATCTTCTGCTAAGACGAGCTTAAAGCCGTTACCTACATAAAAGCCAGCGCTATTAGACGCTGGCTTTGTTGTTTTTGGGCGAACAAATACGTTTATCTATTAGCTTTTCGACTCTTCAGCCTGAGCCTGCTCTGTTGTTGCGGCTTCGTTTGTTACTTCCGCACCGTTTTGTGCGTTCTCTTCCGCTTCCATTTTTGCTCGTTCAGCTTTAGAAATATAGCGAGGCTTGTTGCTCTTGTGCAGCTTAGCGTTCATTTTCTTTTGCTTCGATTTTAGGATGCTATTAATTCGTTTCTTACGGTTCATGACTTGAGCCTATGGTCTCTAATTGGCGCGAATAATACAGAAGTTAATGCAAAACCTCAAAGTTATATCGGACTTTAGCCATCTTGTTTTGAAGAGGAGAGTTTGACTAGTTCTTGCTCTAATTCGGTGGAACTGTATGAAAGCCAAGCTACTGAGCGATTAGGTTGTTCAATCGCAACAGCGTACCCCGATAAAAAGCGCCAAAAGGCGCTTTTTATCGTTAAGATTGGCGATTATCGATCAACGAAGTGGCTTTGCTTGAGGGTTGCTTACCACCAATTCAACATTTTGAAGTTCTTGAGGCAAGGTGAGTTGGAACTCTTCAAACATTGGGGCTCGTCGACAATTATCATCTTGTGTTCGGATGACGCTAACCGATACTTGTTTTGACTCTACGCTATCAATTTGTAGCTGGAAACTATCACTTTGAGTACACCCATTAGACTTCGCGACAAACAGCAGCAAATGGTCCCACTTTTTATGAGAAAGGAGTGGTTCCAATGTACCTTCTATGTTTGTCGTTTTAATCTCTAGGGCATTGCTACATCCCATAGCTGTAGTAGCTAGTATCGCTAGACAAATGAACTTTAAATGTTTCATACAACCTGCTTTTTTCTTAACATTGCTAGTGGTAAAAGAGCTAATACTACCCAATATGGTAAGCTGCCGCCTGACGAACCACTGCTATTACTTTGTGTGGTGGCGGTAGGTTTGTGTTGAATATTGCGGAGCGAAACCGAATCATTGGCGTTGCCGCTTCGCTCGAAAACAAACATTACGTTATTTGAAGCTTCGGATAAATTAATTGTTTCTGAGTACCAGTTAATCTCGAAACCGGAACCACGCCAAGCGCGTTCTCCATTTACAAATACCTGGAAGTTATTATCCCCATCGTTAATTTCCATACGCAAGTCGAAAGTCAATTTTCCTTTGGTTAAGTTGTCCAGCATGATGATTGAACGTTGCCCCAATGGAGTATTACCAGATGTGATTACGCTATTCGATGAGTCAGAGACTTCCCAAGGGTTAGCGTTACTGTACACTGAGTTACTATTTCCAATAGTTTCAGAAAGTTGGAGGTTTGCACCTAATAGACCATAGGAATGGAATGACGTCGTTAGGGTAGGGTGAGTTGAGCTGTTTGTATTTACAGTTAACTTTGGTGTGCTATCGGCTAGAGCTGGGGTAATCTCCATTGTGATGTTACAGCTATCACTATTATAAAGCGTACCAATACTCTCACATTCATTCGATAGAACTTTTAGTTTGCTTTGATCTGAAAGGGCAATACCAGTAACAGCAAAGGAATCAGTCCCATTATTAGTGATGGTTAAGCTTTGTGATATTTTTTTATCGACTGCCACATAGCCATAATAAACATTTTGTCGGTAGCTAACGCCACTGGTTTGGTTGTCGATCCAGTTTTTTAAGTTTGCTACGTTGGCGTAAACACCATACTTATTTGCTTGTGCGCACCCTTCACCCCAACTAACAACACCGACTTGAGTGATTACGCCGTTGTTGTTGAATACTAGCGGGCCTCCACTGTCACCCTGACATGAATCATAACCACCTTGAGGGAATCCAGCACATAGAGCTGAGTCATCAATGGTAGTGTAGTCACCACCACTTGCTCGGCAAGTATCTGTGCTGACAATTGGAAGTGTGACTTCGAATAATGCACTAGGGTAGGTCGGTCTTACCGCCGGGTTGCTTTCTTGGTTACCCCAACCCATAACAATTACGTCATCACCCGTCGCCAATGTTTGACTAGAACTATCCAGTACCACAGAGGTAGCGGTGACACTTCTGTCGAGTTCTAAGACCGCAATATCTCTATTAAGGGTTATTGTGTCATACTGCTCATGTGCATAGATGTTTTTTACCGCAACACGCTGACCTTGAGAGGCTTCTTTATCTAGATCATGTATGCCGATAATGACGTCTAAGTTTTCAGGGTTTTTATCATCGATACAATGAGCCGCAGTGAGTACGTATCGGTCACCGATAAAACTACCACCACAGAATTGACCATCAAAAGCGTTTTGACCTTTGTTGACTATCGCAGTCATAAACGGCCAGGCATCGACTTGAGATTTAGTGCCGTTAATTATCTTAGTATCAAATCTTGAGTTCTGTTCTCCGCGTGAAAATTCATCTGCAGAAACTCCGAAGGCGGTAATAATGCTTAAAGCCAAAATTGACGTTTTTGTTTTCACTAGATACTCCATAATAGTGATGTATTTTACTGGTGAATAAGTCACCTCTTTATAATTAGTAATGTAAATTACTCTAATAGGTTAATATTAAGCAATATCATTTGATAAAAAAATATTAATATTATAAATGTCAGTTGGGGATTTTTGGCTTGGAAAGACAACGGTAAATCTGAGAATTTGATTTTATGTTGTTTAATTACAATGTGTTAGTGTAGACTTTGTATTCATCGAAATATAAAGCTATGCGTTTGTATTTGTGAGAAGTCTGTTCTTTGTTGTATTTAACGTCGGTAGGTATATACAGGCTAGGGTGCCAAATAAAATGTTATTTGAAATGACATTTTATTTAAGTGATTATTAAATTAGAATTTAATGTTAAATGTACTTTCTAATAACAATTTCTGTTGATAAAGCGAGTTGTTATTCTATACCGTTACATATAAAAAAGCCGATTATAACCTCAGTAACGATAAGAATGCTTTCAATCACCAGATTGTTATTAACAATTACCTAGAAGTGTCTCCTCTGCAGATACTCTTGGGTGTTGAGAAGTAAAGACATGCGGCGGAAGAGGGCGACTGATAAAATAACCTTGCCCATATTCGCATCCAAGTTTCTGTAATACATTCAGTTGATGTTCTGTTTCGATCCCTTCGGCGACACTCATCATTTTCATGCTCGATGCAATGGAAAGAATAGCTTCAATTAGTGAAGTATTGTTGTTGTCTGGTGTCAGGCAGAAAATAAATGAGCGGTCAATTTTAACACCATCAAACTGGTATTCTTGTAAGTAACTTAACGAAGAGTAACCGGTACCAAAATCGTCCAGCCAAACTTTTAAGCCTAGGTTGCGAAGACCCGCGAGCACATGTTTAATTTGTGTGCTGTCTGAAAGTAAAAGAGTTTCAGTGACTTCAACGTGCAATGCTGATGCTGGTAGTTGGTAGGTATCAAGAGCGCGTTTGAACAGGTGAACGAGGTCTTGTCTATGCAGTTGTCGCGGAGATAGGTTGAGCGCGATATAAAACTCTTCACCATATTGCTCACGCCAAAGGTAAGCTTGTTTCGCAGCCAGTTCAATTAAGTATTCGCCCAATGTGAGAATAATATCTGTTGATTCTGCAACGGGGATAAATTTGTCAGGGCCAATATAGCCTTGAGTAGGGTGGTTCCAACGGACGAGGGCTTCTGCACCAACAATACTTCGGTTATTCGTAGCAAATTTAGGTTGATACCAAAGTTCGAATTGAGATAAGTCATCCATCGCTTTGCGCAGTTCACGCTCTACGTAAAGTCTTTCCTCTACCGTCTTATTCATCTCATGATTGTAAATACTGTATGCGTTTTTCCCTTTGCGCTTTTGCTCAAACATGGCCAATTCAGCATGGCGACAAAGTGATTCTGCTTGATGACCAAAATCTGGATAACAAGCGACGCCGATACTCGCGCTGCAAACTAACTTATAATTCTGAAGTTCAACAGGCTCGGTAATAGCGTGAAGTAATTGATCAGCTATGGCGGTGATCCGAGTTTCACGCGTGTAAGGCACCATCAAAAGAAACTCATCGCCACCAACTCGAGAGAGTAAACAGGAATCTTTGATGGCATTAGAAAAAGAATGTTCGATAAGAGCAGTGACACGATCGCAAACTCTTTGTATGACATCATCACCAATATGATGACCATAATTGTCATTGATGAATTTAAAATCGTCGAGATCGATAAAGAATACGGCTAGCAGATCTGGTTTTTTTTGAATGATGATGTCATCCAGCAATTGTACAAATCGAAAACGATTAGGTAGACCAGTCAGTTGATCATGAAAAGCCATATGCTGAATATGTTCAGTGTGCTTCTTTACAGAGCTCTGCATCTCATTAAAAGCATCAACGAGACGCCCGAGTTCTTTGTACTGAGTAGTATTAGAAATCGGCTCAAAACGACCATCTCGATTGTGTTTTAGCTGCTGGATAATATGTGTAATCGGGTTGGCGAATGACCCTGCCACACTGTATGCCATAGCCACACCGCAAATCATGCCAATAGCGGAAAACAGTAATTGCCATTGTCGCATTCGTTCTAAATCTTGTTGACCTAACGTATCTAGCTGCTTGGCATTATTTTTGAGCTCAGTAACAAGTTTGTCTTTGTTTAGCTCTAAGTAGACGACACCAATGTGAATTTCTGATTCAGAGACGGGAGCGGCGATGAGTAGGCGATCATTTACATGGCGCTTAACGACTTGCTGATTAAGAAAGACATCGCGGATAAGCTCTGGCTCTTTATGGGGCATCCCGAAGTTAACAATACTTGGTGTACCGTCATGGAATATCATGCCATCTTTGTCGACGAGTTGTATTAGCTCTACGTTGGGTTGGCTTAAATTGGTCTGGAGTAAGTATAAAGCTTCGGACACGTTGTAATGATAAAGGGGATCGAATGCTTGCTGACTGAGCGCATTGGCTAAGGAAACTGCTTGTTCTTCAACTTTCTTACGCAGCGATTGCTCCACATTGTGGGTGATTTGATCAAAAATCTGATCAGATTGACGCTTATACGCGACGCTGTATAGAACAAAATTGAGAGCACAGACAATCGTTACAACGAATGCTGTGGCAAAAATCAGGTGTCCTTTGAATCCAATTCTTTTCATCAATTATTGGTGTGCATCAAATTTAGTTAACAGTTGTTCCGCTTCATAGAGCAGATCATTCGCTTGATTGTTGAGAACCGAGAATTTTTTTGTTTCTTGGTAGCTTTCTAATACTTCTAAGCCTATTGGTGATTGGTCTAACTCCAATAAGATCGCTTTGAGTTGCGTTGCGACTACAGGGTCAAGTAAATGAGAAATGCTCATGATTGAACGTGGGTAGTCATTGGTATGTGCAAAGGTATGTAATTGTTGTTTGAGAGCTGCTGGGGTGTCTTTGGGGTTGTTCCAATTGGAAGAACTATAAGCAATGGCGTCTACCATACCTTTCGCCGTCCACATTGTCATATTGACTTCGTTGGTTTCACGTAACATGTCATCAAAGAAAAAGTAGCCCACTTTATCGGCGTCAGGTTTGCTTTGAAGAGAAGTCAGTTGCTGTACCTCTAACCCATGGCTCAGTAACGTGACCATAGGGAGGAAATAACCACTGGTAGAAGCTCGGTCTTCGAAGCCGATGACTTTACCTTGCAATTGCGACAGATCGTTGTACTCATTTTTTTTATGAGTGACAAATACCGAGTTATAGCTTTCTTCTCCTTTCTTCCAACGAACAAGAAAAGGTTCAGCTTGAGCACGCCGCTTAACGATGAGTGCAGGATAAATCGTTGAGCTAACTATATCGACTTCACCTTGCTGCAAAGCAGAAACCAATTCATCGATGGTTGGGTACACGTTGATCTTGGCATCGGTATAGCCAAGATGGTTCAACTGCTTGGCGACGTATGAAAAAAGAGGATAGCTATCTTTGATGCGTTTTTTAGCTTTCGATGAGATGACGCCATAATTTAAAGTGAGTGTTTCGCTATTACTCGCAAAAGTTGGTGGAGTCCAAATAAGTGAGCTACAAGCCAATAAAAATGCAACAGTCGTCTTTTTCATAAACACTCTATTCGAAAGTAACAATACACCATACCTTTTACCATGGTAGCGTCGAAATTAAAAGTCGCATGGTCATTAATTGACGAAATGGATAATCTGGATTTATAAAATATGCGGCATCACACGCAAAAAAGGCAAGTCGGATTGTGCGACTTGCCTTAAAATTCAAAGAGTAAACTGTAACCCAACCGTGAAAGCACTTTCTGGTATCTTTCGTTGGGCGTAATCGAAGCCTAGCGTAAATCCAAATACTGACCCGAATTGAAATACATTCGTTACGCTAAAAGTATCTTTGGCGACATGAAGAAAATCGTGACGATAGGACGCATCAATCATCCAGTGTTTTGTAAGTTGAGCTCTTAACCCTCCTTTACAATAGCCGGCTCGTTCGGAGAAAGAAGAGGAGTAATCGCTATTCGCCCAGTAGTTGATGACGCCACAAGAAAAAGGCGCGCTGGCTACTGGTGATATGGGCACATTCACCCCTCCGCCTAATCGCCATGAGTCTATTCCTGAGCTAAAACGTGTTACAAAATCAGCGTTGCCTTCTAGGAACAATGTTTCAGTCACACTCAGACCAAGATCTAAATATAGACCTCCGTAGGTCTTACCTTCGTCATTGATATATTCGCCATCAGAATAGGGTTCAAATGCACCGTTTTTCAGATGAGCGTGCTTATAACCAAAGCCAATGTGGGACATGTTAGAAACAATATTGCTATCAGCAAAAGAGGGCAATGAAAATAGAGTGCTAACTGCAATAGTGGCGAGAGACTTCTTTAGCATAACGATATTTCTCATATAAATCGGAACGCTAAAACTCTAAATTGGCTTGCTTATAAAATCGATAATAGTTTCGTAAGGCTGTGTAAGGTCATTTCGTTACAGGAAGGAACTTATTGTATTTCGACATGGGTTTAAAGACTGCGTAATTGACTGGTAAGTCATAGGTGTAACACTGACTAATTTTTTAAACTCACGTTGGAAATGGGCTTGATCACTAAAGCCTAAATCGAATGCTAGATCTGAAAGCAGCAATTGGTTGTTGTGGCTTATCTCGTATACCGCTGATTGGCATCGGATTGCGCGACTGAATGCTTTCGGCGTTAAACCAATGTCGTTACGAAAGGTACGCTGTAACGTTCTGGCGGAATAGTTGGTGTCATTAACTAAATCTTGTATTTGGATATTTCCCCGAGCATGAGTAATTCGAGTGATCACTTCCATCGTTAAGTGAGAGCATGAGCGACTATCAAACTGACTAACAAATTCGTTCACTGCTTGCGCTTTACTCAAAAAATCATTAGTGCCACTAACTTGCTCAAGTATTCGGTCAGCTTCATAAACCAAATCAGTTAAATTCAGTCGGTTTGAAATTACTTCTTCAACATCAAGGTTGAGCAAATCAGGTATAACACCCGGTCTAAAGCGAACTCCGAAATAACTGTGTCCTTGTTTAAAGTCAGCCTTTATTGCTTCTAGGGGAGTGCCACAAACGTACGCCTTGGGATTATCAGAATTACAATCAAACAACAAATCTATGCACCCGTCCGGTATAGCAATCGAGGAGTTTGTACAATCATTGGCGTCAAACGAGTAGAAATGCGAAGTAAAAGCACTCTCGGGTGTGAGTAGCGAATTGAAACGCTTTGCTCCTAACACAAACCAGGGCTGAACTGAGTGTAAGGTGGCTATTTTAAACTCAAGATTTGCGTCAGGCATACAGTTTACTCGCGATACAACAAAGTATCAAAATCCCACCTTGTTAACTGAATGTAAATTTATATTGTTAATATGTTAATTGGTTTTGTGATCTGCGTGTTGATGTGTGTCGCAAAAATTCAATATCGAAGCCTGTCTTCTCTCTAATATCGGTGTTAACAGATAAATCACTCAGTGGCGTAGACGCATTGAATTCGTTTATTCGCCTCCTACTGAGACTTATACAGGGAAGCAGGAATACGTATGTCTAATACCAAAATCGATTTCATCTACTTATCAGAACCAGACATGATTAAAGCTGGCGTGACAGACATGGTTGCATGTGTGGACACGATGGAAGAGATGTTCGCGCTGTTGCACCACGGTGACTACCGCATGGCAGGTCCAAATAATGATTCACATGGCGCGATGATAACGTTTCCTGAACAATCGCCCATTCCTACGATGCCAAAACCCACGGCAGATCGTCGACTAATGGCAATGCCAGCTTATCTAGGTGGTGATTTTGGGACATGCGGCGTCAAATGGTATGGCTCCAACATTGCCAACCGAGAGAAAGATCTTCCGCGTTCAATTTTGATGTTCATTCTCAATGACATTGAAACAAGTGCGCCCCTTGCGATTATGTCAGCAAATCTACTATCAGCTTACCGCACGGGCGCAATTCCGGGAGTGGGGGCGAGATATCTTGCGCGTAAAGACGCCAAAGTGATCGGTCTTCTTGGCCCTGGAGTGATGGGGAAAACTTCAGTTGCGGCATTTATGGCGGCATGCCCCAAGATAGATACGCTGAAAATTAAAGGCCGTGGTAAGAAAAGCTTAGACAGTTTTTTAAGTTGGGTTTCGATGACATTTCCGCAAATCACAAATGTGGAAGTCGTGGATAGCGTAGAAGACGTTGTTCGTGGCTCAGACATTGTTACTTACTGCAATTCAGGTGAAACAGGTGATCCAAGTCTTTATCCAGAAGTGAAGCGAGAGTGGGTAAAACCAGGTGCGTTTTTGGCAATGCCAGCAAGTTGTCGTTTGGATGAAGGAATGGAACAGAGCGATGTACGAAAAGTTCTCGACAATACTGGTCTTTATCAAGCGTGGTATGAAGAAGTCCCTAAGCCTGCTCACAATATTATTCCACTCGTTGGCGTTCGCTTCATGGACATGATCGAAGAAGAAAAATTGACGATTAATGATCTCGAGGATCTAGGTGCAATTGTCGCGGGGGAATCACCTAAACGTCGTAATGAAGAGGAAATTATCATTCTCTCGGTCGGCGGAATGCCAGTAGAAGACGTTGCATGGGCAACCAAGATATATCGCAATGCAATAGAGAGAGGCATTGGTGTTGATCTTAATCTTTGGAGTCAACCAGAGCTCAAATAACAACGCAGATCATTAGGTTAATCATTTAAAAAGGAAGTCTCCATGACTCGTATCGTCAAGGTAAAGACCGGCTCAAAACTGGAAGAAGTCGCAAGTTATTCACGTGTTGTTGCAGTAGACAACTGGATTTTTGTTTCAAACACAGCTGGTCGGAACCCAGTAACAGGTGATATGCCGGAAGATGCATTTGAGCAAACTGAGCAAGTGTTTGCCAATATTGAAGCTGCGTTAGCATCGGTAGACGCAAGTCTGAAAGATGTCGTCAGTTCTAAGGTTTTTATTCAGAATCCAGACCTCGTACCGGCCGTGATGGAGTTAGTGGGTAGTAAGTATCGCGGTGTAAACCCAACCACAACGGTCACCTGTCCACCTCTGGGCTCTTCGATTTATCAAGTTGAGATTGAAGTTACGGCATATCGTGGCGCGTCACAGGCAGATGTTAAGGAAATCGTACTTTCAAGGTAGTGGCGCATTCGTTGCCCATATTGAATTGAGCGAGAGGTTTAACATGACAAAAAATATCATTCGGCTTGAAACAGAAAACACGTTACCTAAATCCACAGGTGTAGTGATTATTGGCGCAGGTATTGTCGGTGCCAGTGCGGCGCTCACCCTAGCAGAAAACAACGTCCCTGTGGTTTTGATTGAGAAAGGGTATGTAGCGGGTGAACAGTCATCAAGAAACCTTGGTTGGATTCGTAAAACCAGCCGACATAAAGAAGACGTACCTTTGGCTCTCGCCGCTGATCGATTATGGGCAGAGATGAACCAACGAGTGGGACATGATCTTGGCTACAAACAAGCTGGGATTATGTTTCTTGCTGACACAGAGCAACAAATGGAGATCTATCAAGATTGGCTAGACTCCGTGGATGCTTTTGACCTTGATTCAACATTACTCAATGCCAGTGCGGTGAGCACAATGCTAGGTAGCAGTAACAAATCCTGGAAAGGAGCAATTTACACTCCGTCAGATGGACGCGCTGAGCCTTGTATCGCTACAACAAAAATAGTCGAAAAAGCCATCCAATTGGGCGTTAAGGTTATTCAGAATTGTGCCGTGCGAAGCCTTTCGACGTCCGCAGGTCGAGTGAGCGGCGTGGTGACTGAGCTAGGAGAAATCAATTGTGACCAGGTGCTATTGGCTGGTGGCGCGTGGTCCAGACGATTCTTAGGAAATCTCAACGTATCGTTACCAACGTTACCACTCATCTGCTCTGTGATAAGAACTAAGCCGATGACAGGGCCAAGTGACATCGCAGTGGGCGCGTCAAACTTCTCTTTTCGTAAGCATCAAAATGGTGGTTTTGTTATCACTCAGCGCGGTGCCCTTGACGCGCCAGTCTGTCTTGACCATTTGCTTATTGGTCATCGATATCTCGAACAGCTTAAACATCAGCGTAGCTTTTTAAGAATAAAACTAGGGAAGCACTTTGTTGATGATTTAAGGATGCCTCGCAGTTGGCGCTCTGACCAAAAAGCACCGTTTGAAAACGTGAGAACACTTAACCCTAGTTCTAACCAGACCTTAATAAACGAAGCAATGACTAATTTGCGAAACGCCTATCCCGTTTTTGAAAAAGCGGAGATAGAGGAAGCGTGGGCAGGATTAATTGATGTCACTCCGGACTCGAACCCTGTGATTGACCATGTTGAAAAGATCCCTGGGCTTACGCTAGCAACGGGTTTTTCCGGCCATGGATTCGGGACTGGACCCGCTGCAGGGCATCTAGCGGCCGATCTTATTACGGGGAAGGAGCCGATCATTAATCCGACGCCTTATCGGTTTAATCGTTTGTGAGTTTAATTTCCTGAGATAGAAGAACTTTGAATCGTGAAAGTAGGGTATGGCCATGGCTGTAAATATTGACGCAATTGTGTATGCATCCGATGCGAGTAAAGGAAGCCGTATCGCCTTTGAAGCTGCGATTAACCAAGCCGTTAAGCACCAAGCAACCATTATCTATGTGCATGCGGTGAGTAAGAATGACGTTGTGACACCGGATATCTCATATTCCTATCTACCGAGTGATATGGAAAAGCTGCATTCCACTCAACACAGAAACGAGTTAATCGAAAAGTTAAAAGCACGAATACATCGATACATTGAAGAAAAACTGTCTCACCTCGATATCGAAGTCCAGTTTTCGATATGTGTTCAGTTCGGAAATCCAGAAGTGGTGATCCTCAATACGGCAAATCGGTTTAATGCCGGACTGATTGTGATGGGAAATAGGAAAACCAGCGAGTTGTCCAGAGTATTTCTCGGTTCTACTGCGAACAAGGTTCTACACAAAAGTGAAGTACCAGTATTGATAGTACCAATAACGAACAAATAGACATGCTGAGCATTGCCAGCTTAATAGTAGAAAAGGAATGATGATGAAAAGGACTAAACTGATCACAGCTATCGCGCTAGCGTCGATTATTGCACCAATCACAAGTGTTGCAGCCGATTACCCAAATCGTCCGGTTAAATATGTCGTGCCATGGCCTCCTGGCGATCTTGAAGATGTATTGACACGCTTGATTGCAGAAGAGATGGCAAAGCAAACAGGTAAACCTGCAACCGTTGTGAATAAGCCGGGTGGTGCAGGAATCATTGGAGCTGCAGAAGTTTCTCGAGCTCGCCCTGATGGCCTGACGATTGGTTCGTTTGTCGCCGATATTCTAACGACACATATTCTTTCCGGTAATGCGCCATTTGATCAAACCACATTTGAGCCAGTAGGGATCTTTCTTGATTACCCATTTGTGATTGCAGCTAAAGCGGACGCACCATACAACAACTTGAAAGAACTCGCTGACTACTCACAGAGCAATAATGTCTCACTTGCTCATTTCGGCTATCAAGCGTTGCCTACTGCAATAACCTTTAAAGCAGCTGATGAGGTTGGGATTAAGTTCTCATCAAATGCACCGTTTGATGCAATCAACTGTTCAACGTTGGCCAACGGTGATGCCGACGTGGTGAATACCGTGACTCAAACGATCTTGTCTTGTTTGAAATCCGGAGACGTGAAAATTATTGCCTCCATTACTCACCAACGACTCAGTATTAGCCCTGATGTTGCGACATTAAAAGAGCAAACTGGCGTAGCGCAAACCACCTGGAACGGTTTGTTCGTTAAAAAAGGAACGCCGGACAATGTTAAACAAGTCATCGCTGAGATTGCGCAAAAAGCACTACAGAGTGACAAAGTAACGGCTATTAGCCAAAACACAGGTGCGAACGTGTTTTGGATGGGCGGTAAGCAAGCGCAACAGGTCATTGAGAATGATTTTTCAAGCGCCAAAGAACTGCTTAACTACATGAAATAGGTCCTTTTGGGTGAGTAAATGTCTCTGGTTGACTTACTCACCCTTTTTTCAGGGAGTTGAACGCCGATGACGATTGAAATCAATGAAGTAGCACTCGAGCAAGAGGAAAAAGAAGAACTCGCCTTAGAAAGCCTACCTTCGCACTATTATTTCTATCTGCTTTCATTTGTTGGCTCATTAGCTTTGATATTGCTTCAGCCAAGTCAGGCTAAAGAAGTTGGGAATGCTCACGGCTGGTATTCGCAGCCTTATGTTGCACCGCTATTAGGGCTAGGGATTATTGCGCTATTTAGTGGGATTTACTTATTCGTCAATACCGTTAAATACTCTCATTGTTTGAGAAATATTAATCCCATTGAACTGAGCTTCAACGCGATCAGCAAGTACCGCACCGCGGTTATCATCAGTGGTTTCTTTTTCCTCTACATTTTCAGTTTATCAATCATAGGTTTTGCTCTATCGAGCTTTATTTTGGTGCTCACCATGCTCTGGATAAGCAACCTATTTACTCGTTTCTGGGTGATCACTGCGTTTATCTCGATTGCCATCATCGTATTGGTATTTAGAGTCTTTATTGCGCTGTGGCTTCCTGATGTCTGGTTGTTCGCGTTTCTACCTAACGAAATGGCTGACTTCGCCAACATGTATTTATAGTCACTGGATGTTGTATAGATATGGACACAATTTTTCTCGGATTAAATGAAATTCTCACCATACAAGTGATACTCGCCATTGTCTTTGGTGCGATTCTTGGTGTGTCGATTGGCTCTATCCCAGGGTTAGAGCCTGCGGGTGTCATGGCGATTTTGTTACCAATGACATTCAGTTTTGATCCCTTACCGGCGATAACCTTGCTGCTTGGTGTATATGGTGGTGCTTGGTATGGCGGTGCGATCCCAGCGATATTAATGAACACGCCAGGAACACCTGTCGCGGTACTAACCACCTACGATGGCTATCCGATGACGCAAAAGGGCGAGGGTAAGCGCGCTTTATCCATTGCTTACTCTTCATCTTTCTTTGGTGGCATGGTTAGTGTGTTGTCTCTAGTGTTACTCGCGCCTCTTTTATCTCAAATCGCGATGCACTTTGGTTCTGCTGAGTTTGCGATGTTAGCTGCGCTCGGCATGATTTTTGTCGTAATGGCCCATTACAAGCAAGCATTTGCAGCAGCGATGATGCTCGGTTTAGGGATTTTCCTCGGAACGATTGGTATTGACCGTTCGTACAACACCATGACCTATACATTTAACCAAGAATGGCTATTTGCTGGCGTGCCACTCGTTCCAACTGTGATTGGTTTGTTTGCTATGTCTCAAGCGTTCGTTTTGCTGTCACAAAAAGGCAATGACTCTCAAGTTGTCACCTATGAAGGTAAAGGACGTTTTGCAGGAATGCTAGTGGTGATCAAGCACAAGTGGACGGCAATTCGTTCAGCATCCTTAGGTGTGGTCATGGGGTTATTGCCAGGGGTTGGGGAATTTGGCTCTCAATTCTTTTCTTATACTCTGGCGCAGAAACTCTCAAAGCAACCGGACAAATTTGGACAAGGTGCAGAGGAAGGGTTAATCGCGTCTGAAACATCGAACAACGCAGTCACAGCTTCGGTGATGGTGCCCTTATTGGCTTTTGGTATTCCTGCCGACGCCTTGATGGCCATGCTGCTGTCTGTATTTATGGTACATAACTATACGCCGGGCCCAACCTTATTTGCCGAGCGGCCGGAGTTTATTTCTGGTCTATACATCTCTCTATTTCTAATCAATATCGTGGCATTTATCTACCTAACTTTGAGCAGTAAATGGATCGCAAACTTAACACGAATTCGTGGTCGTTTTATCGGCGCGTTGATTCTGGTGCTGGGCTTTATTGGTAGCTATAGCCAAAACTACCAGTTTTCTGATGCGTTAATAGCTCTTGGATTTGCCGTGTTTGGTTACATTCTTAAGCGAGAGCAAATACCAGCCGTGCCAATCATTCTCGGTTTAGTGCTTGGGCCTGTTTTTATCGCACGTTCTAAACAGGCGTTGGGAGTCTCTAATGGCGATTTTTCTATTTTTTGGGACAGGCCAATCAGCCTCGCTTTGTTAAGCATGATCGTTATTTCTGTAGGCATTTTCATTTTTAGTATGGCTAGAGACAGTCGCACAAAATTCAATAACCAAGGTCGAAACGAAAGGAACTCACAATGAATCAATTTGCAATGACTATTGACGGTAAAGACGTACAAGGTGAAATGCCGTCAAGTATGGTGCTCAATCCAGCCAGCGAACAACAAGCATTTTTAGCGCCAATGGCGTCTGTCGCTCAACTCAATAAAGCGGTTGAAAGCGCCAAAGCTGCGTACCCTAACTGGATCTCACTCACTCAAACTAAGCGTGACGAATACATCAACAAGATTGCTGATGTGATTGAACTCAATGCATCGGTACTGGCGAGTATTATCGTGGAAGAGCAAGGTAAACCGACTCAGCTTGCTCAAATGGAAGTTGGCGGAGCGGTAGCATGGACAAGGCATACCGCCAGTATTGAAATCCCGGTGGAGGTGTATGAAGACTCAGAAAATAAACGCATTGAAGGAAGGCGAAAGTCGATTGGTGTAGTGGGATCCATTACCCCATGGAACTGGCCTCTAATGATTGCGATCTGGCACATTATTCCTGCTCTGAGAATGGGAAATACTGTGGTGTTGAAGCCTTCCGAGCTGACGCCAGTTAACACGCTTAAACTTGGGCAACTTCTGCAAGATGTACTGCCTGCGGGGGTTCTGAATGTGATCTCCGGCGGTGGCGATATTGGACGTGCAATGAGTGAACATCAACAGATCAATAAGCTCGTGTTTACTGGCTCGACACCGACAGG
>Ga0209272_10001008_pt1 | contig 19155 bp, 11 predicted proteins | sample tdDd002_FD_187125 | JGI IMG/M metagenome (GOLD analysis project Ga0209272, IMG submission 187125) | Marine sediment microbial communities from the Atlantic coast under amendment with organic carbon and nitrate - tdDd00.2 (SPAdes)... | ecosystem: Environmental > Aquatic > Marine > Coastal >... | reverse complement strand
GGAACGTGGTCGTGAAAATCTGTATGTAACCAGTCGAGGTCGTCCTCTGAGATATCAGAAGGTTTATATTATGCGTTCTACAGCTTATGATCTTTCATTTCAAAGTTGCGGAAAGTATCCAGATCATCCTGAATACGGAATCACATATAGTGGAACAAAAGCACGACCTGGCGTCGTGGCTGTAGATCCGCGTGTTGTGAAACTGGGATCGAAATTATATATAGAATCGATGGATCGTATGCCTGATTATGGCTTTGCATCAGCAGAAGACACAGGTAGTGCCATAAAAGGCAATCGTGTGGATTTGTTTATTTCAGATCGCTCACAAGCGCTTCGATATGGTGTACGAACGGTGAAGGTTTATGTTTTAGAAGAACCCGTGACAGAAGACATGATGGTTGGATATTCCAACCGTTAATAGACAAGGAGTCAAAATTTGAAAATAAAAGAAGTCATTGTCGTTGAAGGACGAGACGATGTAACGGCTGTAAAGCAAGCTGTTGATGCAGAATTGATTACAACACATGGATTTGGTATTCGTGAAGAAACGTTTCTTCTTATAGAAGAGGCACAGAAAAAATGTGGTGTGATTATTTTTACCGATCCTGATCATGCGGGCGAAAAAATTCGTGAACGACTCGCAAAACGTATTAAAGGGTGTAAACATGCTTTCTTACCTCGCGAAGAGGCCATAAAAAATGGAAATGTTGGTATTGAAAATGCCACACCAGCCAGTATTATTGCTGCACTTTCAAAAGTGAGAACATTGGTTGAAGAATCTTCTGATGAATTCACTAAGAGAGATCTGATACGAAACGATCTAGTTGGTCAGGCTGATGCTTCAACAAGGCGTGACCGTTTGGGGAAAATCCTTGGAATTGGTTACTGCAATGCCAAACAATTTTTAAGAAGACTGAACCATTACGGAATAACCCGAGAAGAATTTGAGATCGCTGTAAAGCAACTATAGAATGAAAGAGGCTAAAATGAAAGTATTAACTTCACCAAACACAATAAAGTATATTATGGATAAATACGGCTTCCGTTTTTCGAAAAGCTTGGGTCAGAACTTCTTAATTGATGCATCAATTGTTGAAGGAATTATAGAGGGTGCAGATATAGGTCCCGATGATATGGTGCTTGAGATAGGACCTGGCATTGGTGTTATGACACAAACGATGGCGCAACGTGCGCGCAAAGTTGTGGCCATTGAAATTGATAAAGCATTGCTGCCTGTTCTTGATGAAACACTAGAAGGACTTGATAATGTTGAAATCGTAAGTGGAGATGTTCTAAGAGTTGATCTTCAGAAGATTATTGATGAAAAGTTAGACGGTATAGCTCCGAAGGTGGTTGCCAACTTGCCTTACTACGTCACAACACCAATAATCATGAAGTTCCTAGAAGAGCAAATCCCTGTAACTGATATTGTTGTTATGGTACAAAAAGAAGTTGCGGACCGTATGTGTGCTGGTCCCGGTTCGAAGATTTACGGAGCTCTTTCTGTGGTTGTTCAGTATTATGCTGAGCCATCTCAAATCGTGAAGGTTCCACCACATGTATTTATGCCTCAACCGAATGTTGAGTCAACTGTTGTACGACTTAAGAAGCGTACAGCACCACCAGTTGAATTAAAATCAACAGAATTGTTCTTTAAAACAATCAGGTCTTCATTCATGAAGCGCCGTAAGACTCTATTAAATGGGCTTTCCTCAGGTGAACTTGCAATGTCGAAGGATGAGGTCAGAGAAGCTCTAGAAGCTTGTGGAATCGATCCTAAGCTTCGTGGTGAGACATTAGACATGGCTGGATTTGCGACGCTTGCTAATGCAATTTACGATGTTAAGAACGCTAAGAAGTAGATCTATAGAATAAATAGTTTAGTGAAATGACAGAAACGCTTGAAGCCATCGCTTCAAGCGTTTTTTTATTGTGTTGTGTTTGACCGCATTGGTTGATCCTTTAGTATGTCGTTTAACGGGTATAATTAAACCAGGACTATTCATACAAATCAATAAAAATTTGCTACGCCATTCGGTTTACAAGCATTCCCTTTAAGCATCAACGTACCCACCGGGTACGCAAATACTTAAAGGAAACACTTGTAACTCCAAATGCCTGAAGAAGAATGCAAAATATCTATTGGAAAATGAATAAGTAATTTTGCAATCTTCTCTCTTGCATCTTTATCATTGTTTGCATGAATAATCCTGGTTAAAATACAAAAGCAGTGCTATCCATTGATGTGAGGTGTGGCTAATGTTGATCACCATCAGGTTTTACGAAGAGCTGAATTACTTTCTGAAAAACTTCCCTCAAAAACAGGATATTGTCTATGAATCAAAGGATAAAAGATCGGTTAAAGATCTAATTGAAAGTTTTGGTGTTCCCCATGTTGAAGTGGATTTGATCTTGGTGAATGGAGAGTCTGTGGGATTTGATTATCCAGTGCAAGAGGGAGACCAAATTAGCGTGTACCCGATGTTCGAAATGTTGGATATAAAGACTGTATCAAGGCTTGAAAAGGAACCGCTTCGTCAGATCAAGTTTGTTCTCGATGTTCATCTTGGAAAGCTTGCACGGTATCTTTTATTGTTAGGTTTTGATACAGATTATAAGACTTATCGAGATGACCCTGAACTTGCAGAGATTGCTTACCGTGAGAAACGGATACTACTGACAAGAGACCGAAAGCTACTGATGCGTAAAATTGTAGATCATGGATTGATTGTTAGAAATTCAGATCCATTTCTACAGATTATTGAGATTTTGAACAGATTGGATTTATGGGATCAGGTTCAACCACTTAGCAGGTGTGTGCATTGCAGCGGTCCATTGCAACCGCTGAATCAGGACTCGGAGGAGTTTATTGAGAAGCAGCATCTTATTCCAAATTCAGTACTGCAGTGGTGCTCAACCTATGTGTATTGTAGTCACTGTGGTCATGTGTACTGGGAAGGCAATCAATTCGAGCATCTTAAAAGAAAAATTGAGCGTATAATGGCCAATCGGCCGCGAAAGGATTAGTTATGCGTTATAAGTACTTATATGGACCACTGCCGTCTCGCAGGCTGGGGCGATCTCTTGGAATCAGTCCTATTCCTGGATTTCACTGCAATTATTCATGTATATATTGTTATGTGGGTCGAATGCACATTACTAATGAACGGGTGGCATTTTACCCTGTCGAGGAGATTGTCGAAGAAGTTATGGACTTGATTTCTAGACTTGGCGAAGACGCGCTTGACGTGATATCCATCGTAGGTGATGGAGAGCCTACCTTGTATCTGAGCATAGGGGCATTGATAAGAGGCTTAAAGAAAATCACTTCAAAACCCATCGCTGTGATTACAAACGGCGCTTTAATGTCACGTGAGGACGTGCGGGATGATCTTCTTGAAGCGGACATAGTTCTTCCATCGATGGATGCATATGATGAAAAGACGTTTAAAGCGATCAATCGGCCACATGGAGAATTGAAGCTGGATGAGATCATTGATGGAATCAGGTCATTTTCCAAGGTTTATCGGGGACGTCTCTGGATTGAGACGATGATCATAAAAGGCATCAATGATGATCGGGAGAGCATTCATAAACTGAAGGAAATATTAGACACCATTGAATATGAACGTTTATACATCAATTCGCCGATTCGACCTGTGACGGAATATGGTGTTGATGTTGCATCTGCTGTTGACTTGGATTATGCGGCTGAGGTTTTGGGTGGGATACTTATTTAAATACAAAAGATCAACCTCTTAAATTGAAAGTCTATTGAGAGTATCAATCAAAAATTAACAATTAGTTTTTAAAAACAAGGACTGGATTGCATTACTGTGATTCAGTTTTTTTAATGTGTGTAAACTTGTTAACACTAATTTTGAGAATAATATATATGAGGTGTAGTATGAAAATTTCAAGAAAATGGCTGAAATGAGAGTAATCTACGTCTTTAAGTGGCATAAATAGTGTATGACTAACAGTACTGTCCTTAGGGGGGAAATTTATGAGAAAGAGATTGAATCGATTAATTAGTATGATGATGACAGTTGTGATGATTGTTATGGCTGGCATGCCAGTCATGGCCGACTCCATCCCGTTGACAACACCAGGCGGCGAAGGTCCCAATGGGACGTTTGATGTCTATGTGTACAATGAGGGCTGGAATCTTGTAGAAAAGGTCGGAGCAAATATGTATCTGAAGGAGCAGGCAGTTCAAGTTCCTGAGATTCAGAATTCAGATGGCCAGCTTCGCGTGAGAATTGTCAAGTCGGGCGGCGGTTTGGCGCATTTGGATCAGGTTCTTTTAGATGGCGAGAAGCCTATAGAGATGAATCCTGATGAAATGCAGCAGCTGTATAAGCTTTATGATGCTGAGTATGACGTTCTTGAAGTGGATGAAAACGGGCTTGAAGTGACGTTTTTGAATCCGGAGAAATCGACAGAACTTCGATTTACTGGACGGATTGAGGCGGAAGTTATCAGTGAAACGCCACATGCGTATCCGCTGGAAAATCAGTATAAACCCATAGAAATAGCAACTGCGTTTTATACATATGAGTGGGATAACAGTATTGACTCGCCAACGCTTGGAGAGTATGAAAACAGACTTAATGGAGAGCCGTTCTTTAAAGAGTTCAGTAAAACAGGCTCCGGTCATCCAGCGGGCTATACCTATGGTTGGGTTTCCAATGATGAAGACAACTTGTATGTTCTGATGGATTTTACATCGGATAATACGATGGATGGCGATAAGGATTATGCAGCTGTTCATATTAATACACCAGAAGGCGTTAAGTCGTTCAAAGTATCTGTGAATGCAACGGATTACGGACAGACGTATTTCACATACACAGATAAAGTTGAATATCAGCATAAGGTCTATGAGTTTGTAATTCCGAGAGCAGAGATTCCTATGGAAGAACTGGATGACTTGGAATTGACATTTACGGCGTATGGGACTTCGGTACCGAATGGGCAGTACGGTCCAGCTTTAGCTTATTCAACAAATTCAGGTCTTTATTTGCTGGTATATGAGGATTATGATCCTGAAATTGTTGATCAAGGTACAATCATGGGTCAGTTTCTAAATACAGCGGGTGATGCGTATGGCGTTCCATTTGCTATTTCAAATGATCGGACACTTGAACCCTCTCAACCAGATGTTATTTATAATGATATAAGTGGAGAGTTTTTGATTGCCTGGGAACAGAAGATTTCAGAGAAATTTCAAGTCTATGCTTCAATTGTTGACGAAGAAGGTGTAACAAAGCATGATGACTTTGCAGTTGAAGCAGATATTACGTATTATCAGCGCGACGTACAGATTGCTTACAGTCCGACCACATCCGAATACTTTATTGGATGGCTTACATATGGACCGGGAATTAGTCAGACGATTCGTGCTGTGTTGATGGATAGCGAGAAAAATACCACCTCTATTAATATGGGGCTTCCCGGTGGATACCAAAGTCCTGATGTGACGTACAACTCAACGGATAATACATTTGATTTGGTGGTCGTTGAGGGTGGTGACAGCAATTACGGTGTTAAATTATATACCTATGCTATGGATGGTACACCGGTGCTTGAAAATGTTGTTTTAGTGCCAATTGTTTATCCATCTCCTGCAATAGGGCATAATACAGCAGCTGGGCAGAACTATCTTGTATGGGATGACACTTCACAAAGCCCAAACCGTTTGAATGGTCAGTATGTCCCTGTTTCAAGTGGCGCATTGGAGCTGAGTGCCGATTACAGTAGCCTTATAAAGTACACAAGGGTGATTGAAGATCCAAGAACAGGCCATACATTTGTCGCATGGCATGATACAGATTCATCAGTTGACAAGATTTACGGTTCTTTTGTTGACCAACACGGCGATGCAACGAATTGGTATGATGTCGTGTCAGCGGGTGCGTTTGTAATAGACAGTACTGAAGTCGACGAACCAACAGCCGCTTATGATGATGCAAACGGTACGTTCTTGATGGCATACGTCATGACATCTGGTGGCGCTATGGTGATAGAAACTGAGATCTTGGGCATTGCGAGTCCAAGTGAAATTGCTTTTGATCTTTCAAGTTCGTCTGTTGCTGAAGGTGATGACGTAACGGTCACTATAAACAGAACTGGAGACACTTCCGGTACTGCGTATGTAGATTATGCTACGATTTCAGGTTCTGCAATCGAGACGGACTATACGGCTGTTTCTGGGACAGCGATATTTGCACCTGGAGAGGACACGAAGACGATTACTGTTACAACAGCTTCAGATGAACTTACAGAAGGTTCGGAAACATTCTCCTTTATTCTTAGCAATGTGAGAGGAGCTGGACTGAGTACGGTAACCCACACAGTGACGATCACCGACAGCGTTCCAGACTATGGTACGATAGAGTTTTCATCGTTGAGTCAGACCGTTAACGAGGGTGATATAGCTACGATCACTGTATACAGGACAAGCAGTGGAGGAGCGGTAACAATTGACTACGCTACGAGTTCTGGAACAGCAACAACGGATGACTACACAACAAAATCTGGTACATTGTCATTTGCTGACGGAGATACATCAGAGACGATAACAATACAGACCACAACAGATGATGTAGAGGAATTAACAGCAGAAGACTTCACTGTAGTCTTGAGCAATCCACAGGGCGGTGCGAGTCTGAATGATTCTAAGGATACACATACTGTGACCATTGCTGCTGAGTCCGCGGAACTAACCTATGGCACACTCGAATTCGCTTCGCTAAGTCAAACGGTGAACGAGGGTGACACAGTCACTATCACTGTCAGCAGGACAGGCGGATCAGACGGTGAGGTAACTGTGGACTACGCAACAGCGACAGGTACTGCAGGAGCGTCCGATTTTACTGCTAATTCGGGTACACTTACATTTGCCGATGGAGATACATCAGAAACGATTACAGTACAGACGTCGACTGATGAGGTTGAGGAATTAACGGCTGAGAACTTCACGGTGGTTCTGAGTAATCCTCTGGGCGGCGCAAGCTTGAATAGTTCGAAAGACACACATACTGTGACGCTCGCAGCTGAATCTGCTGAGCCGGTAGAACCATCTTACGGTACGTTTGAGTTTTATACATTGAGTCAGACGGTGACGGAGGGCGAATCTGCTACAATCACTGTAAAGAGGCTTAACGGTACAGATGGTGAAGTAACGATCAACTATGAAACGGTTGCTGGAACGGCTACGGCATCTGATTATACGGAAGGCTCAGGCACACTCACCTTTGCTGATGGGGTTGATACACCGCAAACTATTACAGTACAAACAACTACAGACTCTGAGGATGAGTCAACACCGGAAGTGTTTACTGTTGTATTGAGTAGCCCGGTAGGCGGAGCCAGCTTGAATGATGCCAAGGATACGCATACAATTACTGTTGAAGATCCAGCGCAAAATGGTGAGATCTCATTCTCTAAACAGACATATTCTGTAACAGAGGGTCAAACGCTTGAGATTACATTGACGCGAACTGGTGGAACCGATGGAGATGGAAATCTTATGTATCAAGTGACGGCCGGAACTGCAGCACTTGCTGACTTGAACTTGGAGATTGATCATGGATTTGTATATTTCTATGACGGAGAAGATTCAATAACAATCAGTATTCCAACAGTGGATGACAGCTCGATAGAAGGCAGCGAGACATTCACGATTACGTTGAGTGATATTTCTGGTGCTGAAGAAGGCACGTATACAACAGCCACCGTAACGATTGCTGACAACGACAAAACATCTACAAAAGATGATGATGATGATGATGACGATGATAGCACAACATCCACAACGGATTCATCAACATCTGACACAACAACTCCGAAAGTGTCAGAAATCGTCAAGGCGCTTCAAGATGATAAAAAGACCGAAGAAGTGTCAAATTTGGGTCAAGCGTTAAAGGATCTTATTACTGATAAATTTGAGACGTTGGAAACAGAGGAAACCGAAATAATCTTTGAGAGCATGGAAGATAGCGTCGAGTTTATCACGAATGAAGAGCAGCTTGAAACGGCACTGACAGGCTATATCGAAACGATTGATCTTCTCAGCGATATGACTCAGGAAACAAGCAACGTTGTTTGGGTAAATAACAAGGTTATCGAAATGAACGAGGTTGTTGCAGAGGCTATTCAAAAGATCGAAGATGACGCGGTGATCGTCGAACTGACAAAGACCTTTGTTGAATCTATTGAAGAGGTTCAAGCTGATTCTCTTATCGTAAAAACAGTGCAAATGAAAGAGGCGGTTGAAACGCTTGCCCAAGGTGCACTCAACAAACTGAGCGAACTGGAAGTTGAAACCATTACTGAAAAGGTTGGGGAAGCGACGGCTGTTCAATTCGAGCAAGAAGGTCTGGATCAACTGATTCAAGACAAGGTTGAAAGCTTCAAGGAACTGACAGAAACATTCAGTGAGTTCTACGGAGATGAAAACGTCCGTGACTTTGAACTTCAAGTGACACTGGCAACGGAGCGTGTTGATGATCAGGTTCAGGTACAACTGGATACAGCAGTTCTCGATACACTTGATGAGGCTGGCGTAGATGCAGTCGGTGTACAAGTTGGCGGCTTGAAGCTTATGCTTGATCGAGAGATTTACACTTCCGAGGAAGTTATCACGAAACCTAAGGTTGTTGTAGATATGGACTTTGACGATAAAATCTTCACAGAAAAAGATGAAAAAGTAAACTTCAAAAAAGGTTATGTGACTGACATCAATGTAGTACTGGATGGAGAGAAGAAGGAAGTCCTTGAAAAGCCTGTTCGACTTAGCTTTGAGCTGGATGACTTCGAGTTCTGGGAAGCAGACGCTTCAGTAGCGCAACTGTCCGTATTCCGACTGAATGAAGAAACGGATGAGTGGGAACCTGTCGGTGGCGTTTATGATCCTGTGACGAATTCTCTATCAACGCGTAGAATTTCGCTCAGTCAGTACACTGTAATGCAGTCCAATAAGGCATTCAGTGATGTTGAAAATTCCTGGGCAAAGGATGAAATCAATGAGCTTCTTAATAAAGGTATCTTGGATGAAGACGTTGCATTTAATCCTGAGGAGACCATCACACGTGAAGAGTTCACAACATGGGTAGCAAGAGCTTATGGTGTAACGAACGACAACGCAACAGCACCATTTACAGATATCGATCCAGAGCATGAGCACTATACCGAGATTGCTTCCGCATATAGTTCTGGACTTGTTTCCGGTAGTGGAGGAGGATCTTTTAATCCTGAAGCGACCATCACGAAGGAGCAGATGTCTGCTATTCTCGCAAATGCTATGGTTGAGTATGATCAGAAGCAGATGAACGAAGGTCTGACTGGAACCTTAGCGTCAGCGACTGATGCAGACTTGGTTTCAGACTGGGCCGGGGATGATATGGCCATGCTGATGGAACTTGGTGTCATCGGTAAAGAAGCGGGTAATCTGAATCCGCAGCAAGAGATGACAAAAGAGGAAGCAGCTGCAATTCTGAAGAAGATTTACGGCTAATATCAAGGCGTGTAAATCGGTTTAAAGAGTACTATGGAGAGCTGTTCACAGATATGTGAGCAGCTCTTTTAATGTGTTTAACAAATGTTGTGTTTACGAAATGGTATTTCTTAACAAAACCCATCAAATGGATGGGAGTCTTATAGCTGAATGGGATATAAACACAATATACGTGTAAGAGTTAGTTTTAGCGGGAAATATAGTGGTGGATTCATCCATCGGTGGGGGGATGCAAGATGAAACGAAGACTACATAAACTTATTGCGATCTTAATGATTCTAGCATTGCTGCCACTCGGTACAGGTGTGTCCTTTTCTGAGGTGATTCCACAGACGCCAGAGTATAGTTCTCCAGATACGGCATTTTCTGAAACGGCTAATAAGTATTTGCTTGTTTATGACTATTATGACCCGGAGATGACGCAGCATACAGTCATGGGTCAGTTTGTTGATATTGGCGGAATTCCAATTGGTAGTGCGTTCACCATTTCAAATACGCCATCCATACAGCAAGATACAACACCCCAAGTAGAATTTAATAGCCAAACAGGGTATTTCTTCGTGGTTTGGTCTCAAGATATGGGGCCGTTTGCGCAAATATTCGCCTCAGAAATAGATCCAAATGGGAACTATGTGAACGGTCAAGCGCCAACGTTCCCAGTATTTCCTGGCGGGGGAGATTTTCAAAGAAATCCCCGTCTAGCCTATAGCAACACTGCCGATAAATTCTGCGTGGTTTGGGATTATAACACACCAGGTTCACCAAGTTTTATAAATGGCATTGCGAGCGTTCTGATAGATATCAGTCGTATTCCGATAGGTCTACCGATGAATTTGAGTCAGGAATCTCATTTTCCGGATGTTACATTTAACTCATCGAGTAACACTTTCGTTATAGCTTTTACAGGTGCAAGTGGGAATATCTTAATATCTGAGTATACAGTTTCGAATCAGGCTGTTGTTGAGAATCAGCCTATTGCCGGGCCAGTATTCTCTACTGATCAAGCACCGCGCATCGTACATAATGCATCGGTTGGAGACCAGTATGTTACTTGGATGGATCCAACAGCGTCTGTACTTATGGGAGCATACCGGACGACGCCGGGAGCTGCACAGGCACTTTCTGATGCAGGGACTGTGGAACAGAGCTTGGGAACTGCCTTGGCTGTGAATCCATCCGGGAATGGCCTTGTTGTATCTTGGATTTATGAGTTCATCGGTGATGGATCATTATATACGTTGTACAAGCGGAGTATATTCAATGACGGAACACTGGACGGCATACCACAAGTCATGAGCAGTGACGATGCTGCTAAGCAGGGTATAGCCATCGGAAATGATACGAACTCCAACACGCAACTGTTTACAGCAAGTTATACACAGTTCATGGGAGAATCGTCGATTCTGGCGATAAATCAAGCAGTTCCGCAGTCAGGTGCTCTTTCGTTCTCTACAGAAAGCACCAATGTGAATGAGGGGGAATCCACTCAGCTCACAATCAGTCGGACTGGTGGTTCATATGGTTCTGTTGAAATAGATGTAGCTACGGTCAGTGATACTGCCTCTGAGTCAGATTACGTCGGAACAACGGCCACCTTGGTCTTTAATGATGGCGTGACAACACAAACTATAGATCTGGAGACCACCGAGGATGTGGAACAGGAGAGTGACGAAGTCTTTATGGTAATGTTGACAAATCCAGTAGGTGGCGCGGTTTTAGGCACATATGATACACACTACATTACGATTGTCGATGATGAACCTGCGACGGACCTATCGTTTTCAGTGCCGGAGGTAACGGTTTTAGAAGGCGCATCAATTGACTTGAGCATAATCAGGTCTGGTGATACAACTGGCGAGGTTAGCGTCGATTATGCGACTGTTCATAATACAACGGATGCAAATGATTATGTGACGCAGTCAGGAACACTTACCTTTGCCGATGGTGTTGTAGAGCAAACGATTACGATTAACACTGTTCTCGATGAAGTTCAGGAAGATGAAGAATACTTTAGCGTCCAGTTGAGCAATCCAGTAGGTGCTCTGCTTGGCGTGAATGACTATATTGACATTACGCTCAATGATTATATGTATTATGAAAGACAATCAGGACTATACCATCCATATGTAGCTTATTCATCGATACGAGATGAGTACTTCATGGTTTATGAAGAATTTGATGCTCCAACAAGAGAAAGTGCAATAAGTGGACAATTTATAGATAAAAGTGGTTCGAAGGTCGGTGAAGCAATTACGATTGCGGCTCGTTCTGCCGACTGGCCTTGGACGCCGACTGTTGTCTATAATGCCATAGATGACGAGTTTTTAGTTGCTTGGACTGCTTTTGAAGGAAATGGCGAGGTCACACATGTCACAATACTTAACGGTGATGGAACAACTAAGGTCAGCGAATTTACCGTAGATTCGAATACGGATCAGTATCATTTCATAGTGAATGCAGTCTACAACAGGGCACTGAATAATTACTGTCTGGTGTGGGGCACACATGAATTTGAAACAGGACAGGAGATTATTCAAGGTGCGATACTGGATTCTCAAAGAACCCTGATACCGTTGAGCTTTAGTTTAACCGGAGAAGCCGTTTATCCTGATGTCACTTATAATCAGACTGACGGAACCTTTGATGTGGTGTTCGTATCAGGATCGTATGATGGAGCTATATTGAGTTCAGTATTTAGCGGGACAGGAGAGCCGGTCACAGTGAATGAACAAATTTCTGAGTTGGCACTTAAGCAGTATGGTCCCACAATCACACATAATCTATCTGCCGGTGATGACTATGTGACTTGGATAGATTCATCTGGAGTAGATGAGAAACTTCTTGGACAATTTCGAAATACATCGGGAATAGCGACTGAAATTGCGTTCTTATCAGGTGGGAGATTTGGATATGACGATCTATCAAATGTGCCACACGTATCGGATATGCTCTTGGTCTGGGCAGAACAAATACTAGGCGAAACAACCGCATACTCTGTGAAGGCACAAAGATTGGATTCCGATGGTCTGTTGACTGGTGAAACCCTGATCATTGAATCAGGTGATGCTTACATTGAAGGGGTCAATGTTGCGTATGATAATATCAGCGATGACTATATGATCGCTTATACTTATCAGCCAACGGTGGGGGATTCAACGATAGAAACCATCACATTGAGTCAAGTGGAGGATTCTCTTATTGACGATGTGATATCCTTTGTTTCATCAACATCAAGCGTGGCAGAGAACGGCACCGCCAGCATTCAGCTCATACGTACTGAAAATTTAACTGGTGAAGTAATTGTAAACTACTTAACAACCATTGGTACAGCAGGGGAAGTAGATTATACACCTGTATCTGGCAGTGCAATACTTGCAGATGGCGTAGATACAATAACCATTGATATTGATATTACTGATGATGAAGAGTATGAAGGCAATGAAGAATTTACAGTTTCAATAACGTCTGTTGAAAATGGAATCCCCGGCACGATTGCTGATCATACGGTGACAATATTGGATAATGAGGAACAACCTCTCGATGAAATAGCATTTGCAGCTTCAACATCCAGCGTGGCAGAAGGTGGAACTGCTAGTATAGAACTGACTCGGACCGGATATCGAACCGGAGAAGTATCCGTGAGTTTCGAGACGGTGACAGGCACTGCTGGCGAATCGGATTACACACCTATATCTGGAACGGCCATTTTTGCTGACGGTGTGGACACGGCCATGATTGATGTAAACATACTTGGTGATACGGATTATGAAGGTAATGAAGTATTTACTATATCTTTATTAAGTGCAACTGGTGCGATAAAAGGCTCGATAACTGATCACGCTGTTACGATATTGGATGACGAAGAACCTGTTGTGATATTAGATGAGATATCCTTCACATCATCGTCTTCAAGTATAGAAGAAGGTGGAATTGCAACCATAGGGCTTACGCGAACAGGGAATTTGTCGGGAGCGGTTTCTGTAAGTTTTGAAATGATTATAGGAACAGCTGGAGAATCGGATTACACGCCTGTATCAGGAACAGCTATCTTCGCAGATGGTGGGGGTACGGCGATAATTGAGGTTGATACAGTTGATGATACATCCGTTGAAGGCGATGAAGAATTTACTGTTTTGCTGACGGGTGCAGAAGGCGCTGAACTCGGCACAACCTATGAGCACACAGTGACAATTATAGAAAATGATGAACCACCTTGTGTCATTGAGGTGAGTTTAACGGATATTGATGTTCTAGAAGGCGATACCGCTGTGGTGACTGTTCAGCGGACAGGAAGTGACCGTGAAGCTGTGTCTGTTGACTATACGACTGCAACGGATAGTGCAGATGAGACAGACTTCACTGCTGTTTCTGACACCTTAACATTTGCAATTGGAGAAATTGAAAAAATAATCGAGATTCAAACAGTCTCCGACACAGACTGGGAGGGTGATGAAATCTTTACGGTTACACTCAGCAACCCAGTGGGCAATGCAGTAATCTCAATAAATGATACAGCAACAATTACGATTATGAATGATGACGATCCACAATATGGAGTCTTTTCGGTGAGCGCATCTGAGGTACAGGCATCTGAATCAGATATGTTTATTTTGACTGTTCTCAGGTCAGGCGGCTCAGATGGAGAAGTGACTGTAGACTATGAGACTGTTCATTCAGGATATACTGCAGGTCCTTCTGATTTCACGACTGATGTGGGCACATTGGTGTTTGCACATGGTGTTACAAGTCAGACTGTCACGATTTACGTCACAGAAGATGAGGTCTATGAAGGGGATGAAACATTTGCCTTTGTTCTTGGAAATGCAACTGGTGGTGCAAGTATAAATCAAGAGCTCAATGAAACTGTGATTACTATAGTCGATGATGAAGTACCACAGTATGGGGAATTCTCGGTTTCAAATACTGAAGTTCTAGTCGAAGAGTCGGGTTATGCCACTGTAACTGTACTTCGATCAGGTGGAGCAGATGGTGAAGTGTCTGTAGATTATGCGACGATCTACACTGAGTATACGGCAGATGATTCAGATTTTACGCCTGTTACTGAAACGCTTACCTTTGCTGACGGTATAACCAGTCAGGAAATCTCTATTTCGATTACGGAAGATGATCTGGTTGAAGGTGACGAGCAATTTGCACTTGTGCTCAGCAATCCTCTCGGTGGTGCAAGTTTAAGTCAGGCATTCAATAGCGCTGTCGTTACCATTGTCGATGATGAAATACCTCAGTATGGTACGTTTTCAGTTGGAGCTTCTGAAGTTTCTGCAAGTGAGTCGGGCCATGCATCTGTGACTGTACTCAGAAATGGCGGATCTGATGGCGAGGTATCTGTAGATTATGAAACGGTGTATACCGAATATGCAGCAGACACATCAGATTTTACTCCAACGACAGGTTCGTTAATATTTGCAGATGGTGAAATTAGTAAAACAATTTTGATCCCTATCACGGAGGATGAATTGGTTGAAGGAGACGAGCAATTTGCAATGACCTTAAGCAATCCGGTTGGTGGCGCAACAATAAGCCAATTGAATTATGCACTGATCACCATTGTTGATGACGATGAACCGCCTGCGGGTATTGTGTATGTGCAAAATCCAGTAATAACAGTAACTGAGGGTCAAACCGCAACAGTTGAGCTAGAACGAAGTGGTGGTTCCTATGGTGAAATTGCAGTGGCATATATCACTCTGACGGGTACAGCAAGTCAATCGGATTTTACGGACACCTATGGTGTAATCAACTTTGCCGATGGTGAAACAAGTAAAACGATTGAAATACTGACGGTGGAGGATAGTGTTATAGAAAATACAGAGGAATTTATGTTTTACATCTCTGGAAGCTTTACTGGAACAGTTACAGAATCCTTGATTAATATCACAGACAATGATGTTCAGCAATCAAGCGATAAAGAAGATAAAGATGATAAAGAGCCATCAACACCAGATGAACCTTCACAATCAGAATCAGATGCATCTTCGAATCGAGACATAGAGAACCTGACAAAATCTATAACATTGAAGCTCGAAGAAGCTCCTGAGTCCATCTCAACGGATGTTGCAGAAGCGTATATGGACGTGATTGTACGTAATATTGAAGAGATTCAGGAAGAAGAGTATCTGACAGAGGCACTTACATCCTACGTGGATACCATGGAAGTTATTTCTGAAATGACAGGAGATACAGTGCAAAATGAATGGGTGGAAGCTCAAGTTATTGAAATAAGCGAAGTTGTAACGGCGGCGGTTCAAAAAATTGAGGATGACACAAGTCTAGTTGAAATCGCTGTTAATTTGATGGAAGAGCTTCAAAATGTAGAAACTGTCACTGAAATTGAAAAGACTGTTGAAGTGAAGAATACTGTCGAAGATCTTGCACAGAGTGTTTTCGATAAGATCGGGGAAGTGGATGTACAATCCACAGTTACGGTTGTTGAAGGCATCTCTGAGGTTGCATTTGAAACAGAAACACTGGAAGAAATCATTGCAGAAAAAGCTGCGAATTTTGAATCTCTGACTGACTCCTTCGATGAGTACTTTGGGGAAGACAACGTTCGCGAATTCCAGTTTGAAGTCACACTGGCCACTGAACGTGTGGGTGACCAGGTTCAAGTCCCTATCGATCAATCCATAATTGATACCTTGAATGAAGCGGGTGTAGATGCACTGAGCGTACAGGTCGGTGGTACAAAACTGACCATTGATCAAGAAGTCTATACGTCTGACGAAGTTGCTGAAGCGCCTCAAATGGTTGTCGATATGAACTTTGCGGATCAGGGATTTGTCGTAAAAGATGAGAGTGTGAATTTCAAAAAAGGCTATGTTACAGATGTACGTGTCTTCCTTGACGATAAGGAACAGAAAAAGCTTGAAAAACCTGTTCAGCTTTCTTTTGATCTGAATGAATTTGAGTTCTGGGAAGATGATCCAAGTCCTGCGACATTATCTGTTTTTAGACAAAATGAAGAAACGGGAGAATGGGAAGCTGTAGGTGGGGTTTATGATCCGGTGACCAACACTGTGTCCACACGTAGGATTTCACTCAGCCAGTACACGGTTATGCAGTCCAACAAGTCATTCAGCGATGTTGAGGACTCATGGGCGAAGGATGAAATCAACGAATTACTGAGCAAAGGGATTTTAGACGAGGAAGTGGCTTTTAATCCAGAAGAGACCATCACACGTGCAGAGTTCACGACTTGGGTGGCTAGAGCCTATGGTGTGACAGATGATGCCGCATCAGCGCCATTTACGGATATCCCTTCAGATCATGAAAACTATGCTGAAATTGCATCAGCTTACAACGCAGGCATTGTCTCAGGCAGTGGCGGTGGATCGTTCAACCCTGATGCAACAATGACTAAAGAACAAATGTCTGCAATTTTGGCGAATGCTATGACGCAGTATGACGAAAAAATGTTGAATCAAGATCTTGTCGGAACACTGGCTTCAGCGAGTGATGGAGATTTGATTTCTGATTGGGCTGGTGATGATATGGCCATGTTGATGGAATTAGGTGTGATTGGCACGGAAGAGGGGAATTTAAATCCTCAACAAGAATTATCAAAAGAAGAGGCAGCCGCAATTCTTAAAAAGATTTACGGTTAGATCGTATCATTGTATAAAAAAAGGTCTGATCACTTTATCTGTGATCGGACCTTTTTATGTGTGTGGTGATTGGATTTAAAACTTCCTCTGTTTTTTATACTCCAGATATGTATTGAGTGCAGGCAGGAAGTTCAAAATATTGCTGTTGGTACGTTCAATTTTAAAAGAAGGATCAAGTTCAGTGTATGCAATTGACTTTCGTCCACCATCTCTGCTCACTTTGACATGGGACATGATCGTTTCAAAAGGCAATAGGTAAAACTCATCACAGAATTTAAAATGAACAATGATAAATGCAAGACCACTCTGCTTTGATATATCCTCCATAAATTCAAGCTGGTGTTCATGGATATTGGAAAGTGGGAGACTTTTAAGATTGGTTTCTTTTGCATCAAAGGCCACACCAACGCCTTGGATGATCCCCATAAAGTCCACTGTAGATTTTTTTTCAAAGAATGCTTTGGTAATGATTCCTTGTCCATCTATGTCTATGACCTTAACAGGTGTTGCTATTTTATCAATTCGGGCCAGTCCTTGATTCCTATAATACTCTAGGGTTAAGTCTATAAGTTCTTCGAGATCGCTTCCACGAAGGCCTCGGCTACGCCATACTGTCAATGTTAGCACTCCTTTAGCTTGTATATAGCCTATAATATCATGAATGAGATGTTGTGAACATGTTGAAGAGTTAATAACAATTTCTGTGGATAAGTTGTGGATAGTGTTGATAACATGAACGTTAGTGTTCAGAATTGTTTGAATTTACCACTAAATTCAAGGGTTGAAGCACAAAAATAGACGTATTATTTTTGACTGAAATAAATTAAAGTTCGATGAATTGTTAAAAAAATATAGTTATCAACAAATCCACGAATAATTTGTTGATAACATATACATGGGCTGAACTGTCTCGTGTTTGCTTGTGGATGAATGGTCTAAAAGTCACTGTTATTTATAATAATAGGACCTTTATGTTTAGGACGTGCAAAGTTGGGCATATATATTGTGGTGATTAAAACTCTGGGAGTCGAGGTATACGAACGAATCGTAGCCTTCGACTTTTTTTGTTGATATCCTTGAAGCACTTCTTGGGAATATAATTAGTGAGACTGGAAATGGATAGTAAGATTGTATAGAATAGCAATAGGGTATAAAAAATATGAAGATCAAATTAGAAATTAACCTGTGACAATACTAGGAGGATGTAAAATGGATAAAAAGATTGTTGTTTATACGTCAAATACATGAGGCTACTGCCACATGGTAATGGATTACCTAAAAGAGAAAAATGTAACTTTTGAAGAAAAAAATGTTTCTACAGATCCTTCGGCACGTAAAGAACTAATGAGTGCTGGTTTTATGGGTGTCCCTGTAATTTATATTGATGATGAAGTGGTTCAGGGCTTTGATAAGACGAAATTGGATCTAATGTTAAAATAGATAACTCGAAATGTAATAAAGTAATTTAGAGGTGTGCTTGGCGTGATTAATATGCTGAGTGACATCTCTTTTTTAATGCATACAGTTAAAAAAGAGATGTTCACAGAAACTTTACTGTTTCTGGGTATGTTTATGGTTGACAAAAAATACATTTCAGATTATCCTAAATAAAAGAACCCCCTACCAGGAGGGGTGAAAGGAGAACTGAATATGAAAATTCGTATATTAGAAAAAGCTATGCCAGAGCTTAAAAATACTGTCGAAACAAAGAGATCTGAAGACTTATGCGTAAGAATATTTGTTAAATCCTATGGTTGAGGTGGTCCTGTGCTAGGTGTTGCTCTGGATGAACAACACGAGACTGATTATAAGGAAACACAAGAGGGTATACCTTTTATTGTCGATAAAGACTTAATTGAAATGTATAAGGGATTTGACATTGACTTTGCAACGAACTGGTTCTCAAAGGGCTTTGTGGTTCAGCCAAGCTCAGGACGAGTTTCTGGTTGCTAATGTTATCATCAGGAGGTTATTATTATGAGTAAAAAAGTTGTTGTATATACGTCAAAC
>Ga0209272_10001007_pt1 | contig 19177 bp, 14 predicted proteins | sample tdDd002_FD_187125 | JGI IMG/M metagenome (GOLD analysis project Ga0209272, IMG submission 187125) | Marine sediment microbial communities from the Atlantic coast under amendment with organic carbon and nitrate - tdDd00.2 (SPAdes)... | ecosystem: Environmental > Aquatic > Marine > Coastal >... | reverse complement strand
GACTTAACTGATGCAGCAACACTAGCATACTTACTTAAGTACGATACGGCACAAGGTCGTTACAAGCAAGATTCAATCACTGCTGGAGACGCTTCTGTAACAGTAGATGGTAAAGAAATTAAGATTTATGCAGAAAAAGATCCTACAAACCTTCCATGGGGAGAATTAGAAGTAGACGTTGTTCTTGAGTGTACTGGTTTCTTCACATCAGAAGAAGGTGCTGGAAAGCACGTTACTGCTGGCGCTAAGAAAGTTATCGTTTCTGCTCCTGCAAAAGGAAATGTTAAGACAGTTGTTTACAACGTAAATGATGATGTTCTTGATGGAACAGAAAAAGTTATTTCTGGTGCTTCTTGTACAACTAACTGCTTGGCTCCAGTAGCACAAGTATTTAACGACAAATTCGGTCTTGTTAAAGGTTTCATGACAACTGTTCATGCTTACACAAATGACCAAAACACTTTAGATGCACCACACGCAAAAGGTATCAACGCACGTCGTGGCCGTGCAGCAGCAGAGAACATTGTACCTACATCAACGGGTGCAGCTGTAGCAGTAGGTAAAGTATTACCTGAGCTTAACGGTAAACTTGATGGTATGGCACTACGTGTACCAACAGTAACTGGTTCTGTTGTAGATTTAGTAGTTGAACTTGCTCAAAACGTAACAGTTGAAGAAGTTAATGCAGCTATGAAAGCAGCATCTAACGAGTCATTTGGTTACACTGAAGAGCCACTTGTTTCTAGCGATGTAATCGGTATTGAGTTTGGTTCATTATTTGATGCACAATCAACATCTGTAATGGAAGTTGATGGCAAGCAACTTGTTAAGATCATTACTTGGTACGATAACGAAATGTCTTACACTGCACAACTAGTAAGACTTGCAAAGAAATTTGCTACAATGTAATTAAATTACTTTCAAGTAGCGGAGCTAGACTCCGCTACTTGAAATGTTTATTGAATCCACTGTTTTCAGTGGGTTGAATAAACAGAAACCGAGATATTAGATAATCAGATAACAGATAACAGTAGAAGCTGATAGTGTGCAAAAGGTTTTACTGATACCTGATACCTGTTACCTAATACCTACATATTTATTTAAATTGATGGAGGTTATACATAATGGCTTACAACAAAAAGACGATTGAAGATATTCAAGTAAAAGGTAAAAAGGTACTTGTAAGATGTGATTTTAATGTTCCTTTAAAAGACGGTGTTATTACAGACATAAACCGTTTAAATGGAGCAATGCCTACAATTAAATACTTGGTAGCAAACGGTGCGCAAGTTATTCTTTGTTCTCACTTAGGTAAACCAAAAGGTGAAGCTAAACCAGAACTATCATTGGCACCTGTTGGAACACGCCTTTCAGAAATGTTAGGTCAAGAAGTTGTATTTGCTGCAGACGATAATGTTGTTGGCGAAAATGCTAAAAAAGCAGTTGCAGCAATGAAGGATGGAGACGTTGTTCTTTTACAAAACACAAGATACAGAGCTGAAGAAACTAAGAACGGCGAAGTATACTCGAAAGAACTTGCTTCATTAGCAGAGATCTTTGTAAATGACGCATTTGGTACAGCTCATAGAGCGCATTCATCAACTGTTGGTGTAACTCAGTTTATGGATACGAACGTGTGTGGTTACTTGATCCAAAAAGAACTTAAGTTCTTAGGCGAAGCAGTAGAAACACCACAAAGACCTTTTGTTGCAATTTTAGGTGGCGCAAAAGTATCTGACAAAATTAAAGTTATTAACAACTTACTTGAAAAAGTAGACGGACTTGTAATCGGTGGTGGAATGGCATATACATTCCTTAAAGCACAAGGTTACGAAATTGGAACGTCTTTATTAGAAGAAGAAAAAATGGATTACGCATTAGAAATGATCAAAAAAGCTAAAGATAAAGGCGTTAAGCTTTTACTTCCAGTAGATAATATTTGTGGAGATGCATTCTCTGCAGATGCAAAGGCAGTCGTTACTGACGACGAAAACATCAGCGCTGGTTTCATGGGCCTAGATATTGGTCCTAAGTCAGTAGAGATCTTTAAAAATGAAATTAAAGAAGCAAAAACGGTTGTATGGAATGGACCTATGGGTGTGTTCGAATTTGACAGCTTTGCTAAAGGTACATTAGCAGTTGCGGAAACACTTGCAGAAATCGATGCTACGACAGTAATCGGTGGTGGAGATAGTGCAGCAGCAGTTAACCAATTAGGATTCGGTGAAAAAATGTCACATGTATCTACAGGTGGCGGTGCATCACTTGAGTTCTTAGAAGGTAAAGTACTTCCAGGAATCGATGCTTTAGATAATAAATAAACCGTATAATGTGACAAGTTACATGTGACAAGTGACAAGTAAAAAAAGCGTAGTGGCGGGTCTTGCGCCCGCCATTTATTGAGTAATTTTAAAAGCACCTGAACCATCCCAAAAGAATGACCCCAAACATGTCACGTATCACATATCACGTATCACATGTTAATGGTCACATATCACGTATCACATGTCACGTATCACGTATCACATGTTACGGGTTCTAAATGCTCGTATAAGTGAAAAAGTTAGAGTATTTATACAAAGGTAAATAGGCGCTAAATCGTTAATACTATATAGGTTTGGAGGAATTACAATATGAGAAAGCCAATTATTGCAGGAAACTGGAAAATGAACATGAGCATTGCAGAAGCGAAAGATTTTGTAGCTGCAATTAAAGATCAAGTGAACGGTACAGACGTAGAAGCTGTATTATGTGCACCTTTTACATTACTTAAAGATTTAAAAGAAGCAACTGCTGGTACAGCAATAAAAGTAGGTGCTCAAAATATGCACTTTGAAGAAGGCGGCGCTTTTACAGGAGAAATTTCACCTTCAATGTTAAAAGAGATCAATATCGATTACGTAATCATTGGTCACTCTGAAAGAAGACAATACTTTAACGAAACAGATGAAACAGTAAATAAAAAAGTATTAAAGTCACTTGAGCATGGTATTCTTCCAATTATGTGTTGTGGAGAAACACTAGAGCAAAGAGAAGCTGACGAAACTAAAGCAGTCGTAAAAGTACAAGTTGAAAAAGGTCTTGTAAATGTAGATGCTGCTAAACTAGCAGATGTAGTAATAGCATACGAGCCAATCTGGGCAATTGGAACAGGTAAAACTGCAACGAGTGCACAAGCTAACGAAGTTATTGCATATATTCGTGAAGTTGTTGCAGGTATGTTCAACGATGAAATATCTGAAAAAGTACGTATTCAATACGGTGGTAGTGTTAAACCTGCAAACGTAGAAGAAATTATGAATGAATCAGATATCGATGGCGCACTTGTTGGTGGCGCAAGCTTAAAAGCAGACAGCTACACAGCACTTGTTAATTTTTAATAGACTCAGGGGAGATGATTCATTTGAAAAAACCGACAGCACTGATTATCTTAGACGGTTGGGGTTATAGACCTGACTGCAAAGACAACGCAGTATGCAATGCGGATACTTCAAATTTTGATCGAATAGCAGAAGCTAACCCTACTACTTACATTGGTGCAAGTGGTATGGATGTTGGTTTGCCAGATGGTCAAATGGGAAATTCTGAAGTAGGCCATTTAAATATTGGGGCGGGACGTGTTATTTATCAACCGCTTACAAGAATTACAAAATCCATTAAAGATGGTGACTTTTTTACGAAACCAGAGCTCAAAGGTGCTGCTGACAACGTAAAAAAGCATAATTCAAAATTACACATATTTGGTTTGTTGTCAGATGGTGGTGTGCATAGTCATATCGAACATTTGAAAGGAATCATTGATTTTGCAAAACAAGAAGGTCTTACTGAAGTTTATCTTCATGCATTTTTAGATGGACGTGATACACCACCTAAAAGTGCCCTAGGCTATTTCGAAACAATTGAAAAGCATATGAGTGAAGTAGGTGTAGGTCGTGTAGCAACAGTGTCGGGTCGTTACTATGCAATGGACCGTGACAACCGTTGGGAGCGTGTAGAACTTGCTTACAACGCACTTGTCAAAGGTGAAGGCGAAACTGCATCAACTGCTAAAGACGCAGTTGAAACATCTTATGCTACAGATAAGAATGATGAGTTTGTATTACCAACTGTGATTCAAGTCGATGGTAAACCTATGGCAACAGTTGGTGAAAATGATTCAGTGTTATTCTTTAATTTCCGTCCAGATCGTGCTCGTGAACTAACGCGTTCAATCGTAGACGTTGAATTTGCAGGATTTAAAAGAGATTATTTTGAAACACACTATGTGTGTATGACTCAATATGATGCAACTATTAAAAATGTAGAAGTTGTTTATCGTGCAGAGAGTATAACTAATACCTTAGGTGAGTACTTGGGAGCACAAGGTAAAACACAACTTCGTATTGCAGAAACAGAAAAATATGCCCATGTTACTTTCTTCTTTAATGGTGGGGTCGAAGAACCATACCCAGGAGAAGAACGTTCATTGGTACCATCTCCTTCAGTTGCAACCTATGACATGAAACCAGAAATGTCTGCTAATGAAGTAACTGAGTCTATGCTTAGCAAACTAGAAGATGGACATTTAGATTTCATCGTTCTTAACTATGCAAACCCTGATATGGTTGGTCATACGGGTGACTTTAAAGCAGCTAAAACAGCTGTTGAAACAGTTGATGTTTGTTTAGGTAAAGTCGTAGACAAAATTGTTTCTATGGGTGGGAAAGCCATCATCACAGCTGACCACGGTAATGCAGAAGAAATGGTTGACTATGTTAACGGTGGCGCAATGACAGCTCATACAACAAATGTTGTACCGTGTATCGTAGTAGGACAAGAAGGTGCAGAACTAAGAGAAGGTGGCAAATTATGTGACCTGGCACCAACACTCCTTCAAATGATGGACATGGAAGTACCGGCAGAAATGACAGGAAGTAGCATAATTAAGTAAAACTTAATTATGCAATGAACAATGTACAATTTAAAATGAACAATTGAAACATTATATATCAAAATAAAATGTAGCGGCGGGTCTTGCGCCCGCGAATAAACACTTTAATAAGAAAGCGAAAGTTTTCTACTATATAAAAATTAAATTAAAACAAAACTCAAAAAGATCCTAGGAGGGAAATTTATGTCAACAATTATTGATGTATTTGCTAGAGAAATACTTGATTCAAGAGGGAACCCAACTGTAGAGGTTGATGTGCAACTAGAAGATGGCGCTTGGGGTAGAGCTGCAGTACCATCAGGAGCTTCAACAGGTGAAAGAGAAGCTGTTGAACTAAGAGATGGCGACAAAGCTAGATACTTAGGTAAAGGTTGTTTAAAAGCTGTAGCTAATGTTAATGACATTATTGCAGAAGAAGTTATTGGTATGGATGCAACTGAACAAGTAGCAATCGATAGACTAATGATTGAACTAGATGGAACTAAGACAAAGTCTAAATTAGGTGCGAATGCTATTTTAGGTGTATCTTTAGCAGTAGCTAAAGCAGCAGCTAACTCAGTAGATCTTCCACTTTACAAATACTTAGGTGGCGTTAACGCTAAAGAATTACCACTTCCAATGATGAACATCCTTAACGGTGGTTCACATGCTGATTCAGCTGTAGACGTTCAAGAATTTATGGTACAACCTGTTGGCGCTAAGACATTTGCTGAAGGTTTAAGAATGGGTACAGAAATTTTCCATCACCTAGGTAAATTACTTAAGGCTAATGGCGACTCAACTAACGTTGGTAACGAAGGTGGTTACGCTCCAGCTAAGATCGAAGGTACTGAAGGTGCTCTTGATATTATTATGGAAGCAATTAAAGCTGCTGGTTATGAAGCTGGTAAAGATATTACACTTGCACTTGACGCTGCTGCTTCAGAATTCAGTGTTGATGGTGGTAAAGATGGCGAAATGATCTACCACTTCCAAAGAGAAGGCGGACACAAACGTACAACTGCTGAGATGGTTGACTGGTATGCTGGTCTTTGCGAAAAGTACCCAATCACTTCTGTTGAAGATGGTTTCGACGAAAATGACTGGATTGGTTTTGCAATGCTTCGTGAGCGTATTGGTGACAAGATCCAAATCGTTGGTGATGACTTATTCGTTACAAACACTGAGTACTTAGCTCAAGGTATCGAAAAGAAATCTGCAAACTCAATCTTAATCAAGTTAAACCAAATTGGTACATTAACTGAAACTTTCGAAGCAATTGAAATGGCTAAGAGAGCTGGATTCACTGCTGTTGTTTCTCATAGATCAGGCGAAACTGCTGATGATACTATTGCTGACGTTGCTGTAGCAACAAATGCTGGTCAAATCAAAACAGGTTCTGCATCAAGATCTGATAGAATGGCAAAATACAACCAATTGTTAAGAATTGAAGAAAACTTAGGTGCTACTGCAGTTTATGCTGGAAGAGGCGTATTCTACAACTTACAAAAATAAGTTAAGGAATGCAGTAAGTATCCAATCTTGAATTTGATAAAAATCATGATATAATGTATTTTGGAGATCCTTTTGAAGGGTCTCCAAAAACTGTTTTTTTGAATATGCTATTTGAAAACTTCATACTGACAAAATGCTAACAAGGGACACAACTAGTCCCTAGGGATGCTAAAGCGACTAAATCCAAGTCTTCACGGAATTTGCAAAAATTCGCCCTCTCCATTTTTTTGAAATGATGGTTAAAATAGGTTAAAAACTTTCCATATAGTGGAAAACTTAAAACAGGCAAAGGTTTTCACGACATACTTTTAACAAACTGTATTGCACCACGAAATGTCGTGTGTTATTATAGCCTTGTCAATCTACAGAAAAAGAGGAGATACACAATGAGTACTTTTGTTACTGTAATCCAAGTTATAGCGTGTTTAGTTTTGATCGCTTCAATATTGTTGCAATCAGGTAAAAGCGCAGGTCTTTCTGGATCAATTGGCGGCGGAGCCGAACAATTATTTGGAAAACAAAAAGCTAGAGGTTACGAAGCATTATTCGATCGCGCAACTAAAATTGCAGCAATCGCGTTTATTGGATGTTCTTTATTACTTGTTTATTTGCAACAAATGTAAATTAGAATGTAGGGGGAGGCACGTAAATGAACAACGGATTTGAATTACTAGCCCCAGTCATGGGTTTAGTCGCACTGATTTTTGCTTATTTAATGGCAGCTAAAATTAACAAAGTTGATGTAGGAACAAAGAGAATGAGAGAGATAGCTACGTATATTCAAGAAGGGTCAATGGCCTTTATGAAACGTGAGTATAGAGCTCTTGCTATCTTTGTGGTTGTACTTTTCGTAATTATTGCGATTGGTTTAGACCCACTTACAGCAGTATGTTTTTTAATTGGAGCTGTTTTTTCTGCGTTAGCTGGCTTTTTCGGAATGCAAGTTGCAACGAAAGCTAATGTAAGAACAGCAAATGCGGCAAAAGAAAGCGGTATGAACAAAGCACTTTCAGTAGCATTCTCTGGCGGATCTGTAATGGGTATGTCAGTTGTAGGTTTAGGATTATTAGGCGTTGGTACACTTTATATTGTTATTGGTGAGCCGCAAATAATTACAGGTTTTGGTTTAGGCGCATCGTCAATTGCCTTATTTGCTCGTGTTGGTGGTGGTATTTACACTAAAGCAGCAGATGTTGGTGCTGACCTTGTTGGTAAAGTAGAAGCTGGTATTCCAGAAGATGATCCACGTAACCCTGCGGTTATTGCAGATAACGTTGGTGACAATGTAGGTGACGTTGCCGGTATGGGCGCGGATCTATTTGAATCATATGTAGGATCAATCATAGCATCAATTACTCTAGGCGTGTTAACAGGCCTAAAATTTGGCGCTATTTATCCCTTGACAATCTCAGCTGTTGGTATATTTGCAGCAATTGTTGGGTCGATGTTTGTAAAAGGTGACGAAAAAACAGATCCTCATAAAGCACTTAAAAACAGTACCTATGTTGCAGGAATCATTGTTATTATTGCAGCATTCTTATTCAGTAATATGATGTTCCAAAACTTTGATGCTGCGATTTGTATAGCAGTTGGTTTAGTTGCAGGTATTTTAATTGGTTATGTAACTGAAATTTATACATCAGCAGACTTCAGTCATGTTAAGAAGATTGCACAACAATCTATTACGGGTCCAGCTACAACGATCATTAGTGGTCTTGCAGTAGGTATGTATTCGACAGCGCTTCCAATTATCTTTATCTCAATGGCTATTTTATTAGCGTATCATTTCGGCGGACTTTACGGAATTGCACTTGCAGCAGTAGGTATGCTTTCGACAGCAGGTAATACAATCGCTGTTGATGCTTACGGGCCAATTGCAGATAATGCAGGTGGTATTGCAGAAATGTGTGAATTACCTAAAGAAGTTCGTGGAATTACAGATAAATTAGATGCAGTTGGTAACACTACAGCAGCAATTGGTAAAGGTTTTGCCATTGGTTCTGCAGCTTTAACTGCACTTGCACTTTTCGCATCGTACTCTCAAGCTGTTGGATTAGAAGGTATTAACTTACTGAATCCAGTAGTTGTAGTAGGTCTTTTCATAGGTGGTATGCTACCGTTCTTATTCTCAGCAATGACAATGGAATCTGTTGGTAAAGCAGCTAACGAAATGATTGAAGAAGTGCGTCGTCAGTTCCGTGAGATTCCAGGCATTATGGAAGGTAAAGCGGTTCCTGAGTATGCAAAATGTGTTGATATTTCTACAGCAGCAGCTCTAAAAGAAATGATTATACCAGGTGTTATGGCAGTACTTGCACCAATTGCAGTAGGTCTTATGTTAGGTACTGAAGCATTGGGTGGTATGTTAGCTGGAGCACTTGTTACAGGTGTTGTTATGGCGATCTTCATGTCAAATGCTGGTGGTGCATGGGATAATGCAAAGAAGCATATTGAAGAAGGTGCACATGGTGGTAAAGGTTCAGAATCTCATCATGCAGCAGTTGTTGGTGATACTGTTGGTGATCCGTTCAAGGATACTTCAGGACCATCTATTAACATCTTAATTAAACTTATGACAATCGTTGCACTTGTGTTTGCACCATTGTTTGTAAGGTTCTTATAATCACGATATTAAAATACTTAGACCTGAGAAGTTCAACTTCTCAGGTCTTTTCTTGTTTTTGGATCTTTCCTTAAAGGCATATGCCACAGCCCTTAAAATTCTAAGTTTGATTATTTTTCTATTTGGTATATATGTAAGGGAACGTGTTTGTTATAAAAGCTAATAAAAACTTTTACAATTAATAACAGTTAACAAACACATGACAAAAATCGACAAATTCTTTAGTTTTGAGTCACAAAGGCTTTTGACTTCGACTTGTTGAAGTGAAACTAGAGATAGAGAATTAAATGTTGGTGTATAGATCAGTGTCTAGGGAGGTTTCAACATGAAAATAAGTAAGGGCGGATTCATAGGGATTCTAATTGCTAGTGCGGTGGTGTTCTATGCTGTAATGCAATTTATGGTTCTTGGCATGGGCAATACGGCAGTAATGGCAGGGGTATCAACCCTATTGTTTATTGTTTTAACAGGTATTATTATTTTCTTAGATCGTGGACGTATAAGCCGACCGGCTAAGGCCATTGCAGACTTATTAGACCGTTATGTTAAAGGTGACTTCCTAGCAGAAATTACTGAGGATATTGATATCCCTGAACTTCAAATCATATCTGAGCGTATTGATGCGCTTCAGCAAACGTTGAAACAGTGGCTTTACAATACCTTACGGGCAGAGGTAATGTTAAAAGAATATGCTACTAAACTTCAGGGCAATGCAGAAACGTCAATGGGAAGTATGGGTATTATCTCCAACCATATTGAAGACATACTTGAAGGATCTAAAGTAGTAGCGACTGGTTCTTCGGAAAATGCTGCAATCTCAGAGGAACTATTAGGTTCTAACACAGAAATATCTGATTATAGTGGCAATTTTAAACGGATGACAGAAGAATCGATTGAAACAATAAAGAATGATACACAAATGATTGATCAAACTTTAGATGGTATTAGTGTTATTGGAGAACAAATGCGAAAAACTGCACAATCTATAGATACATTTAAAGAACTTTTAGATTCTATATCTGGTATGACTGATGCGATTTCGGATATATCAAACCAAACTAATTTATTAGCACTTAACGCTTCAATTGAATCAGCCCGTGCTGGTGAAGCTGGTAAAGGTTTTGCAGTCGTCGCTGATGAGATCAAGAAGCTTGCTGAGCAAAGTTCGAATACAGCTGATGAGATCAATGAAAATATTAACAATATTCGTCAAAATGTAACGGATACCATAAAAGAAATTAATCATGGTGTAGATAAATCTGTAGAAATAAAAAAAGAAAGCCAAGTAGCTACAGAAAACCTTCAAAAAATTATTCAAAGAATTATGGATATGCATGATTTTATTAATAACATTGCGAGTAATGTAGATGAGCAAACAAAAGCTTCTGAAATTCTGGCAGAAAACATAGAAAAAGTTGTTGAGTATACAACAAAAACAAACGATTTAACACATGATATGAATGACAAAATCAATATTCAAGTTGAGTACACAGATGAGAATGCCAATATATCTGAAGACATACTTGAGATCTCTCACCAGTTTAATTCCTTTATTCAAAACTTTGAAAAAGAAATTGATGATCAGTGTTTTGAAACAGCAGATCGCTTAGTAGACCTTATTAACGATGGCGTCGTTAACAATAGTTTTTTAGAAAAGTTTTCAAAAGATACGGGTATTTCAGAGTTTTATATTACAGATAGCAACGGAACAACAGTCATGTCAAACAACCCTAATGGAATAGGATTCACTTTCGAAAACGAACCTGGAACACAAGCCTACGATTTTTATAGAATACTTGGTGATAAGAGCCTTAGAGTAGCGCAGAATATGATGATTCGTGATATTGATGGCAAATACTTTAAGTTCTTAGGTGTTTCTCGTAAGGACACAAAGGGGATTGTACAAGTTGGTTTAGGACTCGAGGATATTACCAAATTTAGAGGGCAGTATGCTTTGAACCGTCGTTAAAGGTTGAAAGTTAAAAGTGAAAATCAAAAACCTGCGGGAGGCCTATGCCTCTCGTTTTATTTTTAGATATTAGCATATTGGTTGGCTTAATGAGAAGTTTATAGTAAGTTTTAATCTGAAATTATGCGTAGTGATAGGATACATCCTATCGGGTCTTGTCCTTGGTTTGACGTTTTTAAACATTTAACTTTAAACTTTCAACTTTGAACTTAAAACTGGTATTCACCCTATGTTATAATACAGTGAATACCTTAGTTTAATGGGTATATAGAAAATATCAAATACATAACATGGAGGTACTTTATGATTACTAGAAAAGAAATTCTTGATTTCCTCCGCGATGAATCAGATCGCCCAATTATGGACATGGATTTACAGTCATATTTCAAAATAGAAGGAACAGATATTGGCGCATTTCATAGTTTATTAGATGACTTAGAACGTAGCGGTGACATTATCCGTACAAAAAAAAGAAAAGTTGCAGTACCAGAACGATTTGGTCTTATTGTAGGTAAACTCCAGATTACACAAAAAGGATTTGGATTTGTTGTGTCCGAACATCACAAAGGGGACGATGTTTTTGTTCCTGCAAGTGAAATGAAAGGTGCAATGAACAATGATCGTGTCATGGTTAAAATAACAACAGGGGCAACGTCTGGGAAACGTAAAGAAGGCGAAATCGAACGGATTATTGAACGGGCTAATGAAAAAATAGTGGGTACTTTTGAAAAAGTAAAAGACTATGGTTTTGTTGTCCCTGACGACAAACGATTAAAGAAAGATGTATACATACGGTACGATGGGGTAAATAAGGCTGAAACGGGCCAGAAAGTGGTTGCAACCATACAAGTGTGGCCAGAGGGTGGGCGTAACCCAGAAGGCTATATTAGCGAAATACTAGGACATAAAGATGACCCAGGTGTAGATATTTTAGCAATTATCAGAAAATATCAATTACCTGAAGAGTTTCCTAAAAAAGTGAATAAAGAAGCAGAAGCGATTGAACCTGAGGTTCATCCAGAAGATATTAAAGGTCGAAAAGATTTAAGAGATATGACCATTGTGACCATTGATGGAGCAGATGCGAAAGACTTAGATGATGCTATTTCAGTAGAAAAGCTAGAGAATGGTAACTACAGACTGGGAGTACATATAGCTGATGTTACCCATTATGTAAAAGAAAATAGTAAGCTAGATATTGAAGCATTAAAAAGAGGAACCAGTGTTTATTTAGTTGACCGTGTAATACCAATGTTACCTAGAACCTTATCGAATGGAATCTGTTCACTCAATCCCAAAGTCGACAGACTAACCCTATCTGTGTTTATGGAAATAGATAAACAAGGTAAAGTGCGTGGGCATGAAGTAGCAGAAACCATTATTAAAACTAAGGAAAGACTCATCTATGGAGATGTATCAGACATACTTGATGGTGTCGAAAGACCTGAACTCTCTAAATATGATTACTTAAAAGAAGATTTTATCAACTATAATGATCTTGCATCTATATTACGGAAGCATAGGGAGTCTAGAGGATCAATTGATTTTGATTTTCCAGAACCTTATATCAAGATGGATCCCGACGGAACACCAACTGAAATCGTAGAACGTGAAAGACGTGTAGCGAATCGTATAATTGAAGAATTTATGTTAATTACAAACGAGACCGTTGCTGAATACTTCTATTGGATGGAAGTTCCCTTTGTCTATCGTATTCATGAAGAACCTAATATGGAGCGTGTAGAGACATTTAAGAAATTTATTCATAACTTTGGATTCCATTTAAAAGGTGTCAATGAAGTACACCCAAAAGCAATGCAGCAACTACTTGAGGATATTAAAGGATCTCCAGAGGAGCACATCATAAATAGACTCATGTTAAGATCATTGAAGCAAGCGCGATATTCACCTGATTGTGAAGGTCACTTTGGTCTTGCTGCAAAGTATTATTGTCATTTTACATCTCCTATAAGACGTTATCCAGATTTACAGATTCATCGCATCATTAAGGAGATGCTTCAGAAAAAATTGACACCTACACGTATTAATAAACTTGAAGGCATAGTTGTAACAGCATCGGATATCTCTTCAGAAAGAGAACGTATTGCTGAACAGGCAGAACGTGAAACAGACGATTTGAAAAAAGCAGAATACATGAGTCAATTTATTGGTGAAGAATTTGAAGGTATCATATCTTCAGTAACAAGTTTTGGTATGTTCGTCGAACTGCCTAACACCATTGAAGGACTTGTTCGTGTAAGTGATATGGACGATGACTATTACGTTTATGATGAAAGCAATATGATGTATGTAGGCGAACGACATAAGAAAATTTATAGGATAGGTGAAAAAGTACGTATTGCCGTTGTAAGTGTTAATATTCCCCATAGGGAAATTGACTTCTATATGATTGAAAAAGTAGATGATAAAGACGTGTAGGAACAAACTTTTAAAAGAGGGTGATTGCATGTTGGACATGAGTAAAACAAATATTGCGATTATGGTAGAATACCGAAAAAGAGGTATTCAGCATCTCTTATTGCTCATACGAGAACCAGAGGCTTTTGAAGACTATGAAGTGTGTTACGATGTACCATTTGTAGACATTGATCCTTATGAAGATCTATATCATAAAGTGCGCAACGCTTTGGTTCGCTTAACAGGTTTTAAGGTGCCTATTATTGAAGGTGAGAATGAACTAAAAACCTATCAGGCCCGTGGACACAAAGCAATGACCTACAGATCCTTTGCCAGTGTTCATAGTATTGACGACCGGTCGGGCAAGCCCTACCATATTGAAGTATTAAGATGTAAAGCTGAGGGAAGCTTAAACAAAATTGAAAAAGAACCAGATCGTTTTCTATTGCTAAATCTTGATGAAGTATCATTTATGATAGAAGATGCACCAGAAAAGTTTAATCCCTTTATGGTAGAAGCTATTAAGAAGTATTTAAAATCAGCGGGATATATTGTTAAGGGAACTGAGGATTAAAGTAATAGTCGAATTGAGAATTGAGAATTGAGAATTGAGAATTGAGAATTGAGAATTGAGAATTGAGAATTGAGAATTGAGAATTGAGAATTGAGAATTGAGAATTGAGAATTGAGAAAGATAAAAAAACCAGATCGCAAGCGATCTGGTTTTTTAGCGTTTAATTTTCAATTATCCATTATCAATTCTCAATTTCATACGGTACTCGATTCGCAAGTGCATCTTCTACTAACTTTATAAAATTCTCTGTAGCATGGGTCGCACCTGATACAATATCAATATTTTTAGGATTTTGTTTTCCTACAAGTTGTTCTTGGAGGGTATTGTAAGCTTCTACAATGTCGACTCCTTTTTTGTCCATAAAGTTTTCTTGGTATTCTGTATCTTCTGTCTTAAGAACGCCTTCTTCATTGACCTCATTATATTCAACAATTGCAATCAAGCCGTCTACGTATGTGATGGCTATTGTACCTTTCCAGCCATGGCTGTCAAACGCATCGTTAGAAGCTTTGTAAACATCATTCATAGGTAACACCAATTCAGTCGCGTTTCCTGCTTCGATTTGAATCATAAGAGCTTTGCTCATAGTATGGAACCAATCAAGGGAATGAGTGGCACCTGTTAAAGCATCAATTTCGATTGTTTGACCCTCTACAACTTGTTTGTTCAATGATTCGTAGGCCTCGCTTGGAGCTGTACCAGATTTTGCTTTCATTTTCTCGGCATAACCTGAATCTTCAGATTTTAAACTACCATCAGGTTTAACATAATCCATCCAAGCACCTGTTATTTTGCTACCTTCAACAGTAATTTCGAGTTTAGGACGCCAGCCATGTCCGTCGGTATGATCAAAAGTTGCTGTATAAACCCCGTCTTTCCATAAAGACTCATCCATAGGTTCTTCAGTTTCCACAGCTGGTTCATCTACTGTAGTAGTATCTGGCTGTGGGGTGGTACATGCTGTAAATAAGAGAAGAACTACTAATAAGAAAATACTCAACACTTTGCTTTTTCTCAATGAACTTACCTCCTTCGATTCAAACTTTACTATCAACGAAATTTTACCATGGTGCTTGATATAGATCGATTAACAACATTGTTCTGGAATGTGTGCATTTCAAAGTTAAGATATTTCATTTAGTCACTCACTTAAACGGTAATAAATCTAGTTTTGATGACTGAATGTAAATGGAAAGGGTAGGTATTAACTAAATACCCCTGAAATGCATTTGGTTATCAAATAAATAACAAATGCCTTAAAAATGGGATGGTAGATAGAAGGTGATGAAGTCATATGATGTTACTTGGAAATAAATATCCTTGGATTAAAGAAGAATTGAATGCAGTGAGGACTATCTTGAATAAAGTGTCCGATTCTGCATCAGAAGACATACGAAATGAGATAAAGAATGTGATTCATCAAGAAGATGACTTATTAAGAGCGCTATTGGTTATACTGGCATCGCGGTTTGGTAATTATGACTCTGATAGAATGATTCAACTCGCAGCTATAGTAGAGCTCTTATACTTAGCTTCAAGATTACAGGTTACAGGATTTATTGGTTATGGTGAAATGTATAGCCATGATCAATTGCTAGACCGTTGTTTCGCAGGTGATTATATTCTTGCTGAATGTATGGATATGATGGCTGAAAGGCTTCATAAAGAAGAAGTACATGCCATTGTTAAATGCTATAAACAGTTGATTGTTAGGGAACATCAGCATTTATCACAACGTTTTGTGTTGCACAATAGTAAAAGACATTATTTAAAGCATATTGAAGCGCGTTCAGGTGCAATACTTGAAATGTGTTTTAGAGTAGGCGCTATTCAAAGCAATAGCAATGCTCAAGTCATTAAACAGCTAAGTAAGGTTGGCTACCATATGGGAATGGCCAATCAATTAATTGACGACCTTTTAGACATCGATCATGACGAAGAGTTAATGGGAAAAACCTTAGGTATTAATATTAAAGAAGGCGTATACCCACTCCCTATTTATTACTTACATCGTGTTATTCCTGAGGAAACCAGTAGATTACTTGCAAAAAAACCAATACGCGAAAAACACATAAGGCGGCTAATTGAATTAATGTATCAGCATGGTGCAATAGATAAAACGAGATTATTAGTCCAACTCTATACGCGAAAGGCTTATAATGAAATAAATATGTTGCCTAATGGTGAATATAGACAGGTTGTATTTGATACAGCTTCTCATTTGTTAGAAAGACGATTTTGAGTGAAATTACTTGCATAACAGAAAAGGTGACAGTATGAATAGTAGAGCGACCCTTACAACTGGAGATGTTAAAACAATTCTCTTTAATAAAACAATTCCTATGGTTTTTGGAATACTTGGTCTTATTGTATTTAATATTGTTGATACATACTTTGTGAGTCGCTTAGGAACAGGGCAACTAGCTGCACTAACATTCACTTTTCCGGTTGTTTTAGTGCTTAATAGTGTTGCATTGGGGATTGGGACGGGTACTGTTGCCGCTCTATCGCGGGTCATAGGTAAAGGTGATACCCCACGCATAAAAAGAATTGCTACAGACAGTTTAAGTCTTGGTCTAGTCGTTGTTTTTGTATTTGTTGTGTTTGGATTACTAACAATTAAACCATTGTTTACAATGCTAGGAGCTACAAGTGAAGTCATGCCCTATATAGAATCTTATATGCGCATATGGTATCTTGGAGTTCTTTTTGTTGTGATTCCAATGGTTGGTAATAACAGTATCCGTGCCATGGGAGATACAAAGACACCAGGTCTTGTAATGATGATTGCAGCAGTCGTAAATATAATACTAGATCCTATATTAATATTTGGATTAGGTCCTTTCCCGAGGTTAGAAGTAGCAGGTGCTGCCATTGCAACGGTCATTGCGCGTATGACTACTTTTACAGTTGCCTTGTATGTATTAATCATACGTGAGAAAGTAGTCGAACTTAAAAAAGTTCCTTTTGATGAGGTTCTTGAATCATGGAAAACAATACTTTTTATTGGATTACCTAATGCTATGGCAAAGGTAATCATGCCTATTGGTATTGGAATCATTACGGGTTTAATGGCAAGAGAGAGTATAGAAGCGGTTGCAGGATATGGTGTGGCGGCAAAAATAGAAAGGTTTGCTACCTTATTTGTTATATCCCTTTCTGTGGTAATGACACCCTTTGTGGGTCAAAATCTAGGAGCACAAAAATTTGACCGCATACGAGAGAGTATTCGATTAAGTTATGGTTTTTCCATCATATCGAGCCTTATTTTGTATGGCATTTTAAGTATTGCGTCTAAACCCATAGGAGCTTTGTTCAGTAAAGATCCTCAAGTTATTAATGTAGTCGTACTCTATTTAATGATTGTACCTTTGGGATATGGTTTTCAAGGTATTCAACATATTAGTATTTCAATACTCAATGCACTTCATAAGCCTTTTCAAGCAACTGGAATTGCCATTATGCAAATGTTTATTATTTATGTTCCTTTAGCCATAATAGGATCTAAATTAGCAGGTATAAAAGGTGTATTTGCTGCATTGGTTATATCTTATGTAATCTCTTCAGTGGTTGCAATTAGAACAACCTATTACTATTTAAAATATGAGAGAAATAAAATAAAAAAACCTATTGACAAGATATGAATAAGAAGGTAAACTTAAATTAGTTAAACGGAAACTAACTAATTTGAAAGCAGTGATATCATGAATCGATTTGAACACTTACGAACAACTTTAGTGGCCTTTACAAAACTTCATAAGTCGTGCAATATCAAAGTAACTGAAGAAATTGGAATGTCAGAATTGCAACTTAAGCAATTTGGATATGTCAATATTATAGGTACAAGAGAGTGGGTAACCTATGGTGATTTGGCAGATATTTTAGGTATCACTAAACCATCTGTAACGAGTATTGCCAATAAACTTATTAAGTTAGGTATCGTTGCAAAACATCAGTGTCATAGTGATGGTCGAGTCTATTATTTAAAACTGACAGACAAAGGACAATTGATTTATAACACATATGATCTAGTAGCAGAAAAGACAGCAACCATTATTTTCGATCGATTAAGCGAAAACGAAGTAGATGAGTTCATGCGACTTTTGGATAAGATTATTGAATAGATATAATCAGGATTTAAGGATTTTTTCCACAAACTAGCTCCGTCAAAGGCGGAGTTAAAAAATAGATAAATAGTTAGTCAACAACAAACTAACTTTAGCAACACAAAAAGCGCCTCAGGCGCTTACATTTAGACAGAATAGTTAGGTAAGAACTAACTAACTATAAAGTTTTATTAACCGGGAGGCTTGAAATGATCGAAAAGCAATTAACAAAAATGGATGACCTACTATCTATGGCGACTGATAATAAACTGGGAAAATGCTTTGAAAACAAAATGTGCAGTGTAGGACAAGACACCATTAAAAGCATCGATGCAGTATTTGACGAAATAGATGAGATTCACACAAACCGTCATAAATATGATTTACACTGGGCGTTTGAAGATGCACAAGAGAGACTTAAGGATTTTACATCAAACATTTGGAAAGACCATTTGGCTCTAAAAGAAGAAAGTTATGCACTTAAACCTGAGTTCTCAGAAAATCTTGACAAGCTAGAGACATTTAATCAAGCAATAGAGAAGAAGATGAAACGCAAATTTAAGTGGTTTTCATCAATACCAAACATTGTAACCTTTGTTGAAATGGGCATTTCTTTACTCATGGTTGTTGGGCTTTCTAAGCTAAGTCATTCTGGCGAATCTTTAATTCACTCAGCATATTTAAGTTTAGCCTTTGTAGGTATTATGGCATTTTTTAAAGTGACACTAGAAAAGTATTGGCTTAAACCACAAATTGATAAATGGGGGTGGAAACTTTACCTACAATCTTCGAAACGAATGAGAGAAGTGATTGTTAGGTTGTTAGGAACAACCGTTGCAATACGAGAATACTTACAAGCAAATACAACGTCTGAGTACGATGTTGACATCTTAGATGGGTTCGTTTATGACGATAGTCAGCTTGTCGAAACAGCTTTATTAAGCGCATAAAAAAGGCAATATAAGCTAAAAAACAGAAATACGGGGTATAAATTAAAGAGAAGGATTATTTAAAGAAACCTACTTTTTAATTCACATAAATAAATCAAAAAAATCGAGGTGAA
>Ga0209272_10001006_pt1 | contig 19206 bp, 19 predicted proteins | sample tdDd002_FD_187125 | JGI IMG/M metagenome (GOLD analysis project Ga0209272, IMG submission 187125) | Marine sediment microbial communities from the Atlantic coast under amendment with organic carbon and nitrate - tdDd00.2 (SPAdes)... | ecosystem: Environmental > Aquatic > Marine > Coastal >... | reverse complement strand
ATTTGTGATCGTAACTCACGCTCACGCTTTATCGCTTGACGCGAGTTTTCGATAAACGTATTCACACTATGCACAACAACACCAAGTTCATTATTACGGTTGTCGTTATCTATTGGGATATTTTTCGGGTCTTCCGGTGTTGTGGAATAAAGGGTATCCGCCAATGCGGTGAGAGGTCGACCAATTGTGCGATTGAATACCAAGATCAATGCAATCACAGTAACTAAAAACTGAACGAGAATAAACAATACTTGATTAAAGACTCTATCCAACGCTTTTTGTTGTAAGGCTGCATGCTTGTTATGAATATAGATAGCACCCAATGGTTCTCCATCAGTGGGCGAATAAAGACGATACTTATTGGCATGCTCCCATAAATTCTCCTCGTCAACGACCAAATGATTCGAAGCAAAAGCAATACCTTCATCACTTTCAAGCTTTACGGCGTCAATTTCTTCATGCAGTAGTAATGCAGAGATCACCTCTTCAGCAATCTCATCATTGTTCACATATAGGGCAATTGCTGCAGATCCCGACAGAGAAAGCACCAGTTTATGCTCCAACTCTTTATGGTTTTTATCAGCCTGGGCGAAACCAACTGGGATCATGAGTAGCAATATAATCACTAGATAAAAAAGGGCTAAAAGCGTAATAGCTTTCAGCAACTTATTCGATAGTGAGTTTAGCTTTGACCTATTCATCTATTTGTAAAGCGACCTTAACTCCAGAGTTTTGGGGGGGCGATTCGGTCATATAGCCAATCGCCATAGGGTTCTCAATAATTTTCTCTAATAGTAATTGATTAGAATCAACCTCTTCAGGTGCTCGCATACTTCCTGAAAACTTAAGTTTAGCCCAATAAGCGTTCACCTGACTTTCTCTCATGTTCGTAACCGTTCTAAAAAAGCGACGACGGTCTTCACCTGTACGGTCTAGCACTTGGTTAATATAGGTCGAACCCAAAGTTTTCTTTCTACCTAGATAAACATCCGCAATGTCATCAATCTCAAATTCTTCGATCGCACTTTTCTCATTCACAACAATATATAAATCTGCGTAAACAGAGCTAGAAACTAGCAAAATTAGGAGGCATAAAATTCTCATATCATCCTCCTAAAAAATAAAGTTCATGTTCAGGGTGTACACTTGTACATCCATGCTTTGACTAATATCTTCAACGGAAGATGCCCACAACCCATAGCCATAAGGGTTAATTTTCACATGATCAATTTGTGCTTTGATTGCAATTTGAGAGGAAACATCCCAGCGAACACCTAACGAGTAGCTCGCTTGATCGATACGAACAGAATTGATTGCGGCTCCAGCACCATGCTGAAGTTGTCTCGCTTGCTCTCCGGCTTGCGCTCCCGCTAAAGCACCAATAGAACTCCAGTCTTGATCCGATTGGTAGTAGTCTGTCGTTGGTTTGAACCGGCCGTACATCACATAAGGAGTAAAGTTTGAGAATGTTCGTCCAAGTAGCGCGTACCCCCCATAACCTTGTGGTACAGATTCTTTCTTAGCGTTAATTTGGAACAGTTCAGATTGTAGTGTCCAAGTGCCATCAAAATAATTAACCGCCCCTTGAAAGTAACTAACCTGGTCATCCTTAACGGTAACCAATTCGGAGGCAAGATTAGCATCGGCGACAATATTCGGAAAAAATGAGGCTAAAAGAGTGTTGTTTGCTAGCCCTTCAATTCCCTGCTGCAGCGCTGTCACTCCCTCGCCATGATCAACCGTCAAAGAACCAATGTGAGCATAGGAAACTTGCCATTTCCAAGGTCCTTTATCTGCTTCTAATGATAAGCTGAAGACATTTTCAATATCCGTTGAATACTCTTCACTGGAAATTGGAATCTCCCCATTTTGCTGGTTTCGACCATATTCAATCGTCGCCTGCCAATTAAAGTCAGGATTATTGGAGTAATAGGTTGCACCAATTCCATCCAAGGAATTGAACACAACACCACCATAGAGTTCTTGAGGAGGGCGAACCCAGAGATGGGCATAGTCAATATGACGACTATTCGCAGCTGCATATGCACTCACCCCGACACGTCCTGCACGAAAGTCCCAACTGGCATTGGGAGAATATCGAACAAAGGCAAACTCGGTTAATGTGTCCAGGTTGTACTCAACACTCTTATCAAGAAGGAGCTGTACGGTTGCTGACCACTGCCGATTAAAGTTGCCGTCAAACTGTAAACCAAGGTTGGAGTCGATACCGAAGCTTCCTTGGCTATCTTTTTCTACTGGATGTGTAATATCTCGACGGTAAGCAAGATCACTTTCGCTATTATAGGAATAGCCTAAAGTACCAAAGCCTGATACTGAATAGTCAAAAGCTTGAGAAGCAAAGCTCCCGCTCAACGCTCCAACAAAGAGCACACTGCGAATCGTTAATTCAATCGTTCTATTGGTCATATACTGCTGTCCTTGTGTCTAGACAATAGTGTTCGATTTATAATTATTTTGAATACTTACAAGTATACCAATAACAAACGAAAGTGTTATAAAGCAAATGCTAAAATATTACGCAAAACATAAAAAAAGCGACGATAAGTCGCTTATTGTTCCAAAATCACTGTTGCGACAGCATAGTGCCGCTCATCAGAAATCGATAAATGAATATGTTTCACCCCTTTAGCTGTCGCTATCTCTAATGCTTTATTACCTAGCTCAAGCAATGGTGCACCATGCTCATCATTGCTGATATTAAAGTCATGAAACGTGACTCCTAGAGCGATTCCTGTCCCAAGCGCTTTCGAAGCGGCTTCCTTTGCAGCAAACCGTTTGGCTAAAAAACGCCCTTGTTGCTTCAAAGTTTGGAAGCGTTGATATTCACTCTCTGTCAGAATTCGTTTCGCAAAGGGTTCTCCTGAGCGTGCGAGAGCTTTCTCAACACGCTCGATTTCCGCAATATCAGTTCCTAGTCCTACAATTGGCATAAAGACTATTTACGAGCTGCAACCATAACGGCTTTCATATCAGCAACCGCTTTGTGCAAGCCGTCAAATGCAGCACGGCCAATAATAGAGTGACCAATGTTTAGCTCATAGATTTCAGGGATAGCTGCAATGGCTGCAACGTTGTGGTAAGTCAAGCCATGACCAGCATTGACAGTAATACCTAGATCATCAGCGTAACTTGCTCCCGCAGCGATCTTTTTCAGCTCATCTTGCTGATCTTCTTCTGTTTCTGCATCAGCATAATGACCAGTGTGAAGTTCAATAAATGGCGCACCGCACTCTTTAGCAGCAGAGATCTGTTCGCGGTCAGCATCGATAAATAAAGAAACTTTAATACCTGCGGCACCCAGTTTTTGCGTCGCTGCTTTTACTTTTTCAAGCTGGCCAACCACATCTAGGCCACCTTCTGTAGTGAGCTCTTCACGCTTTTCTGGCACTAAACACACGTACTCAGGCTGAGTTTGCAGAGCGATCTCGACCATTTCATCAGTAACCGCCATTTCAAGATTCATACGAGTTTGAAGTGTTTCACGGAGAATGCGCACATCACGATCGTTAATATGGCGACGATCTTCACGCAAGTGAATCGTAATGCCATCAGCACCGGCACGTTCAGCGACTTCTGCAGCATGAACAGGATCTGGGTATTTAGTGCCACGCGCGTTACGTAAAGTTGCGATGTGGTCGATATTGACACCTAAATAGATTGAGCTCATTTTCCAATACTCCGTTTGGGAACCATGGTAATAAAGAGTTCCCTGCTTTTTAATGGTTTGCCGCCAAGATACGGCTTTAAGGCTATACGTGTAAAGCGTTTTGCCGCTTTAAGTTGCTCTTTTGTGGTAAAGCGTCGTTCGCTAATCGCGATCAACTCATCACCTAAAAAGGTTAAATTGTCATGACGCACTGACGCGATAAACCCTTTCTGCTCTCGATATCTGTACGTCATTTTAGGGTCGATAGGCTCCCCACTCCCAGCACAGTTTAAGAAATCCACGCCATAACCCATTGCGGATAACAATGCGAGTTCAAAGCGCCTTAAGGCAGGTTCAGGGTTATCACTTTGCGCCAATTCGGTAAGCGCGTGCAAATAATCATGGAAAAGTGCAGGCATGGCTACTTCCGCCATCAACACCCGTCCTATTAGCTCATTCACATACATTGCTGAATAAAGGTTAATACCCGACAGTGGCAGACCTAAGCTAATCGGCTCAGCTTGCCTTAAGGTCTTCATCGAACCATTACCAGACCACTTGAGTAACAAAGGGGTGAATGGTTGCAGTGCCCCCTTTAGGTTAGATCGCTTACTGCGCGCCCCTTTCGACATCAGGGTAATGCGCCCATACTCTTCACTAAACACATCTAGAATCAAACTCGATTCACTGTAAGGACGACGGTTCAGTACAAAGCAACGTTGTAAGCCTTCTGATGACATATGACCTTCTAATACAAAAAAGGAGCCAATGGCCCCTTTTATTCATGATGACTCGGAGCGAAGCAGTGTCGCTTCTCGCACCTTATAAATCGTCGATGTAGCCTAGTGAGCGTAGTGCTCGCTCATCATCAGCCCAGCCAGATTTCACTTTAACCCAAGTTTCTAGGTAAACCTTACGGCCAAAAAGTTCTTCCATATCTAGACGTGCTTCACGACCAATTGTCTTGATCTTCTCACCGCCTTTGCCGATAACCATTTTCTTCTGACCGTTACGTTCAACAAGAATTAAGGCATTAATGTGGAAGCCATCAGTTTCAGGGTTGTAATCGAAACGTTCGATCTCAACCGTTACTGAGTATGGTAACTCCTCACCGGTAAAACGCATCAGTTTCTCACGGACAATCTCTGATGCCATGAAACGCTGAGAACGATCAGTCACATACTCTTCTGGGAAGTGGTGCGTCGCTTTTGGAAGATGTTCACGTACATGCTTACGAAGCACATCAATGTTTTTGCCGTGTTTCGCTGAGATTGGCACAACATCCACGAAGTCCATCTTCTTCGACATATCCATCATGTGCAACATAACATCGTTGCGATCTTGAACGTTGTCTACTTTGTTTACACATAGGACAACAGGGAAGTTCGCTTTTTGTAGTTTAGTCAGCACCATCTCATCATCATTGGTCCAGTGGGTACCATCGACTAAGAAGAAAACCAGATTTACATCACTTAGAGATGAGTTTGCTGCACGGTTCATCAAACGGTTAATCGCACGCTTCTCTTCAATATGGAGACCTGGAGTATCTACGTAGATAGCCTGGTAATCCCCTTCTGTATCAACACCCATAATGCGGTGACGAGTTGTTTGAGGTTTGCGTGAAGTGATCGAGATCTTCTGACCTAGAATACGGTTCAGTAGTGTCGATTTACCTACGTTTGGTCGGCCAACTATCGCAACAAAACCACAATGCTGGTTTTCTGGCGTACTTACTGGCTCGCTGCTCGATGAGAAAAACGCATCGATATCAAATTCGTTATTGTCTGTTGAATCAGTCATTGGTTAATTGCTCTAGTGCTAATTCCGCAGCCGCTTGTTCTGCCTTGCGGCGGCTGGTGCCTTTACCAATAACAGGCTGTCCAATACCTGCCACTTCACACGAAACCGTAAATTCTTGGTTGTGTGCTTCACCTTTAATATTAGTCACTGTGTACGCAGGCAGCGGCTTTCTTCGACCCTGAAGGAACTCTTGAAGACGAGTTTTCGGATCTTTTTGCGAAACACCTGGCTTAATTGCGTCAAGTCGAGTCTTGTACCAGCTCAAAATGATGCCACGTACCACTTCGATATCACTATCTAAGTAAACCGCACCAATAATGGCTTCTACAGCATCGGCAAGAATAGAGTCACGACGGAAGCCGCCACTTTTCAATTCACCTGGACCTAATTTTAAGTGATCTCCTAGTTCGAATTCTCGACCTAGTTCTGCCAATGTATGACCACGAACTAACGTAGCACGCATACGGCTCATGTCCCCTTCATTCACTTTAGGGAAGCGGTGATAAAGATCATCAGCAACGACAAAACTTAAAATTGAATCGCCCAGAAACTCAAGACGCTCATTGTGTTTTCCATTAGCGCTACGGTGTGTCAACGCTAAGCTGATAAGATCCGCATCATTAAACTGATAGCCGATCTTCTTCTCTAGTTTTGCAATAGGAGAATTCATGCTCTCTCATTAATTTATTTTAATTCTCTGAACAGTTGGAGCCGCCACTCGGCAACTCCATATGAGAAGAGAAGTTAGTTAATACCACCGATGCGGCTGAAACGCACACCAGTTGGAATCCAAGAAGGTAAAATACTGTCTGCATCACGTTCAAACTCAAAGCTGATCCAAATGCCTACCGCTTTACCCACCAGGTTTGCTTCTGGGACAAAGCCCCAGTAACGACTATCAGCACTATTGTCACGGTTATCACCCATCACAAAGTACTGACCTTCAGGTACCACCCACTCATTGACACCATTGCGAGGTTCGTAAGCCTCTACACGATCGCGACGAAGTGGATTAACCAAAATTTGATGTCCAACTTCACCCAATTTTTCGTCCAGTTGGATCAACGGAATACCATTTTGGATGAATTGACTCTCTTCTACATTCGATAGTTTAACTTGTTTACAACTCGTCTCACCTGGAGACTGAATGCAGATTTCTTTTTTGCTGCTATAACGTACCGTATCACCAGGTAAACCAACCACACGCTTAATGTAATCAATACTTGGCTGTGGCGGGTATTTGAAGACAACCGTATCGCCACGCTCTGGTTTACCCGTTTCAACCAACTGAGTACGCCACACTGGATCTTTCAAGCCATATGCATACTTCTCTACTAGGATGAAATCACCCACCAGCAGAGTTGGCATCATTGAGCCTGATGGAATTTGAAACGGTTCGTAGATAAAAGAACGCAATACGAGTACAGCTGCGATCACAGGGAAAATTGAAACGCTATTTTCAATCCACCACGGCTGCATCTTCACTTTTTCAACAACAGCAGCATCTAAACCGTTAGTTTGAGCTTCAACTTCTGCCACTTTTTCTTGGCGTTTCTTTGCAAAAACCAGCTTCTCTAGAACCCAGACAACACCGGTTACCAAGGTAACAATCACTAGGATGAGTGAAAATGTATTCGCCATTGACTTCCCTTATCTCAAAAATACGAAAGTGAAAGAGCCGAAACCCTTTCACTTATTTTTACTATCTAACGTCTTATGACAGACCAGAGTGAGAGTAGTTCAACTCTAGTCTTTGCCCACGTGCAGAATTGCAAGGAACGCTTCTTGAGGCAGCTCAACGTTACCGATCTGCTTCATACGCTTCTTACCTTCTTTCTGCTTCTTCAGAAGTTTCTTCTTACGGCTCACGTCACCACCGTAACATTTTGCGATTACGTTTTTACGCAGCTGTTTCACTGTCGAACGTGCGATGATGTGGTTACCGATTGCAGCCTGAATCGCAATATCGAACATCTGGCGAGGGATGAACTCTTTCATCTTCTCAACAAGCTGACGACCACGTGTTTGAGACTGATCTTTGTGAGTGATCATTGCTAGTGCATCAACAGTGTCACCGTTTAGAAGTACATCAACACGAACCATGTTCGATGCTTCAAAGCGTTGGAAGTTGTAGTCCAGAGAAGCATAACCACGAGATGTTGATTTCAGACGGTCAAAGAAATCCAGTACTACTTCTGCCATTGGGATATCGTAAGTCACTGCTACTTGGTTACCGTGATACACCATGTCAACCTGAAGACCACGCTTCTCAACACACAGTGTAATCACGTTACCTAAGTACTCTGATGGCACAAGAATATTACAGCGAGCGATTGGCTCACGAATTTCTTCGATGTCATTCACTGCAGGTAGTTTTGCAGGGCTATCTACGTACAGTAAGTTGCCGTTGGTTTCTTCAACTTCGTATACTACCGTTGGTGCTGTCGTGATTAGGTCTAAGTCATATTCACGCTCTAGACGCTCTTGAATGATCTCCATGTGCAGCATACCAAGGAAACCACAACGGAAACCAAAGCCAAGTGCCGCTGAGTTCTCTGGTTCGTAGAATAGAGAAGCATCATTCAAGCTAAGTTTACCTAACGCGTCACGGAAGTTTTCGTAATCATCAGAAGATACTGGGAACAGACCCGCGTATACCTGAGGTTTTACTTTTTTAAAGCCTGGTAGTGGTGTTTCACAGCCATGTTTCGCTAGAGTCAGCGTATCACCTACTGGTGCACCCAGGATATCTTTGATACCACATACAACCCAACCAACTTCGCCAGTACGCAGTGCTTCAGTATCCACTTGCTTCGGTGTGAAGATACCAAGACGGTCAACACCCCAAACTTGTCCTGTGCTCATTACTTTGATCTTGTCGTTTTTCTTCAGTGAGCCGTTTTTAATGCGCACAAGAGAAACAACACCAAGGTAGTTATCAAACCAAGAATCAATTATTAGTGCTTGTAGTGGGCCATCAGGATCACCTTCAGGCGCAGGGATCGCAGACACGATGTTTTCCAGTACATCGTCAACACCAATGCCTGTTTTCGCAGAGCATCGAGTCGCTTCCATCGCGTCGATACCAACGATTTCTTCAATCTCTTCTGCTACACGCTCTGGATCCGCTGCTGGTAAGTCGATCTTGTTTAGGATCGGCACTACCTCTAGCTCCATCTCAATCGCGGTATAACAGTTTGCAAGAGTTTGCGCTTCTACACCCTGACCTGCATCGACAACAAGCAACGCACCTTCACACGCCGCTAGAGAACGAGATACTTCGTACGCGAAGTCAACGTGTCCAGGAGTATCGATGAAGTTAAGTTGATAAGTTTCACCATCTTTTGCAGTGTAGTTTAGTGTCACACTCTGAGATTTGATGGTGATACCGCGTTCACGCTCTAGATCCATTGAGTCAAGAACCTGAGCTGCCATTTCACGGTCGCTTAAGCCACCACAAACTTGGATCAAACGGTCAGATAGGGTCGACTTACCATGGTCGATGTGGGCGATAATCGAAAAGTTACGAATGTGCTTCATGATTTGGGGTGACTAAACTCTTAAAAATTAGGGACAATAAATACTCTTTAACGCTATAGCGCTGAGTACAGAAACGCCGTCGTTTGACGGCATTTCAATCAAGTTGGCAGATTCTACCCAATTTCTGGGCTCTACGCACTAGCTAATTGGTTCTCCCAACACCCGCAGCAGTTTCACTTGCTGCGAAGAGTTGGCTTCCAATTTTGCGGCGATACGTTTGGCGAGATAAATACCGGCAACGGTAAACAGCACAGAAGAAGCAATGACAACCCCTTCTCCACCTGATAGCCAAGGAGCTAACAGCCATTGGCCAAACATTGCTCCGAGAATTAGCGCAAACAAAGGAATCAAATAAACCACCGCAGCAGATTGCAGTAGGCTCTTTTCAGGCAAGCCAATTTCAACTACCTGCCCGATTTTGACGACTTTTTGCGTCACAAGATGCCAGTTCAGCGATTTATTCCTCACCGCTTTGGAGACAATGCCAGTTCCACAGCTTTTTTGAGACGAACAGCTGCTACAACTTGTTTGCTGTTCACAGCTCAGTTCAACATCAAAGCCTTCAGAAATAGCTTTCACATTAGAAACCGTCGCAAGTGCCGTCATCATTGGCTTACACTCTCAGGTTGACTAACAACCACAGATTGAGCAATACGTTTCGCTGTCGCGGGAGGTACATCACCTATAACAGAAATCTCTAGATTCCCTTTAACCAAGCTGTGTAACGTCCGGCGACCTTGACGAACCAACTGCCCTTTAAGAGACAAATTGTCACTGTCGGCCACATAGACAGAGAAATTAAATAGTCCATCACTGTACATTTGGCTTTCAACCATACGATCAGTATTGACCATTCGATAGCGATTGAGCTCTTTAGGCTCAAAGCCAGTAGGGATCCAGTTTACACTCCAAAAAGATTGCTTAACTTGACCTTTAGGCAAAGAGAGCACTTCTGGCAATTTTACATCATTTAATCGGCTTAGAATCGTACTGATTTGATCATTTACACTATAAGCAATAGTACGGTATTGCTCTAACACTTCACCATCACGATCAATGAGATCAGCACGCAGTGGTAGCTTACTTTTCTCATCTACCCATAAAACATAGGAATAACGTAGGCCGTCTTTAGGTACTACACGTAGCACCTGACATGCCGCTCCCGCTTCTCGTGCACGACCTACCTGAATGAAATCATAGAACTCACTCAAGTTATCAATATCAGTATTCAATAGCGGAATCGTAGGCGCAACCATACTTGCTGAGTCAATAGTAAATGGCTCAACGCCAGGTTCGATATAGCTAACCTCACCATCGCGACGAATCACTTCTCGCACAGGGCCACTTAAATAAACTAAGTGCGCTAACTGTTTGTCATCAAGCCTTGCGTGTCGATACAGCAAAGGTTCAATACTGTTTTTCTTAATAAGAATATAAGACAGCTCGTAATTGAGATGCTGACTTGCTTCGTTCATTTGATGCAACAAAGCCTCTGCAGAGGTTTGCTCTGCAAAGGCTGGGGTTGTATTCAAACTGAACAGTGTCAGCGCACTGATCAGAAATTTTCTCATTCAATTACCGTTTCTGGGTGATCGCTATCTACGTTTTCTTCACTGTTTAAGCGTAGTTGCAATTCGTAATCTTGTAGCATCGCATTGATACGACGACGTTGCTCTTGAACATTCGCTTCATTAGTCGCACTTTGATGTTCTACAGATTGACGCGTAAGACTTACTGGCTCTGCACTTCCTGCAAAAGGAATAGTTTGCAAGACAGGAAGCTGATCTGCAGCCGGTGAAGCAGGATCGCTACCACCATATTGTTGAACACCTAAAATTACCGCCAGAGAGACACAAGCCGCGACAGCCACTTGACCAAACTGACTTAACCATGCAGGTAATTGACGACGAGCTTGTTGAGGTGTTGGCTGAGGTTCAGCCACACGATGCTCATCCAATTCTACGACTGCACTTTGCGAGCCAAACTTTGAGTGCGCTGGTTCATTTTCTAGCGCTAAAGCCACACTTTCAGCGATATTCCACTCCGGTTTTTCCGGTGCGTCACCGCGCATTACATCACCTATCAGATGGTAATTACTCCAGGTCTGCAGGCAATCTTGGTCGTGCTCCATATCTGTAATCAGAGCTTTATCGACCAACTCTCCATCCATGAGTGCTGAAAGCTTCTCTTTGTCAGCCATTATTTTCACCATTAATGTTACTGGTATTAGCGTTGCAAAAGAGGTTGAATTTTCTTTTCAACCGCTTCACGAGCTCGGAAGATACGCGAACGTACCGTTCCGACGGGGCAATCCATAACTGCCGCAATTTCCTCATAACTTAAGCCATCAAGCTCTCGTAGCGTCATTGCGGTCTTTAAATCATCAGGTAGTGCTTCGATTGCACTGAAAACAACTTGTTTCAATTCTTTGGACAACGTTAAGTTCTCAGGGTTCGAAATTTCTTTTAATGCACTTCCAGTTTCGTAATATTCGGCGTCTTCAGTGTCTACATCTTGTGCGGGTGGCCTACGCCCCTGAGCAACAATGTAGTTTTTAGCAGTATTAACTGCGATACGGTACAACCAAGTATAGAAGGCGCTCTCGCCTCGAAAACTAGGAATCGCTCTGTACGCTTTAATAAATGCTTCTTGTGCTACGTCTGGGATATCTCCAGGGTTGTTGACGTAGCGGGAAATAAGATTACATACCTTGTTTTGATATCTCATCACTAGCAGGTTGAATGCTTGCTTATCCCCATTCTGAACTCGCTCAATTAAGACTTGATCGGTCAGCTGCTCGTTCATTCGAGCGGGTACTCCTATTGTTTTTTGCTCTTACCTTGCCAGGTATGAACATTAATTATGCAAAATGTAGTATTGACACCACTGCTTACTAGAGCACTATTGTGACCTAACAAAAAATATAAAGTTCAAACTTTCTTCAAACTTATTTAGACGAGTGTGGACTCAACACCTTATACCAAGGATTGTGAGGATGAAGTCGATCAAAAGCAATGCCATTTACACAAGTATTGCATTGACTATCATCGACTTTCGAATCCCTTACATAAAGGTTACTTGAGTGTGAGCAAATGGTAATATAGTGAGCTGACTCTGAATTTTCGGAGCCGTTCTTGCATTTTTAAGATTGAAATAGAGTGGGATCGCTCTTGCTCAATAGTGTTTCTGCATAAAAGCACAACGCCCTATTGAGATAATTTAACTCGGGAATTTAAAAGTTTTATGAACGCAAACCGTGAACATCAGTGTGATGTATTAGTGGTAGGTAGTGGGGCAGCAGGTCTATCTTTGGCGTTACGTGTTGCAAAACATGGCAAAGTCATCGTATTGAGTAAAGGACCTCGTAGTGAAGGCGCAACCTACTATGCTCAAGGCGGCATCGCAGCTGTGTTTGATGAATCCGACAGCATCGAATCGCATGTCCAAGACACTCTAATCGCTGGTGGTGGTATCTGCGAGCAGGAATCCGTTGAGTTTATCGCCAAAAACGCAAAGAAATGTGTTCAATGGTTAATTGACGGCGGTGTACCTTTCGACCGTGAAGAAAACGACAGCGATGAAGCGCCTCGTTATCACCTCACTCGTGAAGGCGGTCATAGCCACCGACGTATTCTGCATGCCGCTGATGCAACGGGTATGGCAATGCAAACCTCTCTGCAAGATAACGTCCACAATCATCCAAATATCACGGTATTAGAACGTCATAACGCACTGGATTTAATTACTGAAGATAAAGTCGGTGGTGATAGCAAAAAGATCATCGGTGCTTATATTTGGAACCGCAACCAAGAGCACGTTGAAACCGTGCGAGCAAAGTTCGTCGTACTGGCAACTGGTGGCGCGTCCAAGGTATATCAATATACTTCCAATCCAGATGTTTCTTCTGGTGATGGTATTGCTATGGCTTGGCGTGCCGGCTGTCGTGTTGCAAATCTAGAATTTAACCAATTCCATCCAACTTGTTTATACCACCCAGAAGCTCGAAACTTTCTTCTAACTGAAGCCCTACGTGGCGAAGGTGCTTACTTACGTCGCCCAGACGGTACGCGTTTTATGCCGGATTTTGACCCACGTGAAGAGCTTGCTCCTCGCGATGTGGTGGCACGTGCTATCGACTTTGAAATGAAGCGCTTGGGTGCAGACTGCATGTACCTAGACATCAGCCACAAACCGGCTGAATTTATTGAAAAACACTTCCCAACGATCAACATGCGCTTGCTCGATCTTGGTATTGATATGACCAAAGAGCCCATCCCAGTCGTTCCTGCTGCACATTATACCTGCGGCGGCGTTATGGTGAACTTCCAAGGCGAAACCGATTTAGCCCAGCTCTATGCGATTGGTGAAGTGAGCTATACCGGTCTGCATGGCGCCAACCGCATGGCTTCTAACTCACTACTTGAATGTGTGGTGTACGCATGGTCTGCTGCGAAAGATATTATCAAGAAGCTCGATCAAGCGGAGCTACCACCTAGCCTACCCGCATGGGATGAAAGCCAAGTAAGCTGTTCAGATGAAGAGGTTGTAATTCAACACAACTGGCATGAACTACGCCTATTTATGTGGGATTACATGGGGATTGTACGTACTGATAAGCGACTAGAGCGAGCTCTGCGTCGTATTCAACTTCTTCAACAAGAAACTCATGAGTATTACAGCAACTTTAAAGTATCCAATAACCTGCTAGAACTGCGTAATTTGCTACAAGTTGCAGAGCTAATGGTGCGTTGTGCGATGGAACGAAAAGAGAGTCGGGGCTTACATTATACCCTAGACTACCCAGAACTCGCGGAAGACAGTGGTCCAACAATTCTGGTACCAGAAAAGCTCAAGTAGCTTGAACAGTAACACTATTCAATAAAAAGGAGCTCAATGCTCCTTTTTTAATACCACTAACAAATGTCGATAGCAGGCTTCATTGATACTGTCTCGCCACAGCAAGCGCCGTGTCCCATCTTGGAAAATCAATAAAATGGCAAACCGATCCAAAATCAATATGGCACGTCGAACCATAACGCAGGCATTTTGAATCTCAAGCTGCCCATCTGGCCTAAAACAAGCACGCCCATACAAAGCTGGTACGATAAGAGATTGACGACGAGAGTATTGAAAGAGAATCGATAAAAAGAAAAGAGAAGGCGCCAGCGGCAAATCAGAAAAGATAACAAGAAAACAGGTCAACATTAGCAGCGTAATATCGACCTGTTTTGCTAAATAAGAGTCTCTCGCTTCAAACTTAACGGACTTTGCTAAGGTTGTGGGCGACAATCTTATCTACCATTGAAGCGTGTCCTAGATTTTCACTACGACCGTGGCCCATAATCCAAGTAAACAGATCTGGATCATCACACTCTAGTAGCGAGACAAAATCACGTTGTTCGTTTTCTTTGAGCGTTTCGAAACATTCCTCAAAAAATGGCATGATCACTACGTCGAGCTCTAGCATACCTCGACGACATCCCCATTTAATACGCGCTTTTTCTTCCGCGGTGTACATTCTACTTCCTCACCTTTCCGGTTGTTTGCGCCGAGTGTAACAAGCAAACCCCATGACAACTACTAACTCAGTCACACTCCCGAGCAAGCTAACAAAATTTCGCTACCTAAAAACCCAAACAGCAAAGGTTGTTTCATTGGCCTATTAGGAATTAACATAGTGGTATTGTAAGTACAGCAGGTAACCAACATGGAATGGCAAAATAAGTTTGCACCTCTATCTCTTTCATCCACTGATGCAATACCAGAACTCGCCCTGACACATCTGGCTTCATGGGGCGCAATCACCATGGTCGGTGATGACAAAAAATCGTATCTACAAGGTCAGGTTACTTGTGATGTCGTGACACTTGCCAATGACCAATCCACCTTTGGAGCGCATTGTGATGCAAAAGGTAAAGTTTGGAGCGTGTTCCGACTTTTTCATCATAATCAGGGCTACGCCATGGTGCAGGCTAAATCCGCCATTGACGTTGAGCTCACCGAACTAAAAAAATACGCCATTTTCTCTAAAGTTGAGATCGCAGAAAGCGGTGATAGCCTGTTAGGTTTGATCGGTCCACGTGCCGTTCAAGTTGTCGACTCTCTGTCTGAACAAACAGGAGATGTCCGCACTATCGAAGGCGGAACAGCAGTCAAAATCGACAATCAGCGCTGGCTGTTGATACTCTCGCCTGATGCCGCTCAAGCAATGACAGAAACGATTGATGCTCCACTCGTTAGTGAAGAGCTTTGGACACGCCTAGAAATTGAAAACGCGCAACCTAGTGTCAATTCAGAGCAGCAAAATCAACACATTCCTCAAGCACTTAACCTTCAAGCGGTTGGCGGTATCAGTTTTACTAAAGGCTGCTACACCGGGCAAGAAACTGTGGCGCGCGCAAAATATCGTGGCATGAATAAACGTGCGACCTATATCGTTCGCGGCAGCACTGTAGGCTCGGTAAGCATAGGGGCAGAGCTAGAACGAGCGGTCGGTGATAACTGGCGTAGTGCAGGAAATTTGTTATCTAGTTACACATTTAATGATGGGCTAGCGATTGGTCTGATTGTGTTACCTAATAATTTAGAAGCGGAAACCACACTTCGCTTAAAAGAACAACCTGAGCAGCTTTGGCATATTCAGCCACTGCCATACTCGCTTGATGATGAATAATTATATTGAAACCAAAGTCACTCAATTCTTAACTGAGCAGCAAGTGAATTTTCGCTTGCTGCCTCACCAAACCCCAGCTGTGACCATCGAAGATGCCGCCGCTCAACGAGGGGTTAGAGCAAGCCAAATGGTCAAATCGATCGTATTGCGTGATATGGGTAATTTATACGCTCTCGCGTGTGCGCCAGGCGATCAATCCGTCGATCCTAAAAAGGTTCGAGCTCTACTTGAATGCCGAAGGATGACTTGTGTTGACCTTGAATCTGTTGCTGATTTAACTGGCTACCAGATCGGAACTGTTACTCCCCTGCTACTGACGACACCAATGACGATCATTTTTGATCATAAAATCTTGCTTGAAGAAGAAGTCACGATTAGTAGTGGATCCAATATGGCTGGCATTGCGTTGCAGCGTGATGATCTCATTCGTTTATGCTGCCCCATGTTTGCTGATATTTGTCGATAACGTGCTTTAAGCGATCTAAAAAGATCATTTTGTTGCACATAACAGTGACAGCATTCGCATTTCCCATCCCAACTCAATAAATTTTTATTCAAAATAAAAGCATATATAGTCACAGGAGTTATTTTGCATTATGCTCAATTCGTTGGTTAAAGTTCAAGCAAGAAAGTCATCTTGCCTTGATGCTACTTGGTTAAGCTGTCGCTAACTTTAGTAGTAACCCTTCTCCAACAGAAAAGTGAATCCACTGATTGTTTCAGGACATCCACTTTTTGTGTAATGCATCTGTGACTATTCGCCCGCCATTAGCGGGCTTTTTTTTATCTTAAAATTTACATTAAATTAGCACATCCTTAAAAACTTCAACTATTCTTAAAAATGTCACATAGTTCTGGCTTAATATGCGCTGAAACAAGTTGGAGCTAAGTTCCTACTACAGAAGATTAATGAGGTAACTATCACACTAAATTGGATATTTAACTAAAAAATTGTTCACACCAGCACAGATATCCAATTAACTAATAACAACTGCATAATCCTCCACCACTATCACATATTTATAAGGGGGATATTTGTATAATTTGCAGTGCTTGCTAAACATAAGGATTTATTTATGAGACTGTTTAAGCGCTATACGCCAGGTATGATTGCTAAACACGTAAGTCGGCTATTTAAGGGAAGAATCTACATCTACGGGGTAGGAAAATTTGAGTTTGATAATGGCAAACTTATTCCACCAGAAAAAGCAGAACAAAGGCACTTTAAGACAGTAAAAGAAGTGAATCAGGAGATAATGAAACTCCGCTGTGCATACGCCTAAGAATCTCGCAGATCAAATTAAAAAGGGTTGGCTTTTGCCAACCCTTTGCCATTTTAGCTCATTGAACTTTGGCGTCGCTTCGCCAACGATGGTAAATCACCTTTTAGGCCAAGAGCACGTTTCATGATCTCATCTTTCGCACCAGGAAGCTGACTCACTAAAGTCATACCGATTCCACGAACTAACTTCTTCGCCGGATTGCCGCCAGAGAATAGATCTTTAAATCCTTGCATCGCCGCAATCATCTTCGCCGCTTCAGCCTTACGCCAACGCTCATAACCGCGTAAATTGCGTTTACTACCGATATCTTCACCTTGCTGCCAAAGTGCAATAACTTCTTGAGCAAGACTAGCCGCATCCAACAACCCAAGGTTAACCCCCTGCCCTGCTAGCGGATGAATCGTATGAGCAGCATCCCCGACTAAAGCAACACGTTCAGTCACAAAATCTCGTGCATAACGCATCTTAAGTGGAAAAGCGAATCGATCTCCCACGACTTCGCACAATCCAAGTCGAGTATCAAACTCCGCCGTCAAAGCCTTATTGAATTCAGCGTCAGACAGCGCGACCAATTTATCAGCCCGGTTCGGTTCTGTTGACCACACAATCGAACTCATGTTGCTTTCTCCCATAGGTAAGAAAGCCAATGGCCCCTGAGGAGTAAACGTTTGACGAGCAACACGCTGATGTGGTTCTGCAGTCCATACATTGGCAACAATCGCGCTATGACCGTAATCCCAATGTGTCAGTGGAATATCTTGTTGTTTACGAACCCAAGAGTTCGCACCATCTGCGCCAACAACCAACTTAGCAGTTAGTGACTGTCCATTGTCTAGAGTTAACCAAGCTTCACTCTCACCCATTGCCATTGAGCTGCATTTCGTTGGCATAAATAGAGTTACGTTAGACAGTTGTTTCACTTGATCCAAAAGCGCTAATTGAATAACCCTGTTTTCGACAATATGCCCCAAGTCCGGTTGCGCCATTTTAGATGCATCAAACTCGATGCGAGCAAAGCTATCTTGCTCCCATACTTCCATCGCAGAATAAGGGGCACAGCGACGCGATACAATGCCCGGCCACGCGCCTAAATTACGCAAAATATTTTCGCTAGAGCGACTTAGGGCAGATACACGAACATCAGGTAAATCTGCCAACTGAGCATCAGGCTCACGACTTTCAATGACCGCTATTCGTAACTCTGTATCCTTGAATGCCGAAGCCAACGCGAGTCCAACCATGCCACCACCAACAATGGCAATATCTACGCTTTGCATCATGTGATTATTATCCTTATGCGAGTTTCTATCTCGCGACTAAACCTAATGTTCTTGCTAAAAGAGGCGCTTTGAGGACTGAACAGTTGTCCATCGCGACCAACCCTAAATTTCGACCAACGCGTAAACTCAGGTAGTCATTTGAGAATAGATGAACTAACGACGAGGTTAAACCAATTGTCGCTTCACGGTCAGATTCTCTACGCTGCTTAAAACCACTTAATACTGAATAGTCACCAGGATCTTGCGAAAAACGAGCAATTTCTTCTGCCAAACTCACTACATCTCTTATGCCAAGGTTAAAGCCTTGCCCAGCGATAGGGTGAAGAGTTTGAGCAGCATTCCCCACAACCGCAAAGCGATGAGAGATATTCTGCTCTCGATAGCGTAGCAATAATGGGTAACTTGCCCGCTGCCCGACTTTTTCCAACTTTCCTAAACGCCAGCCAAAAGCCGCCTGAAGTTGAGTCAAAAACGCTTCATCATCGAGAGCCATCACTGCTTCAGCATCCTCAGGGCGTAGGCACCAAACCAATGACATACGACCTTCACTCATCGGTAGTAAAGCCACAGGACCACTGTTAGTAAATCGCTCGAAAGCACGACCACAATGCGCTTCTTGAGTAGTTACATTGGCAATGACAGCAACTTGATCAAAGTTATGCTCATTGAGAGTGAGGCCAATCTGCTGGCAACAGTTTGACATTGCACCATCAGCTGCCACAACCAGTTTTGCCGCAATACGCTCACCACTATCTAACGTAATGAGGGCTTCCTCTTGTTTACGCTCAATGGTTTTTACCGATTCAGGGCAGAGCAGCTCAATAGATTCACAACTATCAACTTGCTTGTGGTAAATTCGACCAACATCCGCTAATTCAACTACGTAGCCTAACGTCTCAACCCCAACTTCTTTGGCGCAGATTTCCGCCATTCCCGCGTGAGAGCGGTCAGAAACATGAATGT
>Ga0209272_10001005_pt1 | contig 19219 bp, 15 predicted proteins | sample tdDd002_FD_187125 | JGI IMG/M metagenome (GOLD analysis project Ga0209272, IMG submission 187125) | Marine sediment microbial communities from the Atlantic coast under amendment with organic carbon and nitrate - tdDd00.2 (SPAdes)... | ecosystem: Environmental > Aquatic > Marine > Coastal >... | reverse complement strand
ATAAAAGGCGTTGATTGCTAAGCAATCACGCCTTTTCTTGTTTTTCCTGTCTCTTGTCTCTTGTCTCCTGTTTCCTGTTTCCTATTTCCTGTCTCTCGAATAGCTACGCTAGTCGACGACACCATCAATAAATATTGTCAGTTCTCGAATAAGATCAATTTCATAAAAATCACTTCTTTGAGGGTCTTTAATGATACGTATAATAGGTCGATCGGGTGTTTTTTTCCGATAATCCACAATAATCCCTTCACGTCCATCTGTTAGCCTAACTGTTGTACCTGGTGGATAAATGCATATATTTTGGATAAAGTGTTGTAGTATATCTGGTCTAACACGGGTTACAGCCTCTACCATTAACATCTCAATGGCACTATAAACTGGCATTCTTAACCGATATGCTCTATCAGAGGTCATTGCATCGAACATATCAGCAATGGTTACTATTTGTACAAAATCAGGTATCTCATCTCCCGAAATTCCTAAGGGGTAACCACTTCCATCTAATTTCTCATGATGCAACCTTACTATTTGCTTTGTATAGGATGAGATAACTGGATCGTCTTTAATAATTTCATAGCCAATAGCAGAATGTTTCATAAGCTCGACCATTTCATCATGATCTAAAGTACCATGTTTATTTAACAATTCTGTATCGACTTCTATTTTCCCAATATCATGGAGCAAGGCACCCATGGCTACGTTTCGGACCTGTTCATGATTATAACCTAAGGTTTGTGCAGTCAAAATAGACAGCACAGTCACATTTACACAATGTTTGTAAGTATACATGTCTGTTCCCATAAGTTCTGAAACCGTATATAGAATATCATCATGAGATTCTAGTTCTTTTAATAGGTCTTGAATCGTATCCATAACTTTTCGATACATTTTTAGTGGCACAACACCAGAGCGTCCTTTAGCCCTGTTTTCATATAATGATGTTTCCATTACATCCTTAATGGACTTTACAGTACGCACCATTACACGATCTTCAACAAGGGGTTTAGGCTCTATACCCTTCGACTCTTCATCTTCTATATAAATATAAAAAATGTTGTTATCACTTAATTTGTCAATTAAGCTAGGTGTCAGTTCAACTCCAGCAGCAAGTAGCATACCACCGTTATCGCCAAATATCGAGCGTCCTAATATTTGTCCAGATTCAATTTGTTCTAATGGATATAGACGCATAACATCTGCTCCTCACTTATGTAGGTATACTTTTTGTTAAAGATTAAATTCTTTATGTATCTCTGTTCTTAAAACTTGTATTTCTGGAGCCAGACTTTTTCGGTCTTTAATATGCCCTATATTAAAGCGCTTTTTTACAGATGTAGGTCGTTGACCCAATATATAAATAGTCTGTCCAATTTCAATAGCTTCATCAATTTCGTGTGTTACAAATACCACTGTTCTTTGGTCTTTGCTCCACAATTCTAAAAAAGCTTTTATTAAATCCGATTTCAATTTAGGGTCCAAGCCTTTAAAAGGTTCATCCATTAACAATAAATCGGACGGATATGCAAAGGCCCTGGCAATGGCGACACGTTGTTTCATACCACCACTTAAATGGTTAGGATAATAATCTTTATATTCCCACAAACCCACAAGCCGAATATAAGACTCTGTTAGTTTTTGACTTTCTTCTTGATCTAGTTTTTCTTTTAATACAAACTCTACATTTTCCCATACTGTTTTCCATGGTAACAACCGAGGTTCTTGGAACAAATACGAAATACACTGGGTATCTACACCTTCAATTTTACCATTATCAGCTTCTATTAATCCACTTATTAGATTGAGTAAGGTTGTTTTTCCACAGCCCGAAGGGCCAAGTAAACACGAAATTTCATTTGATTCAAACACCATACTTAAATCTTTAAAAACAGGGTTCCCTTGATACGTTTTATTTAAATCATGAACCGATATCAGCATTATTGCCACCTAATTAATCGAGACTCCAGGGTCCGAAATACCTTATCAAAAAAATAACTCAATATAATAGCAATAAGGGTCCAAGCAAACACTTTCACAAAGTCTAGTTCAGACTTTGCATTCATAAGTTGCTCCCCAATGGATTTACGGGGTTGTAACAAGACCTCCGATGCAATAACAGCTTTCCAACCGATTCCCATTGCCGTGTTCAAACTCGCAAGTAAGTAAGGCATAATAGCTGGAATATAAATATGTAAGAATATACGCACATGAGACACATTGTAAACCGTAGCCATTTCAATCCAATTCCAATCGACCGATTTTGTACCTTGCATCACATTACTGTACACCATTGGATAGCTCACTAAAAAACTCACTACTATGGGAATCGTATTGGTATCAAACCAAATGAGCATTAAAATAATAATAGACATTACAGGCGTTGCTTTTACAAAGTTAAGAGCAGGCCTATTCATCCCTTCAAAGAAGGCAAACCTTCCGGCACAATACCCCATACCAATCCCTGTAATTGCAGACAATACAAAGCCGGCTAACCCGCGTAACAACGTGTGTCCAACGATTATCAAAAAATGTGATTCCCGTAACAAAGCATACGTTTCTACAATTGTTTCTTCAGGCGTTGGAAAAAGGAGGTTCCCACTCAAAAGAGAACCTACCTTCCATAAACATAACATGGTTATAACACCTGACCATTCAGCTTTGCGGTTAGTTAGTGAGGTAGAAATTTTCATCCGGCATTTGACCTCCAATAGTCTCCGGAGAGAAGTTAAATAGAACTTCTAAATACTTTTCAACAGCTACTTTAGACTCTTTAACCGATATATATTTTAGGTTTAACCTCGGAATAGCCAATTCAGCGATTTTCGCATTCCCAATAATTCCGTGTTTTTCAACTAATAGACTCGCCTCAACTGGATTCTCAGTAACCCAATTTACCGATGATTCATATTGCTCTAAAAAAGCGTCAACAAATTCACTGTTCTCAGTCATCAAATCGCCTTTAACTACAATGCTTGTTTGAGCTAAGTTATCAGAACCTTCACCAACTTGCGCATTGTATCCTTTTTGTAAATCAAATAATACTTTCATGTCTTTGTTTTGCATTGTTACCATGGTCACAAAAGGTTCTGGTAATACTGCCAACTCAACTTTTCCGGCAACCATCATTTGTGCCAATTCAGTTGGTGGCTGACCATATTGTATAGTGACCCCTTCTTCAGGGTCAATGCCTTCTGCTTCTAATAGAAAACGTGTAATAACATCTGGTGTTACACCTTTGCCTATTGAATGTACTTCTTTCCCCGCCAAATCTTTAACGCTCGTTATACTCGTATCTGTACCAACACCATACATGACACCCCAAATACTCGTTGCAGCCAATTTATAGTCTATCCCTTTGTTATATACTTTTGCTGCAGCATTGGTAGGTACTGTTGCTATGTCTAACTCACCAGATAAAAGTTTGGCTATTAAAACATCTGGCGAGGGCATTATTTCGTATTCAACAATATACTTTTCGCCAAAGTCTGGCGTTTCTTCAAGTACTTTAATCATACCAATAGATGTTGGTCCTTTTAACGAGCCCACTCGAACCGTTATTGGATCAACTTCTACAACTGCTTCCTCCACTACTTGCTCTTCAACTTGAGGTGTTTCTTTAGTACATCCCATAAACACAATCAAACTAAGGGCTATTAAAAATACCCCTAATACTTTACCTTTTCTATGTAACATCACATTACGCCTCCTATTTTTCTCTTTATCAACCTTCCAAAAGGATATCTAAAACATAGATTATCGTCAAGATATTCTCACTAATTTAGGGAATTCAATAATAAACTCCACTCCCTTTAGCTCTCCATTTTGAACACTGATGGTTCCTTTTAAATTCTTAGTCACCAGATTATAGACAATATTGAGACCTAAACCACTGCCACCTTTACCCCTTTGTGTTGTGAAAAACGGGTCAAATACGCGCTTTAAGTTCTTTTCTTCAATACCTTTACCATCATCCTTATAGAACATGACTATTTTGTTCCCTTGTTCTTCAACATCAATACTAATCCGGCCATACTCTCTTTTAGAAAACCCATGTTTAATAGAATTCATAATCAAATTCGTCATAATTTGCGACATTGCCCCAGGGTATCCATCAACGACTAAATCATCAGGTGCATTGATCATGGTCTCGACCTTAGCAAGTCTTAAGGGAACTCGCAAACTCCCCACAATTTCTACTAAGTAGTCTTTCATATTATATTGACGATAATTGCCACTTGTTTGATCAACCGCAATTTCTTTAAAATTCTTAATTAATTCGACAGATCGTCGGTTGTTTTCTTCAACTACATCTATGGATTCGTGTAAATTTTTCAAAAATATTTCGAACCGATCTTTGCGCATCGAATCTCCATCAAAGTCATGCTTCATGGTTAGGATTAGTTCTTTCATATAAGTAACCGTTGTATGACTCACTCCAAGTGGTGTGTTAATCTCATGTGCTATCCCCGTTACGATTGTAGCTAAGGAAGAAAGCTTTTCAGATTGTACAAGTTGCTCCTGGGTCTCTTTAAGGGTTTCAATGGTACTGTTTAGTTCTCTCGTTTGCATCTCAAGTTCTTCTTTATGCATTTCAGTTTCAGAATACAACGCTTCCATGTCAAAACTTTTATTCCTCAACTGCTCATTCATATCATTTGTTTGGTCAAGCAATTTTTCTATTTTCTCTTGTCTATTAACCACCATTAAATCTGCAGCGATTAAACTTGCAGAAAGATTCATAAATTCAATTTTTTCTTCAGAGAAACCTTTAGTTGAACTTAATTTTATGATACCGATTACAGATTCTTCTCTTAATAAGGGATACAAATAGGTAGATATAAATTGCCCATGATGATTGAGGCTGTATTCAAGTTTTTCATAACGTTGATCAAGCTCAATAAACACACCTTGTTTAGATGCTAACAATTCCTGAATGAAGTCATCCTCATACTCAAAGAAAGTACTTCTTTTAAGTGGTAAATAAGAATGATATGACAAAATATCAAGTTGCTTATTCGTACTATCTACTTCATAAAAAACACCTAAGTCTGCATTGGTATACTTTAGTAAAAATTCTAGTGATCTATCAGCGAATTCCTTAATTCCGTATTCTTTCTCTAATATAAGCTCTAGTATATTCAAGCCATCTTTAACCCATATTTCTCTTTTTAAATTCCTGACTAATTGGTTAAACCCCTTTGCCATCTCTGTAATTTCGTTAGACCCATTTATTTCAACTTCATGCAAATCTGCTCCATGAACCATTTCATCCAATTTAGTTTTTACATAATTTAAATCTGGAACAATGGTACGTATAACTAAGAAAATAAAGCCAGCCATTATGAATAAGGTTATAGCGAAGGTAAGAATGGTTTTAATACGCGCAATCTTTTTGGCCTCTTCTGCTTCTATTATAAATTCATCCGCCTTATTTCGAGCATATTGGTTCAGAACTTGAAAACGATACTCCAGATCTCTGACGTACTCCGCTCCTTGACCCTGAGTTAGTTTTGCAGCTACATCCGTCTCACCATCTAGTACGAGAGTAATTACACGATCCCTAATAGGTTTCCAGTTCTTAAAAAACACTTCTGCTTCATTTGCTAGCATACGTCCTTCGGCACCAAGAATTTGTGTTTTAATTAACTCTAAAGATGTATACACATCTTTTTCAAGTAAGTCAACTTCTCGAATCACTTCTTCACGTTTGTTTTCATCTATTAACAATACGACGTCTTTCATATCACGATGCATTTTAAGCATATCCCGCGATGCTTCAATGGATGCATTTGAAACATTTAGTGGATGTTCGTAAATACGCGAAGTAATGTTATACATATCTTCTATTGACGCCATAGCAAAATAAGCAAGTGCTAGAACACTCACAATAATTAAAGCTAAAACGATCAGCAATCGCGTTCGTATTGTTATCTTTCTTAACATTAATCTCACCTCAAAACAATATGTTTGGTTTATACCCGTTTTAAATATGAAATCAACAGAAATAGATGGCAATGTTTTCACATTGCTACAGTCATCCCTTCAATTCAACAAACAGCCCAGCAATGTGTTCACATTGCTGCGGTCGCGTGCTTTTCAAGCTGGAAACAAACCAGTATTGTAATAGATTCTCTTATGCGGTGATGTGCTTTTCAAGCTTTTAAACAGCCCAGCAATGTATTCACATTGCTGCGGTCGCGGACGCGCCCAATACAAAATATAAAAGAGAGCCAATCATATGAATGAATTCATTTGATTGGCTCTCTTCTATATTTTGTGCTGTTTTTGTTTTCGCGAACTTAGAGTTTTTCTGGCTCTTCAAAAGTATAATCGTTAAGTTCAACAGTTACTTTGTCTATAGCTTGATCTTCCCTAGGACGATCACCATGATCAGTTGCTTGATCAGTGATTTCATCAACCACTTCGATTCCTTCAACAATCATACCAAAACCTGCATATTGACCATCTAAATGAGGCGAATCTTTATGCATTAAGAAAAATTGTGAACCACCAGAGTTAGGATTCATTGATCTTGCCATAGAAATTACACCACGGCTATGCTTTAAATCATTTTGGAAACCATTGATATTAAATTCGCCCTTAATAGAGTATCCTGGACCACCCATACCGTTTCCATCTGGACACCCACCTTGAATCATGAAACCTTTAATAACACGGTGGAAGATCAGTCCATCATAGTATCCTTTTTGAACCAAAGATACAAAGTTCTTTACTGTGTTAGGAGCAATATCTGGATAAAGCTCGACCTTTATTTGTTTACCATTCTTTAATTCGAAAGTAAGTACTGGATTATTAGCCATTAAAACATCTCCTTCATATTTTACCCAAATGATTCCCTTGAATTATTCGGGTTTAATCATTTAACATCATGTTAAATTCAATTACTTTTCATTGTCTTTTACCATTATAAATGGAATTCTTCAGGTGTGCAATTATTATCGGTTTAACCCCAATTATTTATGGAGTAAAGTAAACCAAAGACCGAAGGATGTTTACGATGATTTTCGTGAATAACTTAGGTTTACCTATTTTATATTTTTAAAGCGTTCCATTCGCATATTTCTTAAAATCAAATAACCGTTTACAATTAATAAGATTAATGTTGTCAAACCCATTACTCTGAGCATGTGAGTCGATTGCACATTTATATTACTGAACAAGTCCTCTCTATTGTGGGTTATTATATAATACATCTTATCGTCAGGGTTATAGTTAACATATGCTAAGCGTGTCCTATCTTTAAGGGTTACAGGATCTAACAAAGCGTACTCAACGATGGTATTTTTATTGTTAATTAGCAACTCTGAAATACTCTCGTTGGTCTGGCTTTCATTTATATTCAGAGTTTCTCCACGCATATCTGGAACAGAATAGTGTTTCAAGGTCATGTTTTCATCTAAAATCGCAGCTGTTCCATGAATACTCATCTGAGCAATTTCCGACTCCATTCGTTTGTTTGATAAGTCTCTGACTTTGTTTTCTTCTTCTTCAACTGATTTAGCCGAGTGAAAACTCACAATGTGCAATTTCCATACGGGATCATATTTTACAAAGCCACATACTTTTTCACTCATACCTGTCAAACCTTCAAAATACCCTTCAAAATGAAAGGGTTCAATATTTGATTCATTCAACACTGCTTTAAAGGCGGGAAAATGATTAACATTCTTTTTTCCCAACAAATGTGTAGGTCCACTCAATGGTTTAAAGTTCTTATCTATGATCCAGAGTTGATGTTCTTCATCTTTATTCATCTGCATTGTTATTTGTAAAACTATATCTTTGAGCACTTGTTCATTTGAATCACTTCTTAATTCTTGGTGACCAGATATCAAACCCATTACAGATTCTACAATCGCTTCATTATGTTCATCTAACTCTTCATATTTATTGTCTATAAGGTGATTTGTAACCGAATAAATATTCTTGTAAGCTACTTCGAGCTGAAGTGCCTCCAAGTGTAAACTTTGCTTTAATTGGTCTTCTATTTGTATTTTAGTTAATTGCATCCTAACCATTCCTTGTAAAAACACAACGAACACCAAAGTAATGGCTACTAAACTAACACCTAAGACTTTTATCTTACCTGTACCCATCACTCTTCCCGCCTTTCTTTCATACCATTTAAAAACAACCATGCTAAGATTAACATCATAACAAAATTAATGAATTCAATGATACGATTAAATTTAACGAGTTCATTCTTTTTAAACTCAATATCAGCAACTGATAGGGCAACTATAAGCTTGTTTTTACGATACTTATCATCCAACACATAACTTAATCTTTCTAGACCATCTGGGTACTCTATTAGAATCAATTCTCCAGTGTTGGCAGCATTTACGTCTTTGTAAAATGAATTTGATTTTTCTACATATGTAATTTTCATTTGTTTAGGAAACTGTTGATTATGATAAGATAAATACCCCTCGTTACTTAAAATAAATAAATTATCCATAGCACTCAACAACTTAATGTTTTCATCTAATACAGTGGCCAAATTCAAATTCGCATTTACCATAGGAGCATTATCCTTTACTTCACCACCCGCTAATACAAAATCCCAGTTCCAAGGTGTAAAGTGAACAACAACTCCTCTTTTTATTAACTTGTTCCTTATTTCATCTGAATATATTTCGTAGTAGCCATACCCATATGTACGACTTTGATTAAAAGCATCATTTACTACTTCAATGGCATTTAGCTCATCTTTAAAATAAATGGCTTCATCATTCATTAATTGATCTAAGTTTTTTTCATTATGTTTAATTATTTTAACCTCTTGGCTTTTATTGAATAACATTTTACTAACTAGGGCAGACACTATTTCTTGTGCATCTCCTTTAGTTAAATCGTTTCTCAAGTATTGTCTATAATAAACATCAGCCATGGTGTTAATAACATTCAGGTGCTCAAGCATTTGGTCTTTATTTGTTTCTGATTGCTGGGCATCATAAAAAACGGCCCCTTCTTCATAAGCGTCGTAAATTGATACTATGCGTTCAGCTTGATTCTTCAGTTGCAAGGAAGCTTGCCTGTCAATTTCAGTTTTAACCAAATAATTCCCGTATAGGTCATCCATAAAGAAGCAAACCATGATCCCTAATACAATCATCCATTTGACTTTACTAATTCTCTTATTCTTATCCATATATCCTTACCTTACTCCTTGTCGTACCATTATAACATGCAATACTAAGGTTTATGCTTGCTTTACACATTTTGGATATCGAATTTTAAGCGTCCTAATTTCTTACCAAGAAACATTTTATTTCTAGGTTAAGTTCATTTTATAAATTAGTATTGCATATTAAATTTAACATGGTATACTATTCGAAACATTATGCACATTGAGGTGAACTATGAAAAAACAACATCAAGCGGATCTGGCATTATTATTGGTTACCGTTGGCTGGGGCGCTTCCTTTATACTTACTAAAAATGCATTAAAAGACTTGGATACATTTAATTTTTTGGCACTGCGTTTTTTGAGCGCTTTCTTTATATCTGCCCTCGTATTTATAAAACGCTTTAAAAGCTTAAACAAGCGTACCTTAATAAGCAGTATCATCATTGGTACTATTCTTTTTACAGGATATGCACTCCAAACCATTGGACTTCACTATACATCTGTCTCAAAGTCAGCTTTCATAACAGGTTTTGCAGTTGTACTGGTACCTATGTTTACATCCTTAATGAACAAACAATGGCCAGAAAAGTCTGCGCTTTTAGGGAGTCTCTACGCCTTTATAGGCATTGGACTCTTATCCTTAAACGATGCATCAGGACCCAATATAGGGGATTTACTAACACTTATTGCTGCAATCGCATTCGCCTACCAAATTATAACTGTAGGTATCTTTACAGATTCAACCGACTCATTACTCTTAGGCATTTTACAAATAGGTGTCGTTGGGATGTGGAGCTTATTTGCAACGTTCATGTTCGAATCACCGGTTGTACCTACCGGTGTGTCTTTATGGACTAATCTTCTTATTTTGAGTATTGTATGCACGTGTGGTGCTTTTATTACACAATCCGTAGCCCAACAGTACACAACAGCTACCCATACCGCTTTAATCTATTCTGGCGAACCCGTCTTCGCTTCAATATTCGCATACTTCTGGGTCGGAGAAATGTTGTCAACCAGAGGTCTCATTGGTGCAGGACTTATTTTAACGGGCATGCTCGTAGCAGAACTAGATCTTAAGGCATTGCTCAAAGGCAACAAAGAACAGCTCAGAGCAGAAGGCCAAGAGCTTAAGGCTAAAGCCTAAGGTTTTGAGCTTTGAGCTTTGAGCTTAGAGCCTAAAGTTTAAGGCAAATTCAAAAACAAACAAAGCTACCGAATTAATTCGGTAGCTTTGTTTGTTTTTGTTGCTCTTAGCTCTTAGCTCTCAGCTCTCAGCTCTCAGCTCTCAGCTCCAAGCTTTAAGCTCTCAGCCTAGAAATAGCAAAGCTATTTCCCAGCATCTTGTCTTTCTAAGTGGATATCAAATCCGTTTACTTCAAATAATTGATTAAACAAATTCCATACTTTGTACTTGCCCTTACGATTATCCGAAGAGATTGGAATTAGAGGTGCATCTTCTGGCATATCTAATTCTTTACGTATGGTATTAAGTTGTTTTTGAAGTTGACTGTTTTTAATTTTGTCTAGTTTCGTGGCTATAACAATGCCATTAAAACCACACTCTAATATCCATTTATACATTTCTTTATCTTGTTCTGAAGGTTTATGGCGTATATCAACCAATTGAATAACTTCTAGCAAATTTTCACTCGTATTCAAATACGTTTCAATCGTCTTTGCCCATGCTTGTTTTTGAGTTTTTGATACACGTGCATAACCATAGCCAGGCAAATCAACAAATCGAAACAATTCGTCAATACTATAAAAATTGATTGTCTGTGTTTTCCCAGGCGTAGAACTTGTTCTAGCGAGGTTTTTACGATTAATCAACATATTTAGGAGAGATGATTTACCCACGTTAGAGCGTCCAGCAAATGCAATTTCTGGCAATGGTTCTTCTGGATATTGACTTGGATTTACTGCACTGATTAAAAAATCACTACTTTTGATCTTCATCTCTTTTGTCCTTTATGTTCTTCACCAAAGCATGTTCAAGCACTTCGTCCATAGAGCTTACAATTACAAACTCAATTGCTTTTTTAACAGCTTCTGGAATCTTCTCAAGATCTTTTTCATTCTCTTGAGGAATGAGTATCTTCTTAATACCTGCGCGTTTAGCAGCAAGTGATTTTTCTTTAAGTCCACCAATTGGCAGAACACGACCACGCAAAGTGATTTCTCCAGTCATGGCTACTGTTTTATGGACTTCTATACCCGTTAAGGCAGATGTTACAGCCGTTGCCATGGTAATTCCTGCAGATGGACCATCCTTAGGAATAGCACCTTCTGGTATATGAATATGAATATCTAAGTTTTTATAGAATTCTTCAGGCAGTCGGAATTCCTCTACTTTCGAACGAATATAACTTAGACCAGCTTGAGCAGATTCTTTCATTACATCGCCCATTTGTCCTGTTAGTACAAGTTTCCCAGTACCTTTCATAGGTGTTACTTCTATTTGAAGTGTTTCACCACCAACACTTGTCCATGCTAGTCCAGTTGCAATACCGATCTCATTGTTTTCGTTTATTTCATCGTAACGGAAGCGTTTAACACCTAAAAACTTCTCTAAGTTTGTTGTGTTCACTCTAATCTTACTTAGTTTATCTTCAACAATTCGAGTCGCAGCTTTACGACAAACAGTTGCTATTTTTCGTTCTAGTTCACGCACACCTGATTCTCTTGTGTAGTAGTTAATAATGTCATGGAGAGTGTTATCAGATAACTTCATATTATCTTCTACCAAACCATGCTCTTTAACTTGCTTAGGAACCAAATAACGTTTTGCAATGTTTAACTTCTCATACTCAGTATACCCAGACACTTCAATAATCTCCATACGGTCACGGAGTGGTCTAGGAATCGTTTGAAGTGTATTCGCTGTAGTTATAAACATTACTTTGGACAAGTCAAAGGGTACATCTAAATAATGATCTTTAAAATCTTTATTTTGTTCTGGATCTAAGGCTTCTAGTAATGCTGCTGCAGGGTCTCCTCTAAAGTCACTTGTCAACTTATCAATTTCATCAAACAAGAAAACAGGATTTTTAGATTTCGCTTCCTTAATGGCTGTAATAAGACGACCAGGAATCGCACCTACATACGTTCTACGATGACCACGTATTTCTGCTTCATCACGCACGCCACCAAGAGACATACGTACAAACTTACGTCCCAATGATCGGGCAATACTCTTAGCTATAGATGTTTTACCAACACCTGGAGGCCCAACTAAACAAATAATAGGTCCTTTCATACTTTTCGTCAATTGACGAATCGCCAAGTACTCTAAAACACGTTCCTTAACATCTTTTAAACCATAGTGGTCTTCTTCTAATATTTTTCTAGCTTTTTTAATATCTAGAGTATCTTTAGTTTGCTTATTCCACGGCAGTTCAAGAATAGTGGTAATATAATTACGAATAACACCACTCTCTGCTGACGATGGCGAAAGTTTAGATAATCTGTCTATTTCTTTCTCTACTTTTTCTTTAACATCTTTGCTGATCTTAAGTTTTTTTAGATCTTCGTAAAAACCTCTGATCTCGTCATCATGGTCATGCTCTTCGCCTAATTCTTCACGAATTGCTTTCATTTGCTCTTTCAAATAATACTCTTTTTGAAGGCGGTTAATTTGACCTCTTACCTTTTCGTTAATTTCTTTTTCTACTTCAAGAATTTCGATTTCATTAAGTAGCAAAGTATAAATAACTTCTAAGCGTACCTTTTCGTCAAAAGCTTCAATAATTTCTTGCTTTTGCTCTGTCTTCAAAATTAAGTGCGACGCTATAACATCTGCAAATCGTCCAGCTTCATCAATTGAAGAAATAGACAGAATCACATCAGGAGAAATACGGTTACTTACTGTAATATACGTTTCGAAAGCGTTCATAACAGCACGCATCAAAGCTTCTACTTCTTTTGATTTATCCGATTTTAATTCGTAGTATCTTTCTACTTCAACTCTAAAGTAAGGCTCTTCGTGAACAAGAGATGAAAACTTAGCACGACTTACACCTTCAACCAAGACACGAATTGCGTCGCCTGGTAATTTAAGCATTTGTTTTACTTTACAAATGGTTCCTATTTCAAAAAAATCATCCGTTGTTGGTAGATCTACATCTATATCTTTCTGAGATGTTAAAAATATCATTTGATCTCTGATCATTGCTTCTTCAAGTGCTTTAATCGATTTTTCACGGCCTACATCAAAATGTAACACCATGTATGGGAATACAGATAACCCACGTAAAGGGATTAAAGGTAACTCAATTGTTCCTACTTTTACGGTACTCATACGCTCACTCCTTTTCTCTATACATCGAGCGATGTCGTTAAATCGTTCATTCCTTTTTCGGGAATTTCTATCCTATTATATCATTCTTAAGACCTTTGAATGTTGGTTTCGTGTTTAACTTTCAAATGGCTTCTTTTTATTATTTCAAAAATGTATCAAGATGCAAAACAGTGCCGACCCAATGGGTCGACACATTTATGTGATTCCTTGATTAATCTAAAGATCGAGTTTACTTACTAAGATGCCGATTCCTCTTCTTTTTTCTTCAGCTTCTTAGAAGCATCCGTAAGTACAAGGGTTGGATTCTGTTTGTTTTCAACTGTTTCTTTAGTTACGACACATTTCTTAATATCATCACGTGATGGAATTTCGAACATAATTTCTAGCATAATGCTTTCAACTATACTTCTTAATCCACGAGCACCCGTTTTACGATCGATAGCTAGTCGTGCGATTGCTCGTAAAGAATCCTCATCAAATTCTAAACCAACACCATCAATCTCAAATAACATACGATATTGTTTGATAAGGGCATTTTTAGGTGCAGTTAAAATATCTACAAGAGCACTTTCGTCTAGCTCATGAAGCGATACCACAACTGGTACACGACCAATAAACTCAGGAATTAATCCGTAACGAAGTAAATCTTGCGTTTCGATTTTTTCTAATAACTCACCGACTTCAATATCCTTTTTACTTTGTATATCAGCCCCAAAGCCCATTACCTTTTGACCAATACGTTTTTGGATGATTTTGTCGATCCCATCAAAGGCTCCTCCACAAATAAACAATACATTTGATGTATCAATTTGTAAGAATTCTTGATGTGGATGCTTTCGTCCACCTTGTGGTGGTACGCTAGCAACAGTTCCTTCTAAAATTTTCAACAATGCTTGTTGAACACCCTCACCACTAACATCTCGTGTGATGGAAGGATTATCAGTTTTACGTGTAATTTTATCAATTTCATCAATATAAATAATTCCACGTTCTGCTTTTTCAATATCATAATCAGCTGCCTGAATGAGTTTTAATAGAATATTTTCTACATCCTCACCAACATATCCAGCTTCTGTTAAAGAAGTTGCATCTGCTATGGCAAATGGAACGTTGAGTATTTTTGCCAATGTTTGAGCCAGTAAAGTTTTTCCTGATCCGGTTGGTCCAAGCATTAGAATATTACTTTTTTGAAGTTCCAAATCTTCTTGTTTATGATCTTGATTAATACGCTTGTAATGGTTGTAAACAGCCACTGCAAGAGTTTTCTTCGCACGTTCTTGACCAATAACATAGTCATCTAACGTGTGCTTTATTCCTACCGGCTTTGGAAGGTCTGATAAATCAATATCAAATGTATCCTCTAGTTCCTCAGAAATAATCTCTTGGCAAAGTTCAATACATTCATCACAAATGTATACATTAGGTCCTGCAATCAATCGTTTTACTTGATCTTGAGACTTTCCGCAAAATGAACATTTTAGCTGCTTCTTATCTTCAAATTTCGACATACTAACACCTCGCTTGTCCCTTTGAATCCTCTTACTCAGTTCTTACCCAAACTCAAACATAATATAATCATTCTTTTACATTCGAGTTAAATGACTCATACATTGCGTTAACACAAACAAGGTTCATTGTATTTGCAACCTGATCATTTTCTTATGAAAACTATCTAGATACAATCACTTCATCGATCAAACCATATTCAACTGCTTGGTCAGCAGACAAGAAGTTATCACGATCTGTATCTTTTTGAATACGCTCCAATGGTTGCCCAGTGCGTTCGCTCAGTATCGTGTTCAATTTATCGCGCATCGCTAAGATACGTTCTGCATGAATCTTGATATCTGATGCTTGACCACGGGTTCCACCAAGAGGTTGGTGAATCATTACTTCTGCGTTAGGTAGCGCATATCGCTTACCCTTCGCGCCTGCATTTAGGAGAAAAGCTCCCATACTTGCAGCCATGCCAACACATATTGTAGACACATCTGGTTTAATATACTGCATGGTATCAAAAATAGCCATGCCAGCTGTAATAGAACCACCTGGACTATTTATATACAAACTAATATCTTTATCTGGATCATCTGCTTCAAGGAAAAGCATCTGAGCTACAACTAAACTTGCTGTAACATCATTGACTTCTTCTCCCAAAAAAATGATACGATCTTTTAATAGTCTGGAATAGATATCATACGATCTTTCACCGCGATTGGTCTGTTCTACTACTACAGGTACTAACGCCATATTTCCACTCCTCATTAATTAGGTTTTAGATTCATAAGACGCTCATCTTATGGGTAATTAAATTATACCCAATAGGTACAAGGGTTCAATCACTTGAACCCTTAAAAATCTTTAAGATTATTTTTTATTTATATTGTTAGACGCAATCTTATTATACAAGCTTTGATTGTTCTACTAAGAAATCAACAGTTTTTCTAGAAAGTACACTTTCTTTTAAGTAGTCAGTGTTTCCTTTAGCAAACATTTTCTTAACTTGATCAATTGTTTGGTTTTGTGCTTCAGCCATTTTTTCGTACTCTTTTTCAATATCTTCGTCTGTTACTTCAATATTTTCAAGTTTAGAAACAGCTTCGATTGTAAGTTGTGTACGAACACGCTTTTCAGCATCTTCTTTCATTTTCTCTTTAAGATCATCAATTGTTGATCCTGAGAATTGAATGTACTTTTCAAGGTCTAATCCTTGGTATCTTAATTGGTAATCAAAGTCTCTTAACATATTGTCTGTTTCAGATTCGATCATAACTTCTGGAATGTCAGCTTCTAAAGTTTCTACAACCGCATCAACTACTTTATCTTTTTGTTCATTCTCAGTACGTGTAACCGCTTCTTCTTCAAGACGTTTACGGATATCAGCTTTAAGCTCATCTAAAGTATCAAATTCGCTTGTATCTTTCGCAAATTCATCGTCTAATGCAGGCATTTCTTTTGCTTTAATACCTTTTACATTAACTTTGAATATAGCTTCTTTACCAGCTAATTCTTCTGAATGATACTCTTCTGGGAACGTTACATTAACATCTGCATCCGCATCGATTGCAATACCAATGAGTTGTTCTTCAAAACCAGGAATAAATTGTCCTGAACCAATTACAAGGTTGTGGTTCTCTGCTGTTCCACCTTCAAATTGATCTTCTCCAACAAATCCTTTGTAGTCAATTGTAACTGTATCGCCATCTGCTATCGGGCGATCTTCAACAGTTACAAGTCTTGAGTTCATCTCTTGAGTCTTTGTAAGCTCAGCTGCAATATCTTCATCTGCTACAGTGTGCTCAACTTTTTCAACTTCAATCGCTTTGTATTCGCCTAATTTAACTTCTGGCTTAACAGTAACTTCTGCAGCTATGATTAGACCTTTTTCTTTGTCGATCTCTTCGATGTCAATTTCTGGACGATCAACTGGATCTAGATTTAACTCATCGATTGCTGTAGGGTAGTGCTCTGGTAATAAAATGTTGATTGCTTCTTCAAAGAATGCACCTGTTCCATACTGTGCTTCTAAAATTTTACGAGGTGCTTTACCTTTTCTGAAACCTGGTAATCTAAATTTACCACGCTCTTTTAAATATGCTTTTTGTACACCTTTTTCAAATTCTTGAGCATCAATCATAACCTTAATTGATACTTGGTTGCCTTCGCGTTTAATTAGTTCTGCTTTCATTTGAACTGATTCCTCCTATATTTCCATTTTACTAATGAATTATCTTAACGTATCTATATTTACAAGAGAACTTACACGTAGTCTCTTTCATTCACTTATTCAATACATACAGACAAAAGTCCATCAAACCATTATAGCACGAATCAAATCACTGTTCCAATTCTGATTTTTTCATCCCCAAAATAAGGTTTAATTTATGACTTCCGAACCGTTTAATGATCTCGTATAATTGATATAGGCCTTCAACAACAAAATTACCCATTTTACTACTTTAGGTGCGAATGCCTTAGAATATATTAACCTATTCAATTTATAATGTAAATAGAAAATATTTAAATTCAGGTTATAATAGAACCATGAGGTGAAACCATGACACAATCCTTTAAAAACCAAATCAGAGATGCATGCTTTTTACACTTAAACGAAGAGCAAATTACAGCTATGCAACATGGAGATGGACCAGCTTTGGTACTTGCTGTGCCTGGATCAGGTAAAACAACACTCATGTTAGCAAGAACACTCTATCTTATAGAGACACTTAAGGTGAACCCGCGCGAAATCTTAACCATGACTTTTAGTAAATCTGCTGCACTCGATCTAAACAACAGATATGAGCAACTTTTCAAAAGTACATTTTCTCATAAACTTCAGTTTTCGACTATTCATCGCTATTGTTATGGCCTCTTACGAAAGTATCAAGGGGCTAATGAACTTACTTTAATAGAAGGAAATGCTCAAACTAAAAGTAAACGTCAAATTCTAGCAGAGCTTTACCGTAATATGATGCACGAATCTATTGCTGAAGATAAGCTCGAAGAACTAGTCAATGCCATAAGCTACGTAAAAAATATGATGTTACATACCGATCAGTTTGAGAAGAATGGATATTCACAACCCTATCTTGTTAACATCTATGAACAATATGAAAAGATAAAGCGGCAGAATAAGTGGATCGATTTTGACGATATGCTTTCTTACGCTTTAGAACTACTTCAATCAAACAGGTCGATCTTAAACAATGAACAAAATAGATATCGTTATATACAAGTTGATGAATCACAAGATATTTCTAGAATTCAATATGAGATTATTAAACATATTGCTTATCCAAGAAATAATCTATACTTAGTTGCAGATGACGACCAAAGTATTTACGGATTCAGAGGAGCATGTCCACAAATTATTTTAGACTTTCCAAAAGTATATGGCGACGCCCTAACTTATACCTTACGTAAAAACTACCGTTCTTCTGAACAAATTATTCAAATCTGTAATCAACTTATACAAAACAATGAAGCCAGACATTACAAATTGATCGAACCAGGACAAGTTGTAAAAAGCAATGATGTGCATCCTGTCAAAATTATTACAGCCGAAACTGCTGATGATCAACTCCAATATGTAGTTGATCATTTAAATAGAAACGCCTTAAACGAAGCTGCTATTTTGTTTCGTAATAACTTATCCATTATTCCATTTATAGAACGTTTTGAGCAAGAAGGTATTGCCTATTTTATGCGCGACTTCAACTTTCACTTTTTTAACCATTGGCTTGTTAAAGATATTCGTTCTTTCTTTGAACTGGCTATAATTCCGACTGATATTGAAGTGCTCGAACGTATTTATTATAAAATGAATGCCTATATATCAAAAAAAGCAATTCAATATGTGTACCAAAATGGGTCAGGTCATAATGTTTTTGAGAAGCTTGCTCAAATACCAGAAACAAAACGATTTCAGGTTGATCGGTTAAAGAAATTACAACTTACCTTCTCTAACTTGGCACAATCTTCTCCTTTGCAAGCCCTTGAAATTATTGAAACAGAACTTGGCTACAAGGCCTACCTCGATGGACAAGTCAATAACATGGGTTTCTCTAAGGAACAAATTAGATATTATTTTTCACATTTAAAGTACATCGCATCCGAGTGCAAAACTTTGTTAGCCTTTGAGGAACGACTTGAATTCCTCAGAAAACAAATATACCAGAGTAGACATACTGCAAAAGAATCAGCCGTAACGTTTTCGACAATGCATGGTTCTAAAGGCCTTGAATTTGATACTGTCTTTGTCATTGATGCAA
>Ga0209272_10001003_pt1 | contig 19229 bp, 16 predicted proteins | sample tdDd002_FD_187125 | JGI IMG/M metagenome (GOLD analysis project Ga0209272, IMG submission 187125) | Marine sediment microbial communities from the Atlantic coast under amendment with organic carbon and nitrate - tdDd00.2 (SPAdes)... | ecosystem: Environmental > Aquatic > Marine > Coastal >... | reverse complement strand
AATGCACGGCCGTCAATAACAAAGGCGAGCTTGAGCCCGTCAGGCGAGTAAACTGGCTGCGAGACATCGTGATCAGGCAGGACCAAGAAAGGTTGTTCGTTGACTGCTGGTGCATTGGACAGCATTTCTTCCTTGCTGGAGGAGTGAGCCTGGTATAACCCCCAGTGTCCATTGCGCATGGCTGAATACATCACGCCATACCCATCGGGGGTAAAAACCATTTGTTTTTCTTCAGAGGCTGACTGGGTCAGTTTTTTGACCTTTTCGGTTTTTGTATTCATGGCATAGATGTCACCATAGGTGCTGAATAGCACCTCGTCGGCATCAAAAGCGGATGGCATAAAGCGAGTTGCGGTATCGCTATGAAAGAACTGGCTTGGCGTGACAGCGTAGCTATTGATATTGATATCAAGTTTCTTCGGCGTTGTTTGGTTTTTTTCTAACCGGTACAGCTCGCCGTTATAGGAAAAAGCCAAATCGCCCTTTTCCGATGCCGACAGGTGACGGACGGGGTGATCGGTTAAGGTTGTGAGCTGGGTTTCTTGATCGGTGCCTAGGTCGTAATACCAGACATTGAAGCTGCCGCTGCGTTCGCTCAGAAAGTAAAAGCCGCTATTGTCACTGTTCCAAAGCGGGTGTTGCGCAGCGACTTTGTTTTCTGTCAGCTGCTTGTGCTTACCTGTCGTTGTATCAAATAGCCAAATGCTGGGAACGGCAAAGGATGCTTGATGCTTTCTAAATAACTGATCTTTGTGTGGGGAGTTATAGAGCAGTTGTGTTTTTTGATTGTTCCAGACGGCAGACTTGGCGGGGATCGGTAATAAAGCCTGTGCAGCTTTTTGTTTCGTATCAACACGGTAAAGCTGATTGCCTTTGGTACCGAACGCATAAACTGGCAGGCTGTAAAAATCTTGCGTGCCAGCGGTTAAACGTGTGGTGTTGAATAGAACTGTATCGCCATTGTCGGTAAAGGCTGTTGGGATATCGGCTGAGGAGTGATAGGTGAGGCGAGTCATTTCACCAGTCTTCAAGGAAACAGTGAAAACATCATCATTCCCGTATGGGTTGGCGGCGAAAGCCAGTGTCGTATTGTCAGGTGACCAAATCAAGGCATGGGGGTAGAACTCACCACTGGTTATTGCTCGTGCATTACCGCCGTCGCTGGATGCCAAGTAGATACGGCTTTGATAGGTAAATGCGAGTTGTTTGCCGTCGGGTGATAAGGCGGTATTGCGCAACCAGAGGGGGCTATCAGCATTGGGAGCGGAAAGCGGCTGGCTACCGGAAGCAAAGGCCGGTGATAGCAAACTGGAAATGAGTGCGGCAAGTAATGAACAGCGCGCGAATGGTCTCATGACATAATCCTTGTTGGTCATTTTAAGAATAAACAAGTTGCGCCCATGACTTATTGGTTTTCGTTAATACTGAACGCCGTTCATATATAGCACGAATACATGGCTATTCGACATATGATCTTTGTATGTTTTTGTTATAAAGAGGTAATTCACCGAGGGTGAATAGAAAAAGGCCAGCGAAATGCCGGCCTTGAGGAGATGAGCGGATTAATCGGTTGGTTATTTGTTGTCCGCTTTTTCCGCTTTGAGCTTATTGCATTCGGTAACCGGGATCGCTGTGGTACTGATCATTTTACCATCTTGCATACAGATAATATGAGGAACGGTTACTCTGCTGCCTCCTCCCATTTCGGCAAAGGCTAAGCCAGAAAAGGCAATACCAGAAAAGACAATGCAAAGTACTGCTATAACATTATTCATGTGTTTCCTCCGCGCTTGTGAGCGAATATGGTCAAACATTGACCTGCCCGAGATATAAACGTAGCAGCGATCTGCTTCTAAGGTTGTCGCAGGGTTGTTTCATAAGGTCATCGCTTGATGGCTTACTATCATTTTCATGTAAAATGATATGCCGATGTTGCTTAAGAGAGGCTGAATGTATCGGGAATATGAATTTACAATGTAAATGACACGAATTTTAGCTAATCGAAAGCGTACTAATGATTATTGCAATAAATGATGGCTGATTTTGCGAGCTTTCATGGTTGTATTATCATTGAATAAAATGCAATACATCAGACTGATCAATTACTTACATTTATAGGGACGAAAATGACGGCAACAGCTTTCCTTGATTCATTGAATCAGCGTTATTTATCTTTGCATCGAGCCAAAGAAGACTTCTTTTGGGAAACCTACATGGGAACCAGTGATGACCATGAGGGATCGACACAAGCTGAGACGGAATGGGCGGCATTCCTAAGTTCTCCAGCCCAGATCACCGAACTGAAAAAGCAGATTGAGGCTGTCGAGTTACTCGCTGACTCTGATGAAAAAACGCAAACCTTGATCGGACTTAATGGCTGGCTGAGTACTTTTCGGGCTCATGCGCTGGAATCTGATCAGGCGCAGAAGCTAAAAGCAAAACTGATTAAATTCGAAGCGGATTTGTTTGAGAAAAAACAAAATCATGTGATGAAATATGTCGAGGAAGATGGAAACGAAGCGGAAGGATCGTTGCCTGTTCTTGCTGCCAATATTCGTACGAGCAGTAATGAGAATGTTCGCCGCTCCTCGCATCAGGCATTGCTCGATTTAGAACAATGGCTACTTGAAAACGGCTTTTTGGAGTTGGTAAAGCTGCGCAACGAGTTTGCACGGTCGCTAGGGTATGACAACTTCTTTGATTACTCTGTTGTCAAAACCGAGCAGATGACGACGACAGAGCTGTTTACGATTCTTGATGATTTTGAAGCGAGAACAAGAGATAGCCATCTAAGCAGCTTGGATCGGTTGGCCGATGCCAAGGGTGAGCAATCGTTGAAAGGATATAACTTTGTGTTCTCGTTTTCTGGGGATGCAATGCGAGACTTGGATCCCTATGTCCCGTTTTCACAGTCGTTACGGCGCTGGGTTGAATCATTTGGTCGCTTGAATATTGAATACTCAGGTGCTGAGCTGACGCTGGATCTTCTTGATCGTAAAGGTAAATACCAAAATGGTTTTTGTCATGGCCCGGTTCCTTCATTTTATGATCAAGGCCGCTGGATACCAGCCAAGGTGAACTTCACCAGCAACGCCAAACCGGATCAGGTTGGAAGCGGGTATGACGGTATCAACACCTTGTTTCATGAAGGTGGACATGCCGCACATTTCTCTAATGTGAAAATGAATGCGCCGTGTTTTTCGCAGGAGTTTGCGCCAACTTCGATGGCGTATGCAGAAACTCAGTCAATGTTCTGTGATAGCTTGCTTAGCGATGCAGACTGGTTGAAGCAGTACGCACTGGATGCCAACGGTGATGCTGTACCGGATAGCGTGATTAAGTCAATGATTGACAGCAAGCAGCCTTTTAGAGCGTATGGCGAAAGAAGCATCTTGGTTGTCCCATATTTTGAGCGGGCATTGTACCGCCTGAGTGATGATGAGCTGAGTGGTGAAGCCGTTACAAAGCTGGCAAGGGCAACTGAGCAACAAATCCTTGGGCTGGCTTGCGGTCCGCGTCCGTTGATGGCTATTCCGCATTTGCTGTCGGATGAGGCGGCATGCGCTTATCAAGGCTACCTGCTGGCCAACATGGCGGTGTACCAGACAAGGGCATACTTTACCGAGAAGTTTGGCTACTTAACCGATAACCCACAGATTGGACCGTTACTGGCGAAACACTACTGGCATGGCGGTAATAGCGTTAACCATAACGCGACCATACTGAACTTGACGGGCGAAGGCTTTAACGCCAAGTACCTGGCAGACGAGTGCAACCTGTCCGCAGCACAGGCGTGGGAAATGGAACAGCAGAAAATATCGGCGCTGCAGTCAAGAGCCCGAGCTGAGGTCGCTCCGCTCAATGCCACTATTTATATTGTTGACGGCGCCAGCCAGATAGCCAACAACCAGCGTTCCGACAGTGGTATGTGCGACGAGTTTGAGCAATACATTGTGTCGACCTATGGCCGTTAACGTTAAATAGGTGTAGGCCCACCTATCAATAAAAATACCGGCCAGTACTTGCAACGTGCTGGCTGTTTTCCGTTCAGAACTCCTTCCGTGTAATTGCTTTTTACATGCCCTTGCGTGCTACTGCCGCTCTGCTTTTTATTATCAAGGCTAAAATCCATCCGTAAGTTTTCAAAAAAAGTGACATGTAAGCATAAAGATGCTAAATAGACCTTACGGCTGAAATAATGCTCCAGAGTATCCATATTCTAAAAATATAATGCCAAGTAGTGCATATCAATGGATCATTCAGATTCTCATGCGTTCAGCTGTTATCAAACACACATCAGGAAACAACTTAATGAAATTAATACTGAAATTAATTGCCGGTATCGTTGCCGGTATTTTAATCGGATTTTTTGCCCCAGAAGCCGTCATCCGCATTCTGCTGACAGTGAAACTGCTCGGTGGCCAACTGATCGGATTTACCATTCCCCTAATTATTCTTTTCTACATTACCAGCGGTATTGCCAGTTTGCCGAAAAACTCAGGCAGCCTATTGGGCAAAACGGTCGCACTCTCTTACGGTTCAACCGTTCTTGCCGGCAGTTTGGCGTTTCTTGTCGCCAGTTCGGTGATCGCTGGTCTACCGGCACCGGATCAAGCCGCTACCGATGCGGGTGCTAAACTGACCAGTTTTATCAGTTTGGAAATTCCGCCAATGTTTGGGGTCATGACGGCACTGGCAACCGCCTTCTTGTTTGGATTGGGGATCAGTATAACCAACAGTGTTCGGCTTAAAGAAATTGCCGATGACGGTCGCAGTATTATCGATCTGCTGTTATCAAATGTTATTATTCCGCTACTGCCATTTTATATTGCCGGTATCTTTGCCGAGATGGCAGCAGAGGGCACTGTATTTACGACCTTGAAAACCTTTGGTGTCGTCTTGGCACTGGCTGTCTTGATGCATTGGGTTTGGATCACCATTCAGTATACCTTGACAGGCGTCGCATTGGGTTTGTCACCAGTTAAGCTGATCAAAAATATGCTACCGGCCTATTTTACGGCTATTGGCACTATGTCTTCAGCGGCGACTATTCCTGTTACCCTGCGACAGACCAAGAACAATGGCGTCGATGATTCCATTGCCAATTTCACCATTCCACTATGTGCCACTATTCATTTGTCTGGTTCTACCATTACTCTGATCACCTGCTCGACGGCGGTGATGGCATTAAGTCAGCATATTGCTCTGCCATCCTTGATTGAGATGCTGCCGTTTATCATGATGCTGGGTATTACCATGATTGCAGCTCCAGGTGCCCCGGGCGGCGGCGTAATGGCGGCACTGGGATTAATGTCGACGATGCTAGGCTTTGGCGAAGCCGAGCTGGCACTGATGATTGCCCTGTATATGGCGCAAGACAGTTTTGGTACTGCGTGTAATATCACGGGTGATGGTGCTATATCGCTGTGGGTAAACAAGTTTGCTCAAAAGCAGCCTGTATCTGCTGACTCCGTAAAACAAGTTGGCTAACTATCAATCTAACAGTATTGGCTAACAAGAAATAACACTGCTATAACAAGCCACCTGTCGAGGTGGCTTTTTTTTGCCTGAACAATGGTGCTAACATTTTGATTGTTTCTAAAATTATACGGCTATTTAAAGTGATTTAAGTGACTGACGGCATCTTTAAACTGCTCATTGAGTTCTTCATGGTTCAGGGTTTGTTTTTCGGTATCGAAGTTATCGTAAAAGCTCGGTATAGACAGGCTAGCTTTGACGATGCCATCGAAGTAGGGGGCTGATTGTACGGCTGCGGCCAGTACGCTGGCACCGCCCATCGAGCCTGGCGAGGTGGATAACAGCACCATGGGTTTGCTCTGAAATACTTTCGGCTCGATGCGTGAACACCAGTCAAAAATGTTCTTGTAGGCGACGGAATACGAACCGTTATGCTCGGCGAATGAGATGAGCACGCCATCGCTTTCACCTATTTTATTCAGAAATTCCTTGGCAAGCTGTGGATGGCCAAGCTCTTCTTCTTTATCCTGGCTGTATAGCGGTAATTCATAATTGTTGAGATCCAATACTTCGACTTCCGCTTTATCCAACAGCTCACAGGCATAGTGAACCAGCTGTTTGTTGATTGATTTTTTGTGGGTACTTGCGGCAAAAGCAATAATTTTCATGCTTACTCTCTCCGGGTGCGTTAAGCGCCAAGCTTAGTCATTGTGAGAGTGTAGCAGTTCAAGCTTAATTAAGTTCTGAGTAACGTAGAGTGAAGCCGGAAGCTTGGAGGTGAGGGAGAGTGCTTCTCGTTTAGGGACTTAGAATCAAGGCCGTGGTTGAGATCGACTGTGCTGCGAGTGATAGCGAATTCATGCTGAATCCGCAAATCACAACGCAGTAACCGTGGTATTTATACAGAACGTAAGCTGCTATCCGGCGAGTCAGCCTTAAAGGCCGATGCTCGGCAGCTCAGGAAAAGCGCCAAGCCCGTAGGCTGAACGGCTGTCATAGATATTGTTGTTCTGCTGAATGTTATGTTCAGCCTTGTCATTGAAGGGTGTTCCGATAAGGTTATTGCCGGTGATAGATATCTGAACCGAGGAGCTGTCAGAAGGCAGACCCAATAGTACATTTCCCTTTTGTCTTTCCATCAGAATGATGTTGTTGGTCAGCTCGACAGACTGCGGAACAGATTGATCGATACCTTCCATACCAAACCCGATTACCTGGAAGTTGGCGGTGTTTGGTCCCTGCTCAAGAAGACTGTTTCTTATTGTTAGCTTGCCGCCGTTGGAGATATCAACCAGTCGGCTATCTGCGCTATCCAGCGAGGCAATCTCGCTATATTCGATAAGAGTTTCCTTCGCCCGGGATTTGATTTCATGACCGTTGTCCTTAGAGCGATAAAATTTGCTGTAGCGGATCTCAAGGCGATCGTTCGCACTGTAAACCGCGTGGGCATATCCTGCCTTTCCTAGTCGCTCAAAGGTGCTGTATTCAATGATCAGACTGCCGGTATTTTTGGCTGTTAAGATCCCCTGTTCGCTGTCGTGAAAGTAGACACCGCTAAGTCGTAGGTCTTTGCCTTCCTGCCTGATACAGGCACCATTTTCGTTCGGAACACTAACACCACTGCACTCGATGTTGTCCATGCTGACATTGTCACCCGCGATCACAAAAGTTGCCTTGTTCTGAACTTGTGCGCCTTTGAAGTGGGTGCCGTCGCTACCGACGAGTTTCACGTTATCTGGACGGATTGTCATCCCCTGGGTGAATACACCGCTGCCAAACTGCACTAGGCTATTATTCTGGATCGCGTTCTCGGCCTCGCTTGGGGACGTAAACGTTTTGCCGTCAACGACTATCACCGAGTTTTGTACCGGTGGGACAGGAACTGTGGGTTTGTCGGGGATCCCGGTGCCGGGGTTGCTCGGTGTACCGCTACCCGGATTGGTTGGTGTTCCTTCACTAGGGATACCTGGTGTACCGCCTGGTTGTTCTGAACCGATCCCCGTGGATGAGGTCGATCCTGAGCCACAGGCTGTAAGGAGCAATACGCAAGCCAATGCGCTTGTTTTAATTGTAAGCTTTTGATATTTCATTGTTATTCACGCTGCTGCTGTGTTTGTCTCGAAGCATTGTGGATAAAATTACGTCACCTTTTGTCAGCTTTTTGTCATGTTTCAAACGTCGATGCAGCGTAAATTTTGAACAAATTTGGCAAGGTATTGTGATCGTGGAATTTTTACGACTATTGAAAAGTTCAGCAAAGAAAATTATTAGAATTTGATTTGGGTGCTTGGCCCGCTCAGATAGAAAAGGCTGTTAATTTTAAGTTGTTCTGGTTCTTGGGGCGGGGGCGATCGCTTATAAAATAGGTGAAGGTATTATCAGAAATATTGGCAAAAGAGTCGATGTTTCTTCAGCGGAAATAAACTTGCAAGGCCAAAAGATATGAACTTTACTTTTGTTGTAAGTTTATGTGGTAGAAGTTTTACTCGTATTCAATCGGTGTGTTGTACTTTCGGTAGGGATTATTATGGATCAAGATAAGCCGGGTCTTCAGGAGAATAGTCACCTGGATGGAGATACTGCCGATAAAGTTGTAGATCGACCGGCAATAGAACAATCCCGATTTTCCCGACGTCGTTTTCTTCATACTTCGGCGGCAATATCACCAGTGCTGTTTTCATTGAAAAGTCACGCAGGTTGGGGGAGCGGAGCGGGTGGGCAAAACTGCTCAATAATGGTGTCTGGTAATGCATCGAATCCGGAGTTATGTAGCAATGATGCTGCTGGTCCCCATCGCTGGAGCCAAGTAATTCGTAGTCGCAAGGGAGATAGTACCTATCCGTTGAGGCAAGCTTTAAACAATAGCAGAATAAGCGGCAGCACATACTTCAGCCAACTCTTTCTCACGCCATTTTATCATTGGCAAAACCTCCCCATGAAAGGTTGGAAATTTAAGATCAACGTTCAGCAATCCGGTGATGTGAGAATCAAGCATGTACTGGGTGCCCATGGTGGTGGTCAGTTTAAGCTGGCAATTAAACTGGAACCCACGGAGTCCAGTTCCACTGGTGAAGGTGTGAATGTTGTACTTCGGCCCAGGCACTTTCATCAGGTACTTGTTACTGCTTATTTAAATGCTTTCTTTTCTTCGAGTATTATCCGTTATCCCTATAATACTCGGCAAATTGAAAGCGCCGTTATTGAAATGATCATGGTGCTAGCCTCAAGGTTGGCAGACGAGCTCAACAACAATTCCAGTGTTAACGAGCAGTCCCCTGCGATAAAAAAATCTTTTCATGATTTAATCAGCCAGCTACAGCTGTGGAGTTAATAAACAGGGAGACGCATGAAAGACAAGCGACCCGAAAGGATAGAGTTGAACGGCAAGTTTTCCATTATTCACTGCACTTTCAAGCACCAATCTCGAAGTGTTATCTATAGCCCGTTTACATCTGAGTCAATGTTATGTGATATCTCCGTCGTAGAGTTGCTCGAACGCTTAAGTCATGCGGATTGCATGACAGGTGAAGTCGATAGCTATGTGAAAAAGCGGCCTGAATCTGCGGTGGGTGTGATTAAACAGTTACTTTCGATGCAGATCTTACTGCCCAGCTAAGGACTAGCAGGATGCTCCCTTCAACGCAGCGTTATTATTTGCAAACCGGCCCTTTTATCACCGAGGTAGAAACGTCAATTCCTAGCGTTCAGCGTTATCTGAAAACGCATTATCAAGATAATCTGCTTGCCGATCCTGAACTGCATTTTATCGATTTTCATGTATCGCTGGTTCCGGGAATGCTAGGGCGCAGATGGATAAAACCTCAGGCACGCTTTTATTTCAATGGCCGTGAACCTTTCAAGCCTCTTCCGCTCAACCAGGCTCCGGCCATGCTGGAATGGGGAATGAATTGGCTTATTACCAATCATGCCCATCAATATCTGATTATCCATGCGGCTACATTAGAAAAGAACGGTAAAGGTATCATTATTTCGGCCCCTTCGGGCTCGGGGAAAAGTACCCTGTGCGCCTATCTTGTCTCACAAGGCTGGCGCTTATTATCGGATGAATTAGCATTGGTTTGTCCCGAAACGCTGCAAATCCATGGTCTGGCAAGACCTATCAACTTGAAAAATAATGCCATTGAGCTTGCGCGGCGTTTCTTGCCTTCAGCGAGTTTCGGTGAGGAAATTGCTGATACCCTCAAGGGAAAAGTGTGTCTGGTTAAACCGCCTAAGCCCAGTGTGGCCAAAGTCTATATCAGCGCGCCGATCTCGCGTATTGTGTTTGTAAAGTATTCTGCGGCCGAGCAGTGTTATGTCGAACAGGTTGAAAAATGCGAAGCACTGATGGAACTGATCACCAACAGCTTTAACTTTGGTTTACTGAATCAGACGGGCTTTGCCTGTGCCAAGCAGATCGTTGAGGCTGCAGATGCAATATATATTGAATATAACCAGTTAGCAGATTGCGAAGTGGCAATCAGGAAAGGGATCGATGAAAAAGATAACGGCACTAAAGTTGGTCGATATTCTTCAGACCCCCACGACTTTACTCTTAATGAGCCCTCGTGAGCTGTCACAAATTATTGCTGAAGCTCGTTATTATAATATGTTGGCGCAGCTGAAGCCGCTTTGTGAACAGTCCGATATTTGGTTTGAGCTCCCGGTTGAATTTCAGCGGCATGTATTATCTGCTGAATATACCTATACCAATCAATTGAGGTTGCTGGTGCAAGAGCATCAGCATATTAGCCAGTTGTTTAGTCGGCTTAATATTCGCTGGGTCTATTTAAAAGGGGCGGCTTACCAGCTTACAGATATTAGGTGTATGCAGGGCCGACTGATGAGTGATATTGATATTTTGGTTCCGCAAGAGCAGATTGCTACGGCTGAGCAGGCTTTGATGGAGCATGGCTGGCTGCATAAAAAACTGACTGACTATGATGATAAGTTTTACCGGGATTACTCACAAGAGATCCCGCCTTTAAGACATTTTGATCGTCAGACCGAGCTGGATGTACATTTCAATATATTGCCAACAGTATTAAACCATGGGCCAGATCCCGTTACCTTGCTTACTCATACCCATATGCTTCCTGACAGTAGCGGTGCCCAGACTCTTAGCCCTGAGGCCATGGTCCTTCACAGTGCGATACATCTTTTTTATGAGAGTGAGTTTCATAAAGGCGTGAGAGATCTTTTCGATATTGTTCAGTTAATTAAATATTTTAGTCAACAGCCTGACTTTTGGGAAAACCTTGTACGGTTACAGCATTCAATTGGCAATGGAGAATGTATGTTCTATGCCATTCGCTATTGTCGCATTATTTACCAACTTGATGTGCCTGAAGATGTGGTTGCCTTCTATGAGCAGTTCAGGCCGGGCCAATTGGTGTTCTATTTAACCGATCCTGCTTTTCGTAAAGTATTCAGCTCGATTTATCCGGTTCACAATGACTTTGGTGATCAGTGGTATTTGCTTGTTCTCTATTTGAGAGGGCACCTAAAGCGTTTGCCTTTTTCCAAGCTGGTTCCGCATCTAATCCGAAAGAGTGTCTATAGGTTAAACCCGATGAAAAAGGATGAGCCTGATGTAATGATTTAATGATGAGGATTAGACGGATGATGTTGATAAATCAGGGCTGTAAAATACCCCAAAATAACCCCTGCGGTGTTGGCAATGATATCTGGTATTGAGGCTTCCCGACCCGTTGCCAGCGTTATCTGAAGATATTCAAGAAGAATACCGTGCAGCAATAGTAAGCAACAGACCAGCCAGCGTTCATATTTCATTTTTGCGGCAAATAGAGCCAGCAGTGCATAGACCCAGTATGCCCCTACATGAAGCACCTTATCTAGGTGCGGAATTTTGTATTGTTTGAGATCGGTAATATCACCATTGCCCTGGCCCGGTAGTAATGAAATGTAGGTGATGAAGATGGAGTAGCACGCCAGTATTAGCCATGGGAAAGGATGGCGATCAACAAGCATTGATAGTTGTCCAGTTGCTCCTCAAGCTGGGTTTTAAATAGTTGGCTTTGTCCATGTTTTTCCCTCTAATATCAAAAAAGCTCATTATTTTTATAATAGCCAGAAACAATTAATTTGCCTGAGATTGATTAGTTTTAATTTACGGTCTCATATTTTTCCTGACTGCTATGCTTATGCTCAATAGAAGGTTTTTCAGGTATTAAGACGAGGTTGTCATCCATGGAACACTGTAATAATCCTGTGCATTGTGAGGTTTTTTATAATCCGGATAGAGACAGACTTGCCAGTGTATGGCAACAACTTGAAGAGCAGACTCAACCGAATATTTTCCTGTCATGGTTATGGATTGGCTCATGGTTAGATTGCTGTGTTGATGACTGTATTCTTATCGAAGCCAGCATTGGGAGCGAGGTCGTCGGGTTAGGGATCCTTGTTGGCAAAAAGAGCAAATTACCATTTGACTCAAGGAAGGCCTATTACCTTCACCGAACTGGGGATCAGGAACTGGATCAGCTATGGATCGAGTACAATGACTTCTTGTTGCTACCGCAGTATGAAGGAAAAACGCGTACAGCAATGTTATCAACAGTGATGCTTTCAGTCATTGGCAATGGCACTTTTGTTGTCGGGGCGAGTGAGAAAGGTGTTTTTGACGGAGCTTTGAGTCTAGGCGCTGAACGTCGATGTGTTTGGGATTCTATTGCGTATAAACTGGATTTTACTCAGCTTCGGGATAACAATTGCTCACTGGATCAGAGTCTTTCACGCAGTGGTCGGTATCAAATAAGGAGAAGCCTGCGCAAATATGAGAGCAAAGGCGAGATAACCATATCGACAGCAACGACGACGGAAGAGGCGTTGAAGGTGTTTGCACTAGCAGAGCCTTTTCATATCAAACGTTGGGGGAACCAGCTGGCTCAGAGCGGATTTTCAAATCCCAAATTTAAGCATTTCCACCATACCTTGATTAAACGCGGGGTAGAAAGCGGTGAGGTCGTTCTGCACTATATTCGTGTCGGTGATGAGCCTTTAGGGGTTATTTACAATTTTCATTACGGCAATCAGGTGTATTTTTATTTGAGTGCACTGAATTATGAACTGGAGGATAAACACATGAAGCCAGGATTGACTGCTCATTACCTTTTAATAGAGCGGGCGCTAGCTGACGGCATGCTCAGCTACGACTTCATGGGCGGCACTACTCGCTATAAGAAAACGTTTGCTAACTGCGAGTCATCACTTGCTATCTATCACTATCAATTCCCCCAACTGGTACTGAAAATTGAAGCGACTCTTCGAGGCTTGAAGCAGCGGTTTACTACTGGAAACAGGCCTTCGCCTCTTTGAATGGGCCACTAAACCGGTCATTGTCAGTGATAGTATTTCCACAGAAATCGGTATTTTCCTGGCCCGGTAAAAGCCGGTAGGGCGTAGCCTGCGAATGTAATTGTTTTCTGGCGCGGTCTGTCTTGATGGTGAAGTTACCAATGCTCGGAGATTGGAACCAGCTATCAATGTCCTCTCGTCCAGACCAAAAGCTACGGGAGCTGATTAAATTGGCTGTCGACTCAGCTTTGCCATTATCTCTCAGGCGGATTTTACCGTTTAGAATGTTATTTATGATATGGGCATTTGATTGAGAGTACCTGATATCTATTCCCTGAGTGTTGTACAGGATATTGTTACTTATTGTCGCCTGTTTACCCTTGTTTATATATAAGCCCACATCATTGCAATGCATAACAATGTTATTTCGTATGGTTGCTCCAACGGTTTCGGCTTTAATTTCTTCCCGGCGGTGCTTTTGTGCCATGCCTCCGCCTCCCAGAGATAAACCTACTTGAGCTCCGGGATAATGCCGATTGGTGGTATTGCAGATCACAAGATTATTTTCTATCGTCCCCTTTATCGTCCCTCCTTTGATAAAGGCGCCATAACTGGTTTTATTTCCGCCGAGCTTGACAAAATCACGGATAATATTTCGGCTAATGAGCCAGTTGTTGCCATGATCGACATTGATGGGAGTGACGGGTTTGGTGACGTCTCTGAGGCTGGTGAAATAGAAGTGGTTGTTTTGGATTACACCGTGATCAGGGAAGGCATTCTTGTCTCGGTTCACTTTTATTGCGGCATTGAAATCGATGAATTCATTATGCTCAATAATAGTATGGCTGGCTTTTCCTACCACATGGATAGCATGCTCACAGTTGGACTGGCTTAAGCACTTTCCCACAAAACGCAGGCCTGATATTCGCCAATATGGCTGGTTGAGATAGAGGCCTTCAGTACTATCAAGTTCGATGGTGACTTTTCCCGGCTCGAGGGCCCGTAGCGTAATCGGCTGGTGTCTACTTGGGGACCGGTTAGTGATCCGGAGACGTTTTCCGCTAATTGGGTATATACCGCTTTTAATAACGATGTGTTGACCGGGCAATACTTCTTGTAGCGCTTTACTTAGATTTTCGGGGTCAGCAACTAGAATCGCATTTTTCGGTATGTGACTATTTTTGCTTCCCTTTGACCAGTCAGGGCCAACAGTCGGCCAATAGGCCACTGAGAACCGACGCCAAAAGTAGCGAGAAGTATCCGTTTCGTATTCTATTGCTCTTATTGGGGGGGCTTTTATCTGTATAGCTTTTGTCGGTAATTTATCATCTTGGAATAGATTCGGTTGGGCAAGCGAATGAAAATTTGGCCCCAGTGAAAAAGTGGCAAATAAACCAATAAACATAAAAGTGCGGTTAAACTTTAAAAAAAGACAGGTCATTCCCTTTTCTCTCTAAGCTATTGTTAGCAATGAGTATAGGTTGTCTATGGCAAGATTTTCACAATGAGCCCTAGTTTCGCCAGTGGAATATTGAGGAAAGACGGAATGCGGAAATATATGCAGATGTAATTTTTTTGTTCTTTTTCGGTTAAATTTCTTGTGCTGTGCCATTATCAATGAGAAGAAAATTTTGATGTAGGCGGCACTTTTTTGTTACGGAGGCATGCTATGGCCTACAGGCTTGCTGTAGTTATCCATGCAGAAGAAGAGTTTGATTGGAGCAAAGGGGTTAAGACGACAAACCAGTCGGTTACTCACCACAATGAGCTGATATTGCTTATTGACGAGCTGTTGGCTGCTGGGGCAAAAGTGACTTTGGCTATGGACTATCCATTCATCTCTAGTCCTGAAGGTGCTTCTGTTGTTGAGAGATACCGGGGTTTGGCTGATAGTAACATTGAATTTGCGGCTCACCTACATCCTTGGGTTAATCCTCCTTTTGAGGATCTCGCCTTAGGCGATAGTGTCGCAGCGGTGAATACCTACCCGGGTAATTTACCTAAAGAGCTGGAGTATAAGAAGCTGGTAAGGTTGACAGAAAAGATAGAGTCAGTATCGGGAGTACGACCTGTGACATATTTGGCTGGTCGATATGGTATCGGTAATAACACGGCCCGGAGTTTAGTCAGGCTCGGCTATAAAATAGATTTAAGTATTAGTGCGTATTGTGATTTTACAAGCCAGGGTGGGCCAGATTTTAGTCATTATGGAAATACGATTTTTGAACGGGATGAGATTATTTATTTCCCCCACACTTGTTCAATTTTATCGACAGTTTCTGTGTTACAAGATTATGCAAATAAGCACACTTCCTTTTTTACCCAGTGTCAAAATAATATGATTAAAAAAGTTATTAGTAAATGTTTGAGATTGCGTAGATATCGTCTTTCTCCCGAAGGTTTTTCCTTGAAGGAAATGCAGCAGTTGACGCACTCCCAGAAAAAAATTGGACAAAGGGATTTCATATTGTCATTGCATTCGCCCAGTGTTAAGGCTGCGATGACGTCCTATGCCAAAAACCATATAGAATCAAAGCAGCTTGCATTAAATACCCGAGACTTTGTTTGTTGGTTTATTGGTGAACAAGGAGGACAAGCAATGCTTCCCAAGCAACTTGTGTACTAGATAGAGTCAATGTTACGGGTAGGGAAGTGATGCTTGGTACTGTATTATGAACAAAAAGTATAGCAGTGCACTTATTTCTGGGGCTAAGTGGGCGATCATAGCAACATGGTATAATCGAGTATTGGGGCTGGTCAGTACCTTTATTTTGGCCCGGCTGCTAACTCCAGAAGATTTTGGCATTGTTGCGATATCCTCGTTCTTTATTTATTTATTCTTGGCGTTTACTTCTGTTGGAACGAACCGAATAGTGATTCTGGAAGAGGAGGTATCGGATGAGAGCCTTAACAGCATTTGGTCGTTAAACTTGGTATTAAGGGTGGTGTGTGCTCTCTTGCTCTTTATTTCTGCCCCTCTAATCGCATCGTATACCAACGAAACAAGAGCGGAGCTTGTTATTCAGGTTGTTGCCATCATTCCTTTTCTTATGGCTTTTCGAAATATCGGTTTAGAGGTCTATGAAAAACAACTCAATTTTAAAACGATTACGGTTGTCAGTATTGCGGCCAAAACGATAGGTACTATTTGTTCAATTGTTATAGCGGTAATATGGCAAAACTACTGGTCCATGATCGTTGCCGTTATTCTCAGTAATTTTATCGAAGTGGTTATTGGATATCGAGTTTGCAGCTACCGTCCTCGGTGGTCTACCAGTTTGTGGCGAAAACAGTGGCATTTTTCAAAGTGGCTATATTTAACGACAATATCAGGTTATTTACGTTCTCGCGTTGATGTGATGATTCTAAGTAATCAGCTTAGCAGTCGAACGTTTGGAATTTATAATTTTGCTCAGGAGCTGGCATGGTTGCCCTTTACTGATGTTGTCGCACCGCTTAACCGTGGTTTTTTCGCGGTGATATCGCAGTTAAGAAATAATCCGGATGAATTTAAAAAAAGTATCTACCAGCAGCTGGCAGTATTATTGTTTGTTGTAATGCCTTGTGCTTTTGGGGTGAGTGTTATTAGCGAGCCTTTTGTTAAGGTTGTTCTCGGGCAACAATGGCTAGAGGCTATACCTGTGATGAGTAACTTAGCTGGATTAATGGTCGTTATGACGGTGTATATGCCTTTGACGGTCATTTTAACGGTGAAGAACAAAATGCATATTTTGTTCGTAGCCGATGTGATAATCGTGATTCTCATTTCAATTATGCTCTATTTATCTTTTGGGTCTTCGATTGATGTTATTTCTTTTAATAGACTATTGATTGGCATGTTCTTTTTATTATTCATGATTGGTTTATATACGGTTGTTGCAGAGCTAAACTCAATCCACCTGCTTTCGTTAGTTCTTCTTCCGCTGGGGTGTTCTTGGTTTATGTATGAAGCTGTCTCCTGGTTGATTGGTTTCGTTGATAATGATCATTATAAGTTAGTACTTGCTATCACGTCTGGTTTTGTTTTGTATGCGGTGCTAGCTATTGTTAGTGTTAGTCTTCTTAAGAGCAGGGTATATGAATTTCAAATTATTGTTCAGCAATTAAAAAAGCAAGCCAGCTTACGTTTAGGTCTGCAGAGAAGCGTTGCATAAGGTATTTATTAGCGTGGAAGAGTGTTGATATTTTTGATGACCGGAAAGAAGTTTTAACTATTTTCGGCTTAATAAACTGGAGAGCATACTATGGAGTCATTATTATTCGTTTTTTGTTTGGTAATGCTAGTCCATAGATGTCGTCAAGCACTGAAACATGATAATGAAAACCAGAAAGGAGCAACTGAGCAACGTGGAAAGAGGGAAAAACGATGAGAGACATTGTATTTCTTATTTTTTCAACGTACCTAATATATCTTTCTTTTAAAAAACCATATGTTGCTATCTCTCTCTGGCTTTGGGTGGGTTTATTTGTTCCTGTTTACTGGCTTTATGGATTTGCGCAAAACATAAGTTTCAATAGTATTTTTGCGTTTACAGCTTTGATTGGTTATTTGTTTCAGAGCAATAAGAAAAAATTCAGCTTCAACTTTAGCTTTTTTTGGGTGATTTGTTTTTGGATCCATACAACTCTTACGAGTGTATTGACAATAGGTGTTCCTGATCTGGTATGGGATGAATGGATAAAATTAACAAAAATTATCCTGCTTACCGTGATGATTGTTTTATGTATAAGAGAGAAGCATGAGCTAGAGCTGATCTGTTGGATCACCATATTATCGATAGGGTTTTACGGTTCTGTTGAAAGCTTGAAGTTTATCCTCACTGGTGGTGCCCATAAAATTGTAGGCCCTCAGGGACACTTGTTGTCGGATAATAATCATTTTGCGGTTGCTTTATGCATGCTCATTCCTCTGGTCGTATTTCTCTTACAGGTGTCTCGTAGTAAATGGTTGAAAATAAGCCTGATTGGAGTGCTATGTTTATGCACGGTTGCAGTTCTAGGTACCCACTCGCGAGGTGGGTTTATCGGTCTGTTAGTTGTGGGTGGCTATTACTGGTTTAAGTCGAATCATAAGTTTATTGTAACCAGCGGAATACTGATTGTCGTTGGTATCGCGGCTCTTTACCTTTCTCAGGATTGGTATAACAGAATGAATACCATCGAATCGGCAACTGAAGATAGCTCATTTGTGACGAGACTGAATTCTTGGAAAGTCCATACGTTGCTAGCCATGGATAGGCCTTTATTAGGAGGGGGATTCAAAACTGGATCATATGGCTATATTTGGCAAGAGAAGGCACAAGATTTCGACAAGCTGGATTTTATTGAAACCCCGCTTCCCTCTGATGACGCAGGATGGGCCGCGCATAGCATTTATTTTCAGGTTTTGGGCGATCATGGCGTACTTGGGCTGATAATATATCTCACTATAATGGCAACTTGTTTTCTTAAGTTAGCCTGGGTCGCTAGAGAAACTCAGCACCTGGGTGAAGAGCACCGATGGCGATCAGAATTGGCCAGAATGCTTCAATTATCAATGATTGCTTACGGTACGGCAGGAGCTGCAGTGTCACTGGCTTACCTAGAATTCTTTTGGGCATTAGTCGGCATATCTATTAGCTTAATAGTATCGACACAGCGGTTTGTAATAAAGGGTGTAATCAGGGTGCCCAACTAATTCTCGGTGGAACGAGCATTTTGATTCTGCTTGGATATACTTGGTAGCCTTAGCCGGAGTAGAACTTGTTATATCATCTAATTGTGGTAAGAGCTTTTCTTGGCCATTAACTCCCTGCACCAATATTTTTTCTGTAATGCGGAACTGTTTTTATCGTTATCTAATTCTTCGCTTTCTAATATTGTTTCGTCATGTAGCGTTGTTCCTAACTCTGATAATGATTTCCTTTTTTGCCTTAACAGTTTATCTAAGTGGCGGATAGTAGAAATTTTTCTATCAATAACCGTATCGAGTATTTCTGACACAGCTTCCAGCGTTTGAGCTGCGTGTGATTCTCCTTGGGCGGTTAATATGTGTAGGGATGTATTTTCCTGAGAGACTGGCGATTCGTCATCTTCACCTTTCCGACGGCTGTTCGGCATCATGGATCCGGATAACTCGCTTTGCATCTCTTCAAGAACATGATGAACATCGACTGCCTTTATCGCGGTTAGGTCTTCCAGATAGGCGTATAAGAATAGCCTATCGGCCAGGATATTGATTTTCCGAGGTATTCCTTGGCTGTGTTTAGTGATTATTTCGAAGATGCTCTCGCATAAGGTCGGCTTTCCCTGCCATCCAACTTGCCTCAGGCGGTGGTGGATATAGTTGCAGGTCTGCTCGCAATCGAATGGTTTCAAGTGGCATGAGGCAATGATCCTTTGTCTGAATTGCTCCATTTCGGGTAGTTCGATGATCCCTTTGAGTTCCTCTTGTC
>Ga0209272_10001002_pt1 | contig 19235 bp, 15 predicted proteins | sample tdDd002_FD_187125 | JGI IMG/M metagenome (GOLD analysis project Ga0209272, IMG submission 187125) | Marine sediment microbial communities from the Atlantic coast under amendment with organic carbon and nitrate - tdDd00.2 (SPAdes)... | ecosystem: Environmental > Aquatic > Marine > Coastal >... | reverse complement strand
TATTTGTATTCTTAATACGATATACAAAGTTAGAACGACCTTGAATCATTCCTTGATTGATCAATTTCTTGAAAGGCTCATTTTTACAAACCTGACCTATATCAAAAAGGAATTTATTCCAGAATCGAGAATAGATTAAGTGACCGGTTGCATGCTCGGTACCTCCGATATACAAGTCAACATCCTGCCAATACTCATTTACTTCTTCAGAAACCAAAGCTTCATTATTGCGAGGATCCATATAACGCAAATAATATGCCGATGAACCTGCAAAACCAGGCATGGTATTCAATTCGATAGGGTGACCATCTTCGGTCGTCCAATTTGTCGCTCTACCTAATGGTGGCTCGCCTGTTTCAGTAGGCAAATATTTATCAACCTCTGGTAATTCGAGAGGCAATTTATCTAAATCCATCATTTGAGGCATACCATCCTTAAAATAAACTGGGAATGGCTCACCCCAATAACGCTGACGAGAGAATATCGCATCACGTAAACGGAAATTCACTTTACGTTTACCCAATCCTCTTTCCTCAATTTCAACATTGGCTTTTACAATGGCATCCTTAACGTCCAAACCGTTCATAAAATCAGAATTGATCATCTCACCTGATTTTGCATCGTAAGACTCTTCGCTGATATCCCCACCTGATACCACAGGTACAATTGGCAAATCAAACTTCTTAGCAAATGCGTAGTCACGACTATCATGAGCAGGAACGGCCATAATAGCACCTGTACCATATCCAGCCAATACGTAATCACTCACCCAAACAGGAATGGCTTCTCCTGAAAATGGATGTATAGCATACGAACCTGTAAATTCACCACTAACCGTTTTAACATCGGCCATACGTTCTCTTTCGGTACGTTTTTTTGTGGCTGCAATATAAGCTGTAATTTTTTCTTTATATTCTGGTGTCGTTAATTGATCTACCAACTCACTTTCTGGAGCCAATACCATGAAACTAACACCATAAATTGTATCCGGTCTGGTCGTAAAAACAGTCATCGCCACATCAGAATCCTTCACCTTAAAATCCATCTCAGCACCTTCCGAACGACCAATCCAGTTACGTTGAATTTCCTTCAACGAGTCCGTCCACTCCAACTTCTCCATGTCTTCAAGTAAACGCTTTGCATAAGCAGATACTCTTAGAGACCATTGACGCATTTTTTTCTGCTCAACAGGATGACCTCCACGTACAGATAAACCATCTTTAATTTCATCATTGGCAAGAACTGTACCTAACTGAGGACACCAGTTCACCATGGTATTTGCCAGATATGCCAGACGGTAATTCAATAGAATTGTGTCTTGTTCTTTTTCAGATAAAGCATTCCATTCTTCAGCGGTAAAGATATCTTCCTGTGAAGTCGAAGCATCAACCTCTGCATTTCCTTTGCTTTGAAATTCTAAAACCAATTCAGAAATTGCTTCAGCTTTTTGAGTTTTATTATTGAAATAATGTTTGAACATTTCAATAAAAGCCCATTGTGTCCACTTATAATATTCAGGATCGGAAGTGCGAATTTCTCTATCCCAATCGTATGAAAAACCAATTTTATTTAATTGCTGACGATATCTATTGATATTAACTTCCGTAGTAATAGCTGGATGTTGACCTGTCTGAATTGCATACTGCTCTGCAGGCAAACCGTAAGCATCGTATCCCATAGGATGCAATACATTAAATCCTTTTAAACGCTTATAGCGAGAATATATATCAGAAGCAATATAGCCAAGTGGATGCCCTACATGTAAACCAGCACCTGATGGGTAAGGAAACATGTCGAGAACATAAAATTTTGGTTTGCTTGTATCAACATCAACTTTATAAGTCTTGTTATCTACCCAAAACTGTTGCCACTTTTTTTCTATTTCTTTAAAATTGTATTCCATGTTCAATAGCTAATAAGATATGAATTCCGATTTCATTCGGGATAAGAAAATCTAGAAACCTAGATAAACCCAACGCTTTCAATCTGATTGATAATTAAATGATATCGATTTCGAATTTCACTACAATTCATAATTACAAATTGGCATTTACAAAACCGAAATCGTCATTAAGCCGCAAAATTAGTAAAAGTTTGAAATAAATAAGGCCTTTATTTTAGGAAAGAATAAATATTAAAAATTGTCTATTAAGGCTTTAGCTAATTAGCAGGGAGTTTTGGGCACACAGCATAAAAGCAAGAAGCTAAAATCGATAAATAATTGGAATAATTTTCTAAATTTGTCTTTGTAATGGCTCCATAGTTCAGCTGAATAGAACGTCAGATTCCGGTTCTGGAGGTCATGGGTTTGAATCCCATTGGGGTCACAAAAAAGCTCGAAGTTAATTCTTCGGGCTTTTTACATTTTAGCCAAACACTAAAAAATACAGTACAAAAAAAAGGAGCCCTTAATGGACTCCTTTTAATTATATATCGAATAATAAATTATTCTGCTGTTTCTCTAGTCGAATAGTTCAACTTAAGTGAACTCGCTTTTCTAAGTTCCTGCTTAATATCAGTGATAATACCCATTTTTGTGTATTGATCAACTTTCAAAGAAGTAGTCAACTTATTACGTAGTTCTTCTTTTCTTGATTCACGTTCTGAAGCAATAAAAGCTTGAATATCTTCAACTGTCGCAAATTGGTCGTTTAACTGGATACGAGGCTCAGTTCCGTAAGTCTTCGTAAATTTTCTCATTGGAACACCTACATAGATGTTACTCACAAGATCCTTCTTTTCCAATTTAGTTATCTCTTTCGCTGCTGGAACCATAATATCAACATTCAAATCGACTTCTCTCATGGTTGTTGCAACCATAAAGAAAAATAACAACATGAATACAATATCAGGAAGAGAAGCTGTTGATATGGCCGGTAAGTCTTTTTTACCGTCTTTTCTAAACTTTGACATTATTTACCTCCTGTATTTCTTGGTTCAGCTTCAGAAATCTGTACTGGGATATATTTTCTAACCGCTGCTTGCTGATCTACATCAAGCTCGGCATATTTTTTACCCCATTTTTGCATTGACTTATCATCTTTTAACTCACGAGAAGCCGCTGCAAGTTCATCCTGAACGCGAATATAAGTTTCGTATTTTGTTCCACGGTCATTCTGTAACGAAATCAATCCTTTAGAAACCATAACGTCGCCAAAAAATGGAACGTTTTTCATAGCTTTTTCAGGAAGATTTTCACTATTGGTAGGATTCAGGAAAAACTCTTTAGTCTTATCACGTAATTGCGAAATACTAAGAACCTCTCCATTTACCAATAACTCATTGTTACGATTCACCAAAATGGAAAAAACATTACGTTGTTTAACCTTAACATCATCATTCTGTTGATCCTTTTCTGGAATCGGTGGCAACTTCTTGTAGATACCTGTATCTACATCCATTGTAGTTGTCACCAAAAAGAAAATAAGCAACAAGAAAGCGATATCGGCCATCGAACTCGAATTTATCTCTGGTGTTTTTCTTGCCATTTTATTATTTATTAAGGTTTACGATTTGAACTTAATCAAATCATTGTCTTAGCGAAATTTTCTCATTGTTTCTGTCACTACGATAGAAAGGATAGCACCAAAACCTAAAATATACATTGTATATAGAATGGTATCAGCAAACTTTAAAGGACCAACAGCATTGTCTTCTCCTGTGTAACCAGGAAGATTCAACAATGTACCGTCAGATAAAGAATATGCTATCAAGATAATTAATCCAAGACCAGCAAGTCCAGCCAATCCTTTAATTGCTCCTTTTGGATTTGTCACCAATTGAATAATAGGGAACAATACTGATAAGCCAACAGTGATAATGAATAGTGCCTTAGCCCAATGAATCAACGAATCAGTATAAACTGGTGTTTCATAAGCCGCATTTGGCACTTCTCCACCAAAGTAAAACATGGCAACAAAAATAGCTGTAAGACCAAGCATTACATAGGTAAGAATATTTAAATATTTACTCAATGTATTTGACATAGTCGGAAATTATTTTTTCAAGTTGTATTTTACTAAGATATCAAGAAGAGAAATAGATGCATCTTCCATGTTGTTTACGATACTGTCAATCTTAGCAGTACAGTAGTTATAGAATACCTGAAGGATCATCGCAACGATCAAACCAGATACAGTTGTAATCAAGGCTACCTTAATACCACCAGCTACAGCAGCAGGAGAAATAGTACCCATAGACTGAATCGAGTCAAATGCACCAATCATACCGATTACTGTACCCATGAAACCTAACATAGGAGCAAGACCAATCATCAATGAAATCCAAGAAAGACCTTTTTCTAAAAGACCCATTTGAACTGAACCGTAAGCGATTACTGATTTCTCAACAACCTCTACACCTTCATCAATACGATCAAGACCTTGATAGAAGATACTAGCGATAGGACCGCGAGTGTTTCTACAAACTTCTTTAGCAGCATCAACACCACCGTTGTTTAAAGCTTCCTCTAAACTAGAGATAAGTTTCTTAGTGTTTGTAGTTGACATGTTTAAGTAAATGATTCTTTCAATACAAAGAGCCAAACCTAAAATTAATGACAACAATACAAAACTCATAAACATCGCACCCCCTTGAATGAATTGCTTCTTAACAACAGCGTGGAAAGAAGTGCTTTCAACTTCTTCATCAACTACAGTTTCTTCAACTGCAACTTCCTCAGCAACTTCATCCTGAGTATCTACGGTAGCTTCGGTAGTTTCAGCTGTCTCATCTTGAGCAACTGCATTAAATGATGCTCCAAAATTCAGCATCCCGATAACTGCTATAAATGCAAATAACTTTTTCATAGTCTGTTTTTCAAATTTTAATTAACGAAATTATTTTTTACAAAATTAAACGGTTACAATCTAAAATTTATTAACAATAATTAACAAATTTTCCTTTTTAAAGAACGAGCTAAAACCTCTTGTATTTTCTGCTTCTCTCTCCTTTTCTTATGTAATACAAGTTGATTTTAACAGTGCACCAAATTACAAAAAAAAAGTGAAAAACAAATTTTCTATTGGCATAATTCGCCTTTTATGGACTTATTTAAAAAGATTTTTACCTTATCTAAATCAAGCTTCTGCCCCAATAAAAACATTAGTTTTGTAATAGCTGCTTCAGTAGTAATATCATGACCACTCACAACTCCAATGTTTCGAAGCTCTACACTTGTTTCGTACAATCCCATATCGACACTTCCCGATGGGCATTGAGTTACATTATATACAATAGTCCCTCGATTAATTGCATCTTTAATTGAGTCGACAAACCAAGTGTCGGTTGGGGCATTTCCTGCACCATATGTCTCAATTACCACAGCTTTTAAACCTTCAATATTGAAAATAGCATCAACTGTTCTTTTATTTATGCCTGGGAATATCTTTAGAATCGCAATATTAACATCCAAATTCGTATTAATCGCGAATGGTTTTCCTGATGCTTTCTGAATTGAAGCTTCGTTGTAGTGAATATTAATCCCCACTTTTGCCAAATCAGGATAGTTGTAAGAATAGAAAGCATTAAAATATTCAGCATTGTGCTTCGTTGTTCGGTTACCTCTAAACAACCTATTCTCGAAAAGTACGCTTACCTCTGGGACTACCGCTTTCCCATCTTTATAATCTGCGGCAATTTCAACTGCAGTAATCAAATTCTCTTTTCCATCAGTACGTAACATACCAATTGGCAATTGAGAGCCAGTTAGTACAACTGGCTTATCTAGATTATCGAGCATGAAACTTAAAGCCGATGCAGTATATGACATCGTATCTGTTCCATGTAGAACCACGAACCCATCAAATTTCTCGTAATTTTCTTTAATCATATTAGCAATCTTAACCCAAACTTCAGGATTAAGGTTCGATGAATCAATAAGCGGATCGAATGAAAATGTCGTTAAGTCGAAACCAAAATCATTAAGCTCTGGGACCTGCTTTAATATATGATCAAAATCAAAAGGTTTTAATGAACCATTTTCAGGGTCTTTAACCATCCCAATAGTTCCTCCTGTATAAATTATCAAAATTGAAGTCTTCATATGCTTATTAATTTCGTGTTCTTGATATCCCGATCAGAATCGGAAAATATGTATTTTCTATATAATCGCTTCTCATACCTATGTCATAAGATATGCAGCTTATTTATTTAAAGCAGGTTTCAAATTAGATCGTTTTCTCTCAACGTAAAACCTGAAACAGCTCATTGCTATATTTTAAAAAGATTTTGAGCATTTCGACTTGTTATTTCTGTCACCTCGTCGATATCCAAATTATGAATCTCGGCTAATTTTTCAGCAATAAAAGCAAGGTAAGCAGATTCATTTCTTTTCCCACGCTTAGGTGTAGGTGCCAAATAAGGGGAATCGGTTTCCAAAATTAGATATTTTGTGTCAATTTCTTTGATCACTTTATCTAATCCGGATTTTTTAAAGGTCAGAATTCCATTTAATCCTAATAAAAACCCCATCTCAACGGCCTTATTGGCTTGTTCCAAATTTCCGGTGAAAGAGTGGAATACACCTCTAAGATTTTTTGTTTTGAAAGACTCCAAAATTTCAAAAATCTCAGAAAAAGATTCACGTGCATGAATCACTATTGGCAAGTTTCTATCTTCTGCCCATTTCAATTGTTGCTCGAAAACAAACTGCTGTTCTTTCAAAAATGTTTTATCCCAGTACAAATCGATGCCAATTTCACCAATTGCAATAAAATTTTCCTTTTTCAACCACTTTTCACAGATAGCCAACTCGTCTTTATAATTCTCCTTAACTGAGGTTGGATGCAAGCCCATCATTGGCAAACAAAAGTCAGGATAATCATTCACCAATTTAAGCATGGGTTCAATAGATTCCGAATCAATGTTTGGCAAAAGTATTTGCCCAACATTAGCATCTTTAGCTCGTTGAATTGCTTCAGCAATATCAGCATCAAAAGCCTCTGAATAAATATGAGAGTGGGTATCTATTAATTTCATGGATAAATCTTTTGATTAAGAATAATTCTTGAAAAATTCTTTGTTATAATTAAAAAGAGCCGGCTAAGGCCGGCTCTTTTTTATATTTAAAGCGTTATGAGATTATACACATCCCTGAGCTACCATTGCTTCAGCTACTTTTACGAAGCCACCAATGTTTGCACCATTTACGTAATTAATCTTATCACCTTTTTTACCGAATTTAGCACAAGTATCGTGAATATCTTTCATGATACGAGCAAGTTTCTCGTCAACTTCTTCAGCAGTCCAGTTGAAACGTAGTGAGTTTTGTGACATTTCAAGACCTGAAACAGCAACACCACCAGCATTAGCAGCTTTACCAGGAGCAAATGCAGCATTCTCTACTAAGAAAGAAACAGCTTCTGCAGTACAACCCATGTTTGAAGTCTCAACAACATACTTACATCCGTTTGCAACAAGAGCTTTAGCATCTTCTTCGTTCAATTCGTTCTGAATTGCACAAGGGAAAGCCATATCAACTTTTGCACCCCAAGGTTTTTGACCTGCGAAGAACTCAGCACCGAATTTCTCAGCGTAAGGAGCTACAACATCATTGTTTGAAGCACGAAGATCCAATAAGTAATCGATCTTCTCAGCATCTAAACCATCTTTGTCGTAAACATATCCATCAGGACCTGAAATAGTAACAACTTTAGCACCAAGCTCAACTAATTTAAGAGCAGCACCCCAAGTTACATTACCAAAACCAGAAAGAGCAACAGTTTTTCCTTCTAATGTTTCATTGTTTTCAGCAACCATATGCTGAGCAAAGTAAACAGCACCAAAACCAGTCGCTTCAGGACGGATTAAAGAACCACCAAACTCAAGTGGCTTACCAGTTAACACACCAGTAAACTCGTTACGGATTCTTTTGTACTGTCCGAAAAGGTATCCGATCTCGCGACCACCTACTCCGATATCACCTGCAGGAACGTCAGTGTTAGGACCAATATGCTTACACAACTCAGTCATGAAGCTTTGGCAAAAACGCATGATTTCGTTATCTGATCTTCCTTTTGTGTTGAAATCAGAACCACCTTTACCACCACCCATAGGTAGAGTCGTTAAAGAGTTCTTGAAAGTTTGTTCGAAACCTAAGAATTTAAGAGCACTTAGAGTTACAGAAGGGTGAAAACGTAGTCCACCTTTGTATGGTCCAATTGCAGAGTTAAACTCAACACGGTATCCACGGTTAATCTCTACTTCGCCATTATCGTTGAACCAAGGCACTCGGAACATGATAGTACGTTCTGGCTCACACATTTTCTCAAGAACTTTAGCGTTCTTGTATTTAGGATTAGAATCGTATGCTTCCCATACTGATTCTACTACTTCTTGTGCTGCCTGGTGAAATTCTGCTTCACCTGGAGTTCTACCCTTAAGGGCTTCCATGAATTCATTAATCTTCGCTTCCATGTCCAAAATATGTTATGAAATTAAAATAAGATTGTTGTGATACAATTGTTAATATTTTGGTTCAAATGTATATAAATTTTAAGAACCTCAATTTTTTTTCGCAAAAAAATTCAAACGTTTTAAAAAAAAATCCACCACTGATTATAAGTTACTTACGCGTTTTTTAATCCTGCTCTACAACATCAGGTAAAAAAAAGTAGTTTTTTCAGGAATTCAAAGAGTAGATTTTACCTGGAAGAGCTCTAACAAGTCCCTCGAATTCCATTTTTAACAACAAACTTGAAACCCGACTCATTGGTAAATTCGATTTAACGGAGAGCAAATCGATTCCTAATTTTCCCTCCTCAGTTAATAGTTCTGCAATTAATTCTTCTTCTGGCGAAAGCTCGACAAACATTTTTGCCTGAACGGCATCCTTCTTTATTTCTTTATTCTCCCAACCAAGGATATATTCAATATCAGTAACTGATTCTATTAAATGAGCTTGATTGGTTTTAATTAAGTGATTGCATCCCTGTGAATAAACATCACCTATCCTTCCTGGAAAAGCAAATACATCTCTATTATAAGAGTTTGCAATTTCAGCAGTTGTCAACGAGCCTCCCTTCCTTGCAGATTCCATTACCAAAGTTGCATCAGCCATTCCGGCAATAATTCTATTTCTGCGAACAAAATGCCTTGGGTCAATGACACTTTTCGAGGTAAACTCTGAAATTATACCTCCACTATGAATAATATCTTCGACATATTTACGATGCTGAGCTGGATACATTAAATGAAAACCATGCCCTACTACAGCAACGGTAGGCAAATTGTATTTTATTGCCGCTTTATGTGCACAAATATCTATCCCGTAGGCTAGTCCACTAACAATAATGGGTTTCTCGGCATGAGTTGCGAGTGATTTAATTACTTTTTCACAATTTTCTTTTCCATACTCGGTGGCATTTCGAGTACCTATTACGCTCAATATACGTGACGCATTAAAATCAATATCACCTTTATAATATAAGGTGGTTGGAGAATCAGGACAGTTTAATAATCGTTGGGGAAATTTATCATCCAGATAAAAAGCAACATTTATTCCATTGTCTTCGATGAACTTCAGTTCTAATTCAGCTTCTCGCAAGGCTGAATCTCTATCTAGTTTCTGAATGATACTCTTACCAATTCCCGGTATTTTTAGAAGTTCCTGCTTCTTTACCTTAAAAAAACTTTCAATACCACCGGTATATGCGATTACTTTTCGTGCATTAATGCTACCAAGGCCATTCAAAAAGCTAAAGGCTACTTTATAGTGTGTTTCCATAATTTGGATTTAGGACATCCAAATTAGAAATTTGCACTGTGAAATCAAAAAAGAAAACAGTCTAAATATCAAAAGATAAACCAATTGTAACAAAACCGGCGTTACCATAACCAATCTCTGAAAAAATATTTATATCCTCACTGATGTTATATCTTCCTCCAATAAGCAGTCCTAAATCAAATAAAAATTGATTTTCCTTATTATTTATCTCATCCTCGAATTTAATATGCTCCAAAGAAAAACCCGTTTTTAAGGAAGCATACAGTTCTACTCCAAATTCAGGTGAAATATGTATCGCATCGAGCAAATCATTCAATTTGTAGGATACAACACCACCAAACCGATAATAATTATGAATCATTTCTGAAAACTCATTTAATAGAGATTCATTTTTCTGACCAGCAAAGCCAAAATAGGCACCTAAACGAAATCCATCACGCCAAGGTTTATCGGCCTGAATAAGAAACGAAGGGTATTGAGTTTCACTTCCATTTTTAAAATCATGCTTGAATTTGCCATATTTTGCAAAGGGTAGTCCGACTTGTATTCTTAAACCATCTTCTGCTTTTTGAGAAAATAAGGATATTGACAAAACAGACAAAATAATTAATAAAAAGGATTTTTTCATGGGTCTTAATAGATGAAATATATCAACGATTATTTTTTCGAATACTTTGACAAAGATTCTAATAGTTCTGCTCTTTGTGTTTTTGACAAGGCAGATAAACTTATTCCAGGGTATTTAGCCAATCCTTTTGCACTCATCTGAAAAAGAAAAAGATCTTCACGCAGTCCCCAACTTCGCTTTTCTAATTCAAAATGGGAGAATGTTTGCTTGCTTATTTCTATCGATTTAAACTTATCATGAAAAGGATGTAATGGGTAATACCGCATGATAATTTTATCATCGGTGTCCTTATAGATAATAAAATTATATTCCCTTGTTAGATTAAGTCCGACAAGTAAGACGAAAACGCAAAATAAGCCCAGCATAATTAATTTCATATAAGCTGGGTTTAAGTAGACGGTTAAGACTGTTAAACTCAAATAAAGAAAGGTGACTATATAATAGTAGAGTTTTATATGTGCTGCTCGATTTTGATTACTTATTGTCATATGACTATCAATATAAATTTATGGTGTATGATTTCTGTAATTTTTTAATAACTTGAATTATCAATTTAAAAAAAAGCAAGTTTGACATCACTCGCTAAAATACTATATTTGACCAAAGTTAGAAACTATAAATAAGTTCGCAAATGAGTCCTCAATCTTACGATTTAATTTTTACTGAAAGCATTGAAAAAGAACTAGGTAGAGTTTTGGAATCTTATTCCAAATCTAAAATCTTTATCCTTATGGATTCTGGTGCAGAAGAGCATTGTTGGCATCTACTAGCTGGCATAAAGGCATTACAATCTGTCCCTAAGCTAATTATACAGGCTGGTGAGCAAAACAAGTCATTGGAATCAGTTGCTAAAGCTTGGGAGTTCCTAAGTCAGAATGGTGCCAACCGACATAGTCTTGTTATAAATATTGGTGGTGGTATGCTATCTGATTTAGGTGGTTTTGTTGCGTCTACATTTAAGCGTGGCTGCCACTTTATAAATGTACCAACGACATTACTTTCGCAGATTGATGCTTCTGTAGGTGGTAAAACGGGCATCAATTTTAATGGTTTAAAAAATGAAATTGGTGTTATTAATCAACCAGACATGGTTGTCTTGAGTCCAGAGTTTTTGAAAACCTTGCCTATGAAAGAGTTCAAATCTGGATTTGCTGAAATGCTTAAACATGCCATCATCTTCAGTCAAAATTATTTAGATGAGCTAATTGCTTTTAATTTTAATGACATCAACTATTCCAAACTCCTTAACATGATTAGAAAGTCAGTCGCTGTTAAGCAGGAATTTGTCATGAAAGATCCAATGGAACGAGATGTTCGTAAAGTTCTAAACTTTGGGCATACTATTGGACATTCTTTCGAAAGCTATGCGCATCATCATAAGCTTGAACTATACCATGGTGAGGCTGTAGCCTTAGGTATGATTGGAGAACTCTATCTGTCTGTAAAGAAAAAAGCTTTCCCTCAAGATAAATATGAAGAGATAGTGAAATATATAAGAGATATTTACTCAGACTTTTCTATTTTTGCCAAGGATTACCCCGAATTTTATCAATTGATGTTACACGATAAGAAAAACACCGACGAAGGAGTTAATTTCACTCTCCTTCCGAACATTGGCGCTTATTCTATTGATAACATCTGTAACGAAGAGGAAGTTTATGAAGCTCTCTCTCAGTATGAAAAAAGCAAGTAAGATGAACGTTAAACTTCAAGAAGCAAAAGACTCTATTAGAGATATTGTCGATTTTCCTAAAGAGGGTATTCTATTTAAGGATATCACTACTATGTTGAAGGATGAAAAACACCTAAACACTTTGGTAGAGTCTCTTTATAAGCAATACAAAGACAAAGGTATTACAAAGGTTGTAGGACTTGAAAGTCGTGGTTTTATTTTAGGTACAGTACTGGCATATAAATTAGGAGCCGGGTTTGTTCCTGTGCGTAAACCAGGTAAATTACCTGCACCTACATTTTCAGAAAAATATTCGTTAGAATACGGGGAGGATGAAATGTTTATTCATCAGGATGCATTGAATGCTGAGGATATTATCTTAGTACACGACGATTTATTAGCAACAGGTGGAACTGCTAAAGCTTCTATCAATCTAATTAATAAATTTAAGGTTAAGAATGTATTTATCAACTTTTTAGTTGAGTTAGATTTCTTAAACGGACGTGAAAAACTAAATACAAGTTATCAAGTCGATTCTCTTTTCCATTTCTAAATCATAGGAATTAAAGAATTACACCATACAGCCGTTGGGAAATTCATTTTTCTAACGGCTATTTTTTTATACCGTTTATAAGGTTAAAATTTACAGGAATAAGGATAAAGAAATAAAGGTTAAAGGGCTAAAGTTTATTTCTCCATTTGCTTTACGCTTTTAATCATCAAATTTAAACTCTTTCACTCATCACTCCCAAACCATGTACTATACTATATCTAAGCCAGAAAAAATCATCGAAGGAAAAATTATTGTTCCTTCATCGAAAAGTATTTCGAACCGTGTACAAATCATTAATGCTTTGAGTTATAGTTTTGAGCCAATCAAGAATCTATCAACTTGCGATGACTCAAAAGTAATGCAAGAGGTTTTATTATCGAATACCAATGTATTTGATGTTGGTCATGCAGGCACAAGTATGCGATTTTTAACTGCTTATTTATCGAAGATATTAGGTGAGTGGACTCTTACTGGTTCTGACAGAATGAAAGAACGTCCTATTTCTGTTTTGGTTGATGCCCTAAACTCTTTAGGCGCTCAAATTTCCTATCTTGAAAAAGAAGGTTACCCTCCATTAAAAATTTTAGGTTCGAACATTACTGGTAAAGAAGTTGAACTTGCTGGAAATACGAGTTCTCAATATATAACGGCTCTATTACTAATTGCTCCAACACTTGAAAATGGTCTTCGTATTAAACTTCAAGGCAAAATTGTTTCTCGATCGTATATCGAGATGACTCTAAATATTATGGAGGAGTTTGGTATTCAGTCGGAGTTTAAGGGTGATGAAATTTATGTAGCTAAACAGACCTACAAAGTTATACCCTACACTGTAGAAGGTGACTGGTCTGGCGCTTCATATTGGTATGCTTTTATGGCACTAGCTCCCCAAGGTAAACTCTATTTAGAAGGTTTAAGAAAAAATAGTTTTCAGGGTGATTCGGGTCTTGTTGAAGTGTTTGGAAAACTTGGCGTAAAAACCAATTTTTCAAAGAAAGGCATGTATATTGAACAAAGCAATGAGGTTTGTAAAAAGTTGGTTTTCGATTTTATCGAGATGCCCGATTTAGCTCAAACCTTCGCTGTTGTGTCTGCATTAAAAAATATTCCTTTCCACTTTAAGGGATTAGAAACCCTTAAAATAAAAGAGACCAATCGAATTGCAGCACTTATTGATGAATTGGCCAAATTAGGCTATGTGCTTTATGAACCTAAAGAAGGTGAACTGGCTTGGGATGGTGAAATGAAAACTGAGAGTGATGATATTGTAATCGAAACTTATCATGATCATAGAATGGCAATGGCCTTTGCTCCTATTGCAATGATGCGTCCTGAAATACAAATTGCAGACCCGATGGTGGTCAATAAATCTTATCCTAATTTCTGGGAGCAGATCAAAGAGATTGGTTTTAATATTGAGGAAAACTAGTTTCCGTAAAGACTAATAATATTAAAAGCTCGATCTACAAGTCGAGCTTTTTTTCTGTGCTAAACAGAAAATTCAGTTTACCCCAAGCCTACAGGGAGACTTAATTTCAACGGCTTCACCTGACCAGTGCACGATTACTTACAATAGAATAGCAGATTGCTCTTGTTTGGGTTAGGGATTGTAGTGAAAACCCCGCAGCTGGGATCGCTTTGTGTGCTGGTGCGAGGAGTTGCAACGCAAAGCCCGACCGACAGTTTGGAGGGAACCCCCACTTTAAAATGTTACAAATACCAAATTAAGGTCAACACCTATCTCTTAAAATAATTTGAGATAGCCTCTGTTCTTGCACTCGAAATTCGTTTACAAATAAAGCTTATCGAGACTAATCATGATCATGATGAGTAGGAAGTAAAGATTCAATTGTAAGAATAACTTTCGAACAGATAGTCTGTCGTATTTTTTTAGAATAGGAAAACTGTGGTAAATAATCCATACAGACAATACAAGTAAAATCCAGATAGAAACTTGAGAACTTATAACCCCATAAATGGGTAGTAAAAGAGCTACCATGATTGTAGAAAGCATCCATATTAATGTGATATAATGGATTTGCTTTGTACTAAAAACATCTGTTAAAACCTTAAAACCACCTCGCTTATAGTCTTCTCCATAGAGTAATAGTAAAAGCCAGAAATGAGGGATTTGACCAATGAAAAAGAAGAATGCTAAGGCAAAAATTGCAGGTTCCATAATATTACCACCTGCAGCAACATAACCTATTAATGGTGGAAAAGCGCCACTCAAGGCGCCTGGAACAACTGCAAAAGCCGAAAGCTGTTTTAAAGGTGTATATAATACATTATACCAAAGAATTGAAAATAAAGCAATGTAAAAACTAGTCATATTTCCTCCCCAAACAAGCAGTCCACAACCAACTGTTAGGAATAGAACACTCCACAATATAGCTGCGCTTAGGGTGATTTTACCTGAAGGAATAGGGCGGAATTTAGTTCGATTCATCAAGGCATCTTTCTTATACTCTTGAATGTGATTGATAGCTGAAGCTCCTGCAACTATGAATAAAATTCCAAAGACGACAGCAGCCATATCTAAAGAAAAATCAGTAGACTGTAATAAGTAACCCGTGAAACAAGAAACTGCTATGGGAATAGCAATCTTGATTTTCCCCAAGTCAAGCAAACTCTTAATTTTTGAAGATTCTGGCATAGATCAATATTTAAAATTCAATTTCTTTTAATTTCCCACTCGCTTGTATGACTTCCTCCCTGGCTTGAAAAAGATCAACAATAAAAAAATAATTAATACCATAAAAATGGTAATGCTGGCCGTCACCGCAGTAATATTAAAGACGTAGGTTCTCCCAACTGGATTGTACGAATAACAATATTCTAAAACCTTTTTAATGGTTGGTCCTGTCTGACCTTTTGAAGCTTCTCGAATTGCCAACTGAAACTCATAAGGCAAAAAATAAGTTCCATTTAAATATCGGGTAATTTGTCCTTCAGGACTCACAATTATAACTGTTGCAGCATGGGTAAATTCATTTCCTGCTTTACTATACAAAAAACCAGTTGCTTCGGTTGCTTTTGCAATATTTAAACTGTCAGCTGTATAAAATTTCCATCCCTCACCTGTATTTTGTGTGTTAATGAGACTTTGATAATTTTCCTTTTTGTTACAAGCCAGTTCTGTCGTTTCTGTTGGGTCGAAACTAATGGTTAATACTTGGTAGTCTTTTGATATTTCTAGCTCACTAGCATTGATTAAACCCGCTAATCCATCCAATAGTGGGCTGCAGATACCTGGACATTTAAAATAAACGAAAACAATGGCGGTGGGCTTATCAATCTGATCAGCGAAATTTACAGTTTCTCCTTTTTCATTGATTAAATAGATATCGTCTGTAATTTTTTCACCAAGATGCTCCACAACGCCAACCTCAAAATCAGAATCGTATTTTGTAGCATCTTGACTAAAAAGAGCTAAAGCAAGAAGGTTAGTTAGAAAGCAAAGACCTAATTTTAACTTCATAAATAATCCTCCATGGTTTTTAAGATAGGGTAAGGAATCGATTCATCATATGAATATCACATATGACTCCTACTAAAAATATGAAATTATTTGCATGAGACTCCATACGAAAAGTCTTTTTTTTCAGGAAGGCTCTTATTTAGAATAAAATCTTTCTTTTGTTCAGTGTCTTTTCCCGATTTGAATTGGCTTTCATTAGAACATCATAAACATAAAGACAAGTTATTGTAGGTTTCGAATAACAATCATTATAAAACTACCGAATCAGATCAATGAAGTATCTGTTTTCACATGTAGCCAGCTTTGAATATGCTCAAAAAAAAGATACATTATTATTTTTAAGCGGCTAATTGTTTAAGCCTTCTTCTTCACTTGTTCTTTTGTCTTGAAACAAAAGAACCAAAAATTCAAGAACCGTGATTTTCTCAATCTTTAAACTGCCTGAATGATAAGTGCAGCTGGGTGATTTCCTCGACAAGCTCGGAACTTCCCAGTTTTACTAATCATTCATTTTATTTAAAAGATCTCATAAATCAATGCTCAATAATTACAGCTCTAAAAACCAATCTTAATTTACAAATTGAACTTCATGTACAATATTCAACATATAGCAAAAAAAGAGGCTGTATCTCAACGATACAGCCTCTCTATTTTTGAAATTAAACTTCTTAATATGTCATATACACATAGCCGGTAATTTTTCTACCATTACCTAATTTAAGAACATAGAAGTAGGTTGATGGTGGTAAACGATCATGCGAAATCTGTCCGCTTACGTTACCAAAACCATCCCAACTGTTATCGTAATCTTTCATCTCGAATACCGTATTACCCCATCGGTTAAAGATTGTTATTGAATTGCCAGAATATTTTTCAAGACCTACAATTATAAACTTCTCATTATAACCATCACCATTTGGCGTAATCACTTCAGGAATGAAAACTTCGACAGGAATAACATTAATCGTGATTTTCCCTACTGCATTCTCAGCTTGTCCATCAGAAACTTCATAAGTCATGATTACTTCTCCAACCGTTCTTTCGTCAGGCGTATAAGTTAAATTCTGAAGATCTTCTACCGAAATAAACTGATCTTTTTCTACAGGACTTCCATTTAAGAAGACGTCACCATCCTCGACAATGCTCGTAATTTTCACTCTTAGGATATCACCATCTTTATCTTCTGGACTCCTTAAATCAATTGGATTATCAAAAGACTCAGCCTCGACTTCTAATGCTACATCGTAAGCCACTGGAGCATCATTTACTGGGTTTACAGTAATGATCACAATCACCTGTGCACATTGCTGTGGTGTTCCGTTGTCGCATACGTCGTAGATAAATGAATCCGTTCCATTAAAATCTGCATCTGGTTCATAAGTATAAGTTCCGTCTGCATTGATCGTTAATGTTCCGTTAGAAACATCAGTTACTGGTGTCGTGTTAATCGCTAAATCATCTCCATCAGCATCCGTATCATTCACTAAAAGATTAGATCCTGATAAGGTTTCTCCTTCATCAATAACAGCAATGTCATCTACTCCAATAGGGGTATCGTTAACCGAATTCACAGTAATGGTTACAGTCGCCTGAGCACATTGCTGTGGTGTTCCGTTATCGCATACTTCGTAGACAAATGAATCCGTTCCATTAAAACCTGCGTCTGGCACATAAACATATGTTCCATCTGCATTAATTGTTAATGTTCCGTTTGTAACATTTGATATTGGCGTCGTCGTAATTACTAAATCGTCGCCATCTACATCAACGTCATTAGCCAATAGATCGGTTCCATTTAAAGTTCCGTCTTCATCAATTTCAGCTGAATCTGGTAAAGCAAAAGGAACATCATTAACTGGATTTACCGTAATAGTTACGGTAGCCTCAGTACATAGTTGTGGTGTTCCGTTGTCGCAAACGCCATAAATAAATGAATCTGTTCCACTAAAGTTTTCATTTGGTACGTATGTATATGTACCATCTGCATTAATGGTCAGTGTTCCATGCTCAACATCTCTAATTGGTCTTGTGATAATCGTTAGATCATCACCATCAGCATCTGTATCATTAACTAAAAGATTGGTTCCGTTTAAAGTTCCGTCTTCATCAATAGTTGCTGAATCGTCTACTGCTACAGGCGTATTGTCATTAACTGGTGATAGATTGATCGTGATGGTTGCATCACTTGAGTTCGTGCCATCATTTACAGTGACTGTGAAAACTCGAGTGCCATTGCCTGCAACATCGTAATCCAATAGACTGCCGTCCTTAACGCGGATCTCATTACCTACGATTTCATAAGCCGCATCAACTGGCATGCTATAAGTAAAGACTGTTCCAGCATCTCCATCGGTTCCATTTAATGTATAAGCCACTGTTGCATCTGCTGAGTTTTCTGGAATCGTATTGTTTCCAGCAGCAAGAGCAGGTGTATTATCATTAACTGGTGATAGGTTGATCGTGATGGTTGCATCACTTGAGTTTGTGCCATCACTTACGGTGACTGTGAAAACTCTCGTTCCATTACCTGCAACATCGTAATCCAATAGACTGCCGTCCTTAACGCGGATCTCATTACCTACGATTTCATAAGCCGCATCAACTGGCATGCTATAAGTAAAGACTGTTCCAGCATCTCCATCGGTTCCATTTAATGTATAAGCCACTGTTGCATCTGCTGAGTTTTCTGGAATCGTATTGTTTCCAGCAGCGAGAGCAGGTGTATTGTCATTAACTGGTGTTATAGTGATTGCCAAAGCTTGAACATCTGTTGCGCTATTAGCATCGCTTACCGTTACTGTTACATCGTAAACATTATCTGATCCTGCATCTTTTTTGTCTTCAAAATCTGGACTGGAATTAAATGTTAGAACGCCAGTATTGGCATCTAATGTGAACAATGCAGCATCGGCTCCACTTAGAGCGTAGGTTAATCCGCCGCCATTTTCTGTTTCACCATCAGCATCTGTTGCATTCCAATCGATCACATCGCCTGTTCCATTCTCTGCATAATTAATTGCAGCGGTTGGGTTACTTGAGTGATTGGTAATCACTGGTGCATCGTTGATGTTTGCAACAGTGATTTTGAAGGTTTGATTGTTGGACAGAGGTTCCAAGTCAGCCACTTTCAATACCACGTCATGTTCCCCACGCTCGTTGTTTGTTGGTGTACCCGTT
>Ga0209272_10000998_pt1 | contig 19256 bp, 15 predicted proteins | sample tdDd002_FD_187125 | JGI IMG/M metagenome (GOLD analysis project Ga0209272, IMG submission 187125) | Marine sediment microbial communities from the Atlantic coast under amendment with organic carbon and nitrate - tdDd00.2 (SPAdes)... | ecosystem: Environmental > Aquatic > Marine > Coastal >... | reverse complement strand
CTGCCCCTCGACTTGCTGCTTCAAGCCCTAAAGCACCCGAACCAGCAAATAGGTCTAACACACGTTCTTCCATAATTTCAAATTGAATTAGATTAAAAATGTTCTCTTTAACGCGATCTGTTGTAGGACGTGTATCTAGCCCTTCTATTGTTTCAAGTTTAGTCCCGCGCGCACTTCCAGCTATTATTCTCACGTCTTTCAACCCCTTCCTTGATTATTCTAGCAGATTTAAGCAATTGATAAAACCGATTATTACCAATTGTTCTATTAAAATAGTATATTCCTATATAGAAAACTCATCAAACAACTTCGAAGTAACATTTTTAACAATACGATCCACAAATGGGTCGTCTCCCTTTGCATACTGTTTCATAATGTTAATGGCCGTGGACTGAGCCGCTTCTAAAATATCTCCATGTTTTGAAAGATTGGCTAACCTAAGCTCAGGTATACCATGTTGCCGTATACCTAAAAGTTCGCCAGGTCCTCGTAGTTCTAAATCTTTGTCAGCAATTTCAAATCCATCATTGGTTTTTACAAGGGTTTGTATACGTTCTTTGGCAACTTTGCCAGGTTTTTCTGATGTTAAGAAGCAGTACGACTGCCACTGACCACGTCCCACTCGTCCTCTCAACTGATGTAGTTGACTCAAACCAAAACGTTCCGTATTTTGAATAACCATTATAGATGCATTGGGTACATTTATCCCCACCTCAATAACAGTAGTTGATACCAATATATCGAGTTTACCTTCTGCAAAAGCGCGCATTATCTGGTCTTTTTCCTGTGCCTTTATCCTGCCATGTACAAGCCCTACTTTCAATTTTGGAAAAACTTGTTTAGAAAGACGTTCATACAAACTTTCAGCAGATTCTATATCTAAGACATCAGAGTCCTCTACAAGTGGACAAACAAAATAAGCTTGTCGCCCATCTTTCACCTCATCCTCAATAAACTTATACATGCCAGCATACTTATTTTTTTGGATGAAATGGGTTTTAATCTGTTTACGCCCAGCAGGCAATTCATCTATAACAGACACCTCAACATCCCCATACAATATAAGGGACAATGTCCTTGGAATTGGGGTTGCAGACATGATAAGTACGTCTGGTGTTTTCCCTTTATCAGACAAAGTGTTACGTTGACGCACACCGAATCTATGCTGTTCATCTGTAATAACAAGACCCAAACACTTAAATTCAACATCCTTTTGAATTAAAGCATGGGTACCCACCACCACCTGAATCTCACCACAGGCAAGTTCTTCTAAAACTTTCTTTTTTTCTTTACTTTGTCCTTTTAATAAACCCACTTTAATCCCAAGTGGTTTCATAAACTCAGTTAAAGAATGGTAGTGTTGCTCTGCTAAAATTTCTGTAGGCGCCATCATAGCACTTTGGTAACCATTCAGTGTTGCCAAATACATAGACAGTATTGCAATCATGGTTTTACCACTACCTACATCTCCTTGAACCAGACGGTTCATGGTTTTATTTGAGATCATATCTGCCTCAACTTGTTTCCAAGTCTTGAGTTGTGCCCCAGTTAAGTTAAAGGGAAGCGTCTTCACAAAGTCATCCACTTTACTACTAGACTGCATCTGCACACCGATAGTATGATTAAATTCCTTTTTTAAATAAATCAGACCAATTTGCAAGTTAAAAAGTTCTTCAAATATGAGTCTTTTTCTGGCCATCAGCAAAAGTCCATCATCACCAGGGTAATGGATATGTGTCAGAGAGCTTCCAAGTGCCATTAAGTTATGTTGGTCTAAAATAAGCTCAGGCAAAGTTTCTTCAATCTCCGGAAGCACTAATGGTAGGGTCTGTTTAACTAAGCCACCAATGTCTTTTTGCGACAAACCTTCGGTTAATGGATACACAGGCATAATTCTTAAAAACTCTTTAGCATTCACTTCACCTTGAACACCACACTCAGGATGTATGAAAGACACTTTTCCATTTTGTCTTTTTGCACTGCCAAATATCATGAGTCTCATACCAGTTTGATACTTGTTCTGTAAGTAGGCAGCATTAAAAAATACAAGTTCACCTTTTTGTGTATCATCTTGTACTTGCACCTTCAACATGGCTTTATTTCGTCCGAAACTCCTTGTTGATGATGTTGATACTACTTGGCATAAGAATGTCCCAGTTAAGTCGGTCTCAACATCAGAAAAGTTATGTATTTTTCTCTTATCGATATAGGATCTAGGATAAAATTCTAAGACGTCACCCAACGTCCTGATACCAATACGCTCTAGACGCATGGCTTTTTTAGGTCCTATCCCTTTTAACATCTGAACCTGTGTTTTTAACATAGTCAAGCCTCCATCAAAACAGGCCCGCAGCAAGCTGCGAGCCCAATTGTAAAGCACATCTGCTTATGTTATATGATCTTAAATCTGCAAAATCTTACTCAATTGAACAAATGTAGTAGTAAAGTGGTTGACCACCGCTATACACTTCAACTTCAAGATCTTCGTACTTTTCTTCTAACTCATCAGCTAATGCTTGTGCTTTATCTTTTTCAATGTCTTCACCGTAGTAAATTGTCATAATTTCAGAATCTTCATCAAGCACTTCTTCAAGAGCAGAAATTGTTACATCGTGTAAGTCACGACCAACGGCACAAATTTCACCTTCTGCTACGCCTAAGATATCATCTTTTTTGATTTCTTTATCATCAAATAGAGTATCGCGTACAGAATAAGTTACTTGTACAGTTTTAACTTCTTTAATCGCATCTACCATTTCCTCATGGTTTTCATCTGCATCCACTGATGGGTCAAATGCTAACATTGCAGAAATACCTTGAGGAATAGATTTACACGGTACAACGTAAACAGGACGATCAACAATTTGTTTTGCCTGTTCAGCTGCTAAAATAATATTACTGTTATTAGGAAGTATGAAAACTGCATCTCCTTTAACAGAATCAATAGCTTTTACGATATCTTCTGTACTAGGATTCATCGTTTGACCACCTTCAATGACATGGTCAATACCTAAATCTCTAAAAATCTCTGCAATACCACCACCCATAGCAACGGAAATGAATCCAAAAGGTTTAGGTTCAAGATCATCTTCTTCAACCATTGGTGTTTGGTGATCTTCGTCAATAATAGATGAATGCTGTTCTTTCATATTTTCAATTTTAATATTTAGAAGTTCGCCAAACTCAAGCGCACTTTCAAGGGCAATACCAGGATTGTTTGTATGGATGTGAATTTTGATTAAATCATCATCTTCAACAAACACCATACTGTCACCTAGGGCTTCAATCTTTTCCTTTAGTGGAAGATTGGTTTCTTTGCCGCCCCTTACGATGAACTCTGTACAGTAACTGAACTTAATGTCATCCGTGTTAAAAGTAGCTTGTGCAGATCCTTCAGATTTTGATGACATATGTGCCTCCAACTCATGATCTGCAGCTTCTTTACCGATTACCGCATCATAAAAACCTTCAATAATACAGTTCAGGCCTTTACCACCAGCATCTACAACACCAGCTTGTTTAAGTACTTTCAGATACTCTGGAGTTTTATCAAGGGTTTCATTAGCAGTTTTTATAAGAATCTTCAATAAGTCATGTACGGGTACTTCTTCTTCCGTATATTCCATAGCTTTATCTGAAGTTTTACGAATTACTGTTAATATTGTACCTTCAACAGGCTTCATAACTGCTTTATAAGCTGTGTCTGATGCTTCCTTAAAAGCTTTTGCTAAATCGATTGACGAAAGCTGTTCTTTTCCTTCACAAGCTTTTGCAAAGCCTCTGAAGATTTGAGAAAGGATTACACCAGAGTTACCACGTGCACCCATTAGAGAGCCTTTTGAAATAGCTTTAGCTACTGCACCAGCAGTCTCATACTCATTTTTTAATACTTCCGAAAGGGCTGCGTTCATTGTTAGAGACATATTCGTTCCAGTATCACCATCTGGAACTGGGAAGACGTTCAACGAGTCCACAAGTCCTTTATTGGAATTCAGTTCAAAGGTACCCTGCTTAAACATTTTCAGCAGTAGGTTACCATCAATATACATGATATCCAATTTAATTTCCTCCTTGTTAAGACTGAACGCGTACGCCTTCGATATGAAGGTTTACATTCAGAACTTTCAAACCAGTTTGGTTTTCAACATTATACTTTACTAATTCAATGATATTTTCTGCAACGACGGATATTTTTGTACCAAACTGAATAATTACGTAAAGGTCAATGGATATACCTTCTTCTTCCATTTTGATATTAACGCCTTTGCTTAAATTTTCTCTTTTTAATAGATTAACAATTCCGTTAGTTGTTGATCTAGATGCCATACCGACAAGGCCGTAACACTCAATAGCAGATGCACCTGCAATGGTAGCTACAACATCAGAGTTTATGTCGATAGTGCCGATTTCATTTTCTACACGAATAGTCATAAGTGACCCTCCTTCGTTATTTTAACCCGCAGTAATCATACGTTATTTCAACGCATACCCCGGGTTAGAGACACTACTATAATTCTACACGTATTTAGTAAAAATCTCAACTAAATTAGACTAAAAAGATACACTCAGTGTAATTTTCCCTATTCCCACTTGTATATTACCCAATATATGTCTTAAAAATGCCTATCAAGGAAAAATACTTGACACTTTATAGACTTTTTTTGAAATAAGTCTTGTATCTTTTGCAATTACCTATTATACTATCATTTGTGGGTAAACAACCTACACTAATTTTGACTTGAACAACAGGGGCTACTCTGGTATTATATATATGCTTATGTTGTTTAAACGCTCGAAGGAGGTGCAAGATAAATGGCTAAGAGATGTGAAGTTTGCGGTAAAGGCAAAATGTCTGGTAACAATGTATCGCACGCTATGAACCACACGAGAAGAACATGGACGCCAAACCTCAGAAGAGTTAAGGCTGTCGTTAACGGTTCTCCTAAGAGAATCCGAGTATGCTCTCGTTGCCTGAGATCAGGTAAAGTAGAAAGAGCTATCTAGTTCGGATGAGTCTACGGAGTCCAGTAGACTCTTTGCTTTTTTTGGCATGATCATGCTAAAAAACCCGCTTACATTTATGTGAGCGGGTTTTCGCGTTATCCGCGAAAAACAAAGCCGTGCAAAAACACCCTAATGTGTACGAGAATGAATCGCTTTTAATTCATTCTTGTGCATATTAGGGTGTTTTTATAGGGCGCGTAACGCGACCTGAGCAGCCGATAGGTTGCTCGGCACGGCGTGGGACGTACCATTAACTCAATCTATAGTCAGTGCGAATTGCGATTAACGCCTTCTTATGCACATCTAGGGTATTTTTATAGGGCGCGTAACGCGACCTGAGCAGCCATAGGTTGCTCGGCACGGCGTAGGACCAACAATTAACTCAATTTATAGTCAATTCGTAACACACTCGCCCCCTTCTTGTACACTTTAGGTTATATTTTTAAACCGCGTAACGCGACCTGAGCAGCCATAGGTTGCTCGGCACGGCGTAGGACCAACAATTAACTCAATTTATAGTCAATTCGTAACACACTCGCCCCCTTCTTGTACACTTTAGGTTATATTTTTAAACCGCGTAACACGACCTGAGCAGCCATAGGTTGCTCGGCACGGCGTGGGACCAACAATTAACTCAATTTATAGTCAATCAAATATCACCACAAACATTAAAAATAGGTTCTTTATATCACAAAAGACGAGTTCTCTTTTACAAGAACTCGCCTTTATTGTACTTAAATATCAATTGAATTATGTTTGTCCATTCAAAGTCACTTTAACAAGACTCTAGTCCCTAGACTTAAACACCAGTAGCAACCCATCTCTCAGCTCAATTTTCGCCTTCTCAGAAGCAAAAACATTGCTAATGCCTGTAGAACTACCAAGTGGTAGTGTCGCATCATTTAAAGGATACTCAAAGCCATGAAGATAAATGCCACTTGCTTGAAGTGTAACAGGTACCAATGACATTAAGTCACCTACCTGACCTTCAATTTCATAATCTCCATCAATCAAACGGATTTCATTACGCTCATTCAACATACGAGCATCAATACCTGCATCTAAAAACTTCTTTAATAGAAGAACCGTTGCAAAGGTATGATCCATGCGTGTCCCAATACACCCCACCAAAGTAACTTGGTCTGGCTTTTGATCAATCGCATACTCAACTGCTAGTTCTGAATCCGTAAAATTCTTCTTAGGAGGAAATTGAAGCACTTCAACGTTTGGGTACTTGTCTGTAAATCCCTTATAACTCTCGATAGAGTCAAAGTCCCCTAGTAACACGTTGGGCCTTACACCTAACGCTTCAACATGTCTACTGCCACCATCGACGGCAACAACATAATTAACTGTTCCTAGATATCCTTTATAATACCCGTAATCTGATATATCACCATTGATCACGATTAGTATATGTTTCATATTATGACCCGATTTCTTCTCTAAAATCAGCTACTGCTTTTGCCACATCTGCTTGAGCAAAAATTGCCGAACCAGCAACAATGACGTTTGCTCCAGCTTCTACAACTTTCTTAACATTATTAACCTTCACACCACCATCTACTTGAATGTCAATGTTTAAACCTCTATCGTCAATCATCTTCTTCAGGCGCTTAATTTTATCAAGGCTAGACTCTATAAAACTTTGACCACCAAAACCAGGATTTACTGACATAATTAAAACCATGTCCAGTTCAGGTAAGACTTCTTCTAGTGTTGTAATGGATGTTCCAGGATTAAGAGATACACCCGCTTTAATACCATGACTCTTAATGTTTTGGATAGTTCTGTGTAGATGTGGACACGCTTCTTGATGAACAACAATAATGTCTGCTCCAGCATCGACGAACTCAGGGATAAACTGATCCGGATTTTCAATCATAAGGTGAACATCTTTAACAAGGTTCGTTTTGCCTTTTAACGATTTCATAACCATAGGTCCAAATGAAATGTTTGGAACAAAATGTCCATCCATAATATCAATATGCAGGTACTCAACGCCTGCGTCTTCTACTTTTTTTACATCTTCATACAGTTTTGAAAAATCTGCTGAAAGTATCGATGGAGCTAGTTTTACCATGAGTTATGCCTCCTGCTATCAACCAAGTTATTATAAAAATATAAGTACGAATCATAGCGATTCTGGTGAATATGACCCGTGTCCACAGCTGCCTTTACAGCACAGTCTGGTTCATTAATGTGCATACAGTCATTAAATCTACAATGCCCTTCAAACTCTCTAAACTCTTGGAACAAGTCTGCCAATTCAGCCATGTCAATAAAGTTTAAGTCAAGGGATGTAAATCCAGGGGTGTCAACAACCCAACCACCAAACTCCAGTTCAATAAGTTCTGTGTGACGTGTTGTATGTTTACCTCTTTTAATCTTTTCACTAATCTCACCCGTTTTAAGTTCAAGCCCAGGCTGAACTACATTAAGCATAGATGATTTACCTACGCCAGATGGACCGGCAAAAACTGATATTTTATCTTTTAACAGGTCTCTAACTTCTTCAATACCATCACCTGTTTTAGTACTTGTCATGACTACATTGTAGCCTGCAAGCTCATAAATTGCTTTATAACGTTCAAATTCAGCATCCCCTTCAATCAGATCCGCTTTATTAAAACAAATCGTCAAATCCAGGCCCGAATACTCTGCTAAGAGTATAATTTTATCTAATAAATTAAGATGTGGATCTGGGCTTTTTAGTGCAAACACAATAACCGCTTGATCGACATTTGCTACTGCCGGTCTAAACAGTTCCACATTTCGCTCTTCAATTTCTTCAATCCAGCCTTCTTTTGGATCTTCTGACAAGATATTTATGTTAACCTTATCTCCAACAAGAGGTGTCACTTTATTTTTCTTAAAGATGCCTCTGGCCTTACATTCATAAATTCCATTGTCTGTTCTAACGTAGTAAAAGCCAGCTATGCCTTTTACAATTATCCCTTTGACCATCGAATCCCCTTCCCTGTGCTTTCGTATACCTCAATCAGCTTACCTTTTCAAAGCCCTTTTAGTCAAGGTATATTAAGAAAACCTAAGTGAAATCCATACTTTTTACCAGATTTCATGGTTTATTTGCAAAATAAATACACATCATATGGCTGTATGGCGCATCTGCGTTCGTGCTTAACAAGAAGCTTCGCAGACATCCCATATAGATAATACCACTTTTGCGGCACCTTAAGCCATATGATGTGTCTTATAATTAATTAAATGTGACTTGCATAGATTTTACTTTTAGTGTGCCAAAGTAGAAGTTTACAGTCGCTTGACCTGTACCACTCACAACAACACGAACGTTTTCTTCTGACCTATCATGTTCTTTTTCGTATATGGTTGTAGTCACACCATTTTGAATCATTTCAACACGTACAGTTTCCTTTTGTGTCGCAAAACTTAGTGGAATAATGTAAGTCTTATCTACTAAATCTGCACCCGAAGCCGGATCTGTTGTTCCATCCGTCGGTGTTTCGGTTGAAGTACCTGTACCTGATGGGTCCGTTACCACGTCACCATTTTCGCTACCTTTACTAATTACAACACTGACACTTGTTTTCTCCTCAACTTCTGTTCCAGCACTAATACTCTGAATCATAACAGTATCCTTCACATAAGCTTCTGAGAAATTGTAGGTTACATTACCTAGTGATAAACTCACATTTGAAAGCGTTGATTTAACTTGAGGCAGTGATTTCCCTTTTAGATTCGGCACCAATACCGTTTCAATAGGTTGGCCTTGGCTAACTACCAAGTTTATATTTGCACCTTTTTCAGAGTTAGACCCTGCAGCTGGTTCTTGTCTAACAACAAGCCCACTTGGTAGGTCGCTATATTCATAATTGATCTCGCCAACTTTTAGTGACTTGTTGTCGAGAACCAACTTCGCTTCAGCAACATCCTTTTGCATTAAGTTTGGAACCTTTACAAGTTCTGGGCCATTGGAAACGACAACATCAACTGTAAAACCTTCTTTTAATTCAATGCCTGCCTCTTGTGACTGTTTAACAATCTTGTTTTTTTCAATTTCACTGTCAAAGACATAATCTTTAACATTAATATTGAGATTAAGCGCATGGAGTGTATCCACCGCATCTGAATATACAACCCCTTCTAATTCAGGCATGACTACAATTTTGGGTTTCATCCTATCTAGAACTGAAGAAAGAGTGAAGGCTCCAATTAATAACATGGCTGCAATTAAACCTGCTAAAACACCTAGTGCAATGCCCACACGGCTACGTTTTTCCTTTTTAGGTTTTGCATCAAACTCCCGATCATTCACATTGGGAATAATCATTGTTGGTGAGTCGTCAGCCTGGACATAAAACGGTACATTTAATTCAGGGTTCTTAGACAATTTTTCTAAATCGTCAATAAGCTCACGCGCTGATTTATAACGATTGTTAGGTTCTTTTTGAATGGCTTTTAAAATTACACTTTCAAGACCTTTTCCTATTTCATTATTAAGTTGACTAGGATCAACCACTTTTTCTTTAAGATGTTTCATTGCAACTGAAACTGGAACATCACCATCAAAAGGTAGTTTTTTCGTAGCGAGTTCGTACATCAGTATACCCAGAGAATAAATGTCTGATTTTTCATCAACAAAGCCACCACGTGCTTGTTCTGGTGATGAATAGTGTACAGAACCAATCGCTTCTTTTGTGGTTACAATTGTAGAAGATGTAACGGCTCTGGCAATACCAAAATCAGCAACTTTAACAATACCATCTTCATTTATCATGATATTGTGCGGTTTGATGTCTCGGTGGATGATTCTATTCGCATGGGCATGTTCTAACCCAAGAGCTATCTGCTTTGTAATTTCAATAATTTCGTCATTTGGAATAAATCCATTGTGCCCTTTAATATATTTTTTTAAGGTTACACCTCTGATCAGTTCCATTACAATATATCTTACATCACCGTCTTTACCAACATCATAAATGTTTACGATATTAGGGTTAGACAGACTTGCAGAAGCTTGAGATTCTTTTTCAAACTTCGCAACAAATTCTTCATCAGAAACAAGTTCTGGACGAAGTACCTTTACAGCAACAAGTCTATTTAAAAGAAGGCATTTGGCTTTGAACACATTGGCCATGCCACCTTCTCCTATTTGCTCGATGATTTGATAGCGATTCCCAAGAATCTTTCCTATCATTTGACTCATCTATACTTCACTCCTTCTTAGTTAACCACTTTTACTGCTACGACTGTTATGTTATCTTGACCACCTGCTGCATTGGCCTTATCAACCAAGGCACTACAGATCGTCTCTAGAGAATCTTCAGCTGAAATAATTTCTGCAATTTCCGACTCTGACACATGGGTTGTTAATCCATCTGTGCAAAGTAAAATAATACCATTTTCAACGATTCTATGTAAAACATCAATTTTTACAGTAAGCCCCGTACCTACAGCATTTGTTAAGATGTTTTTCTGTGGATGAACTCGGGCTTGTTCTTCAGATATTGTACCTGCACGAAGGAGTTCTCCAACCAGAGAATGATCATCCGTGATTTGCTCAATCGACGTCCCTTTTAAGAAGTAAGCTCGACTGTCGCCAACATGGGCAAAGTACAGAATATCCTCATCAATAAGCAACAAGGTTAAAGTGGTTCCCATCCCGTCCATATTTTCACCAGACTTTGACATCTGATATACCTCTGCATTGGCATGACGGATTGACCCTAACAATACCTCTTCAATTTCATCCTTAGACTGAATGTTTTTTAACTCTTCATAAATATAACCCTTGACGGCATCAACAGCCACACTACTTGCTATTTCGCCAGCATTGTGTCCACCCATACCATCTGCAACCACATAAAGCTTTGGTCCCTGCTCTGAGACAAAGTAGCAATCTTCATTGTTTGTACGTACTTTGCCCGTATGCGTCTTTGCGTACGCCTCCATACCATCACTCCAAGCTGTCAGTTTAGTTTGTCTTAACCATTTTACAAATAAAGAATCCATCTGTCCCATGAATATGTGGGTACAGTGTAATGTGACCTTTTTTATCCAGTCGCCACAATTCTGGAAGGAGTTCTAAGTCTATCTCTTCTATTTGGAACTCCGGATGTCTTTCTAAAAACTTTTGGATTTGGTCTTCGTTCTCTTCTGGTTCTATAGTACACGTACTGTAAACAATGTGTCCACCCACTTTAGTATAACCAGCGGCCACATCAAGCATGTCTGATTGAAGATCTGCTAGATCAAAAATATCATCTTCAATTTTATTAAACTTTATCTCAGGTTTTCGGCGTATAATACCAAGACCTGAACAAGGTGCATCAAGAAGCACCAAATCTACTTTATTAACTAATGTTTCATCCACTTCAAGAGCGTCTTTTTGACTTGCCTCAATTGTTTTTAGACCAAGGCGAGTGGCATTTTCATTAATTTTGATTATTTTATGGTCATAAATATCCCAACTTAGAACTTTCCCATCATCATTCATAAGTGCCGCTAAGTGAGTCGACTTTCCACCAGGGGCTGCACACATATCCAGCACCGTTTGACCCGGTTGAGGATCTGCAATATAGCCTACAGCTTGAGCAGCAATATCTTGAATTGTGACACTACCCTCTTTAAAAGCTTTTGATTCTGCTAAAGAACCTGCATTTTCAGTCTTAACTCGAAAAGCATCTGGCAACTTACCCGGTTCAACTAAAAAACCTTCAAACTCAAGATCTTTTAGGACCACTTCTCGGTTAGTTTTCATGGTATTTACGCGACCGTATAAAGCTGGTGTCTCGTTATTGCTTTTTAAAAGCGCTTCGGTAAACTCAGCACCATGTCTTTTTAACCAACGTTCTACAATCCACGCAGGATGTGAATAAACAACTGTCAAATACTGTAGTAAATCTTTATTTTTATTTGGTAGTTTATATGCTTTTTCCTTTCTAATAAAAGTCCTAAGCACACCATTCACAAATCCGCTGTATCTATTTTTATATTGTTTGGCAAGGTTTACAGCTTCATTAACAGATGCCGAATCTGGAATATTCTCCATAAAGACCATTTGATAAATCGCCATTCTTAATATGTTTCGAATAGATGGTTCAAGTTTATTAATTCTAAAATTAATGTATTGTCTAATAATATGGTCTAGAAGATTTTTATTTTCTAATACACCATATAACAGTTTTGTTGTAAGTCTTCTTTCAACAGGTTCTAACTTAGAATCAATCAACATTCGATTTAACACTTTATTTGAGTACCCGTCCATCTTTTCAACTTCTAAAAGGGCATCAAGTGCCACTTTTCGAGCTGTAACTTTTGCCATGTTCATCCTCTTTTCAATAGTATCTTGCTGATCTCATATGTCGACTGTAAGAATCGTCAGCCAGAACAGACAGAAGGAAGTTGGTGATAACTACTCATCACCAACTTGCTTTTATCCGCTCCAGTCTGATTTTATCAAACTTTTGTGAAGATATAATCACAAGCTGTTTACAATTTCTTATATCAAGCTTAATTTCAAAGTATATATACATAAAAGTAGAGTGGGTGAACTTGTCACCCACTCGAGTGCTCTTTTTAGTCACGTGCATTTCTTAGGATAATAAACCGCAGGAGTTGCATTGCTGCCATTGCCGCTGAAGCTACGTAAGTTAGCGCTGCAGCATTTAATACTTTTTTAGCACCAGAAACCTCTTCAACTGCAAGAAAACCATTCTCTTCAATTTGAACTATGGCGCGAGAACTGGCATTAAATTCAACTGGTAGAGTGATTAAATGGAATACCACTACCACAGAAAATAAAATAATCCCCACATCCATTAAACCAACACTTTGAAGGAAAAATCCCAAAATAATGATTGGTACCGCAGCTTTACTGCTTAAGTTCACAACTGGGAAAAATGCACTTCTAAAACTGAGTGGCACATAGCCCATATGGTGCTGGATGGCATGACCACATTCATGGGCAGCTACTGCAATCGATGCAATACTGTTCCCTTGATAAATACCAGGTGATAGTCTCACTACACGTGATCTTGGGTCATAATGGTCAGACAAAGTGCCTTGTGTCATTTCAACCTTAACATCGTGTAGTCCATTCCTTCTTAATATATGCATGGCTGCTTCTGCACCAGTCATGCCACGCATATTTCTCACCTTTGAATACTTTCGATACGCTGATTGTACTCTATTTTGAGCAATCATTGTCAAAATCAGTGCCGGTATGATTAGAATCATAGTTGGATCCCAAAACATAAAGCCCATGATCTCGCCTCCTTTTACTTCTTATGGATAGGTTGATTACTCAGGCTTAACCTAATTGAATCCCGCATGGAACTTCGTGTCCCAGTATATATTGTGAAATATGCATACGTTTGCTATTTGGAAACTGCAATATCTGCACATTTACAATCCCGTTTCCAGCCTGGACATAAAGTCCAGTTTTATCAACCAGAAGAATTTCTCCAGGCGAATTCTTAACAGTTTCTTCTCCAGCAACTGCTGAAAAGATTTTCATGTTTTTACCTTCAAATTTTGTTACTGCAACTGGCCAAGGGTTCAGTCCACGAATCTGATTCACAATACTTTGGACATCTTTTGACCAATCGATAATTCCTGTTGTTTTGTCTAGTAGAGGTGCATAATTACTTAGGCTATCATCTTGAGCTGTACGCGGTGCCTGATCTTTGTCAATTAGAGCTAAAGTCGATTCCAGCACTTGCCCCCCTTTAACCATTAGGATGTCATGTAACTCACCAGCATTCATATCAGGGGTAATTTCTGCTTCAACCTTTTCGATCATGTCACCTGTATCAAGACCAACATCCATATACATAGTGGTAACACCCGTAACCTTCTCCCCTTGAACGATAGCCCAATTAATTGGAGAAGCGCCTCTATATTTAGGCAGTAAAGATGCATGAACATTAATACAACCCTTTGGTGGAATATCTAATATTTCCTTAGAAAGAATTTGACCATATGCAACAACCACAATTAGATCAGGATTTAATTCTTTTAATAAGACAACATTTTCTTCAGTTTTGAGCTTTAAAGGCTGGTAAACTGGAATATTATGTTCTTCAGCTTTCACCTTCACTGGAGGGGGTGCCAATTTCTTACCTCTACCTTTGGGTCTGTCTGGTTGCGTAAAAACTGCAACAACTTCATGTTCTTTTAAACACGCTTCTAGACTTGATACAGCAAAATCAGGTGTTCCCATAAATACAATTCTCAATTTATTCTGCCTCCACATATTCTGTAACTTTATCTGTGAACAGAACCCCATTTAAGTGGTCAATTTCATGACACAAAGCTCTCGCAAGTAGTCCAGTACCTTCAATTGTAAAAGCTTCACCATTTTCATTAAGTGCTTTTACTGTAACTTTTGCAGGGCGTTTAACCACACCAGCTTTACCAGGAAGACTCAGGCAACCTTCAACCTCTTCTTGTTCCCCTTCTTCAGAGACAATTTCAGGATTCACTAGGACCTTAACACCTGTTTCGTCATATATATCAATAACAACTACACGTTTCAAAATTCCAACTTGTGGTGCCGCAAGTCCTACACCATCTGCGTCGTACATTGTTTCTATCATGTCTTCGATAAGTCCTTGTAACTTTGAATCAACTTGATCGATTACACGAGCTTTTTTTCTTAGCACCGGATCTTCATCTGTGCGAATAGTTCTAATTGCCATTTATAATTTCCTCCCAAACTTTAGTCTGATAATATTCTATACTCAGACTAGGTTGTTCTTGTGTAAGTTACAGTATGTTTACAGCGTCAATATCTACACTGATATTCGTTTCACCAACAGCGAACTCTTGTTTCTTATCTAAACATACCGTCCTAAGAATTCTCCCAATGATAGCTGCATCCTCATAATCAGATTTCACGAGAATTTGCCATCTATACTTCCCTTTTATTTTACTATATATTGCGGGATTCGGGCCCAAAAGTTGTGCCTTTTTTAATTTATTTTTAATAAATTCCGCCTGCAGGGGTTCAAACAACCGCTGCGCAGTCTTTGTTACATTATATTCGTTGGTTCCACTGATCAAAATATTCGACAAACGTTGATAAGGTGGATAGTTATAAGACGCCCTAAGTGAGCTTTCCGATTTAATAAAACCTTCATGGTCATGTTCACATGCAGCTTGTACAGCATAATGCTCTGGTGTATATGTTTGAATTACTACTTCACCAGGATGTTCACCACGACCAGCACGGCCTGCCACTTGTGTCAGAATTTGAAAAGCTCTTTCACCGGATTGAAAATCTGGTAGATTTAACAATACATCTGCTGACAAAACACCTACGAGGGTAACCCCTTCAAAATCAAGTCCTTTTGTCACCATTTGAGTACCTATTAAAATATCAGTTTCTTTCTTGTCGAACCGGTCAAGAATCTCTTCCATACTCCCTTTCCTACTGACAGATTGTTTATCTAATCTATCAACCCTTGCATTTGGGAATGCGAGTTTTGTGAGTTCTTCAACTTTTTCTGTTCCCGTTCCGAAAAACTTAAAGTAACCACTGTTACAGGAAGGACATTTTGCTGGTACATGTATAGAGTAGCCACAGTAGTGACAACTTGCTCGACCTTGGTTTTTATGGAATGTCAAAGATATTTCACAGTTGGGACACTTCAAACTAAAACCACAAGATCTGCAAGAAACAAATGTTGAATGTCCTTTTCTGTTCAGAAATAGGATTACTTGTTCTTTTTTATCAAGTCGTTCCTCAATAGCTTGAAACAAACGTTCACTAAAAATAGTTTTATTACCCATTGCAAGCTCTTGTCGCATATCTACGATTTCAACCTTTGGCATAACTTGGTCGTTAAAACGATTTTTTAGCTGTATACGTTTGTAATCCCCAGCATGAACATGGTGTGTTGTTTCAAGGCTTGGCGTGGCAGAGCCAAGGACTACTGGTGCTTGATGTAGGCCACTTAATTTCCTCGCCACTTCAATTGAACGATACTTTGGGTTTTGATCTGATTTATATGCATTATCATGTTCTTCATCTAAAATGATGAGTCCTAGATTCTTACAAGGTGCAAAAAGTGCAGAACGCGCTCCAATAACAATGTTAAGTTCTCCACGTTGCACTGCCTTCCACTGGTCAAAACGTTCTCCTAATGAGAGTTTACTGTGGAACACTGCCACTTGTTCGCCAAATCGATTCACAAACTTGCTGACAATTTGAGGGGTTAAGGAAATTTCAGGTACCAACACCAAACATTGTTTATTCATTTCAAGAACATCTTCAGCAAGTTTCATATACACTTCTGTTTTACCACTTCCTGTAACACCGTGTAACAGGAAGGTGTCAGGACGTAAGTCTTCAACACTTTCAACGATTTCTTCGTAAGCTTTTTGCTGTTCATCATTAAGAACAACCATAGACTTTTCGTCACGCATGTAGTGTTTAGGCGCTCTAAAAATTGTGACGTCATCTGTTTCTACAAAGCCAATGGATTCTAACTTTCGAATAACACTTGGCGATACACGACAGGTTTTAGTCACTTCTGCCTGTAAAACAGGGCCATTTCTTCTGGATAAAAAATTTATCACACGAATCTGAGCTGAGTTATTTGGCGGAATCGCAGCAAGTGCATTTTCGCGGGACACCTTCAGCTGAATACTCCTTTTTACCTGATCACTCACCGATGTTTCAAAGCGTTCATTTCTTTGTAAAACGCCTCTTTTTACATAACTTCTGAGTTTATAATCTGTTAGCTCATCTAAGTCTTCTCGACTTAAAGCTTCTCCGGAGTCAAATATTCTAAGTGCATCATCTTTTTCAATAAAGCCACGACCAAAGGGGGTTATTTCATAAGTTACAATACGTTTCAAACTCGTGCCTGCTGGCATAATAGTTTGTAAAGCATCGGAATAGGTACACAAATACCGTTCACGAATCCATTTGACAAGTTCAAGTTGATTTTCATCTATATGGATATCTTCATCAAGAAAATGGCTTATATTCTTAATTCGTTTGTACTCACATTCATCTGCAAATCCAAATATAATGCCTTCCATCTTTCGATTTCCAGCACCGAATGGCACCATTACCTTCATGCCTAACTGGGCAATCCGCACTTTGTCCTCTGGTACCTTATAGGTATAGGTTTGATCCACTTCTCTCGATGCATTTGTCAGCGCAACATGTGCGTATTGCTTCGACATACGATCACTCCTAAAATAGTCATAAAATGCTGAAGAGGCCTACGAGATGGTCTGCGTAAGCCTCAAATAAACTGTCTTATTATTTCTGAATAAAACGGGCTACATTTTTGAGAATCTCAACCGCAGCTTCGTCTTTTGTCATCAAATCAAAATCGTGGACATTGCCGCCACGTTCAATAATTTGAATAACGTTTGTATCTCCTTGGAAGCCCGCGCCTGCTTGACTTACGTCATTGGCAACGATCATGTCCAAGTTCTTTTTCTCAATTTTCTTAATGGCATTCGCTTTAACATCATTCGTTTCAGCTGCAAAACCAACAAGTAATTGACCCTCTTTTTTGGATTTACCAAGACCCAGTAATACATCCGGAGTCCGAACAAGAGGAATACTTAAGTCATCATCTGACTTTTTTATTTTTCGGTCTGCAATTTCAGCAGGTCTATAATCTGCAACTGCTGCTGCACCGATTATTATGTCTGCATCTGCATGTCGTTTGGCTTCTTCGTTTAATTGCTCAGCAGACTCAATCTTAACCAGATTCACACCCACAGGTGTTTTCATGGAAGTCGGTCCAGACACCAAATACACTTCAGCGCCCATATGAGCTGCCTGACGTGCTAAGGCATACCCCATTTTTCCAGATGAACGGTTTGTTATATACCTCACTGGATCAATACGTTCAACCGTTGGTCCTGCTGTAATTAATATTTTCTTACCACTTAATATGTCACTTCTCAGTAAGACATGTTCCACATACTCAACTATGTCTTCAGGTGCAGCCAGTTTACCAAGCCCCATATCTCCACACGCTAATCTACCCGATGCAGGGTCAATAAACTCAACACCAAGATTTTTCAGCTGGTCAATATTTCTTTGAACAACCGGATTAACGTACATATCTGTGTTCATTGCAGGTGCAACAATCACAGGAGCTTTAGTCGCCATCACCGTCGTTGACAACATATCATCTGCTATACCACCAATCATTTTACCAATGATATTGGCAGTTGCAGGCGCAATCAGGAAAACATCTGCTTTCTGTGCTAAAGATATATGTTCCGTATCCCAAGTTTTGGGTTCATCAAACATGTCTGTTACGACAGGATTATTGGATAGAGCCTGGAAAGTAACAGGTGTCACAAACTGTTGGGCGTTTTTTGTCATTACAACATTTACTTCAGCCCCCTTCTTACGAAGTCGACTAACAATGTCTACAGCTTTATATACTGCAATGCCACCAGTAACACCAAGTACAACAGATTTCCCTTTTAACATGGGATCACCTTCTACTCTGATTTAGGAAGTTCTACATCAATTACAGCTTCAAGTTCTGCTGCATCTACTGCTTCAACACATTCAATCTTTGATTCATAAATTTCTTGTGTTGCGATAGAAACTGGTTTGATTGAATTTGCTGTTGTCATTGGTTCAGAACCATCAATGATTTGTCTTGCTCTCTTTGAAGCAGCAATAACTAGTGAATATCTGCTGCCTGCCATGTCTAGAAGTTCGTTAATGTTTGGTTTAAGCATATTACTCTCGCTCTCCTTTAAACTCGTTTATCAATTCTTCAATATTTTCAACTACACGATGAGACTCTGCATCAATTATTGACGTCAGTGTGTCCGTTGCTTTATCAACTTTATCGTTGATAATATAGTAATCATATTTTTTTATGAAGTCGATCTCAGAAAAAGCACTTGAGAAACGTTTTTCTAACGATTCAGCCGTTTCAGACCCTCTTCCGATGATTCGATTCTTCAATTCTTTCATTGATGGTGGCAGGACGAAGATGTACACCCCTTCAGGGTACTTTTCGCGAACCTGCATTGCACCTTGAATATCTATTTCAAGGAGGACGTTTTTACCTCGAACTAGTTCGTCCATTACAAATTTCATTGGTGTTCCGTAGAAGTTGTCATACACCTGTGCATGCTCAAGGAACTCCCCAGCAGCAACCATGTCAACAAACTTTTCTTTATCTAAAAAGAAATAGTTCACACCTTCAACTTCTCCAGCACGTGGACTGCGCGTAGTTGCAGATACAGACACGGTAATGCTGTCTCCTCTA
>Ga0209272_10000996_pt1 | contig 19272 bp, 16 predicted proteins | sample tdDd002_FD_187125 | JGI IMG/M metagenome (GOLD analysis project Ga0209272, IMG submission 187125) | Marine sediment microbial communities from the Atlantic coast under amendment with organic carbon and nitrate - tdDd00.2 (SPAdes)... | ecosystem: Environmental > Aquatic > Marine > Coastal >... | reverse complement strand
ATAATCGAACTCTTTATTTTGGCGGTCTGGACGAGACTCGAACTCGCGACCCCATGCGTGACAGGCATGTATTCTAACCAACTGAACTACCAAACCAAAATGTGATTAAATTTTTAAAGAGATATAACCGAACTCTTTATTTTAGCGGTCTGGACGAGACTCGAACTCGCGACCCCATGCGTGACAGGCATGTATTCTAACCAACTGAACTACCAAACCAAAATGTGATTAAATTTTTAAAGAGATATAATCGAACTCTTTATTTTGGCGGTCTGGACGAGACTCGAACTCGCGACCCCATGCGTGACAGGCATGTATTCTAACCAACTGAACTACCAAACCAAAATGTGATTAAATTTTTAAAGAGATATAATCGAACTCTTTATTTTGGCGGTCTGGACGAGACTCGAACTCGCGACCCCATGCGTGACAGGCATGTATTCTAACCAACTGAACTACCAAACCAAAATACAATAGAAAACTTTTTTGAACCGACTCGTTTGTCTGACCGTTTCCTGATTGCGATGCAAAGATAATGCAAGTTTTATTACTTGCAATAGAGCGCTAGCTTTTTTTCTAATAAAAAAATAAAGAAAGCTACTAAGCATGCTGTTTTGAGCATGTTACGAATACTCAAAAAAAGTGTCTTTTTTCAATTAATCTTTTAACTTAAAGAAACTGAAATTTACACTGCCATAACTTCGCATATCATAGAAGGATGGATGTTGAGAAAAATCATTTCTTGATGAATGTTCAACGATAACAATACCATCCTCATTTAGAATGTTTTGTTTTAAAATAGCATCAGGTATTGTGTCAATTGTGTTTAAGTCGAATGGAGGGTCAGCAAAAATGAGATCGAATTTCTTGTTACAACCTTTCAAATATTTGAAAATATCAGCTCTGAGCGCATGAATTTGTTCAAATTCCAATTCGTTAATCGTTTTCTTTATAAATGCACAGTGTTTGAAATTTAATTCGACACAAACAACTTGCTGGGCACCTCTTGATGCAAATTCGTAACTAATACTTCCGGTACCACCAAATAAGTCGAGTACGTTTAGACCCTCAAAATCGATTGTATTATTTAGAACATTAAAAAGGTTCTCTTTTGCAAAGTCGGTTGTTGGACGAGCCTTAAAGCTCTTATCTGGACTTATTCTTCTTCCTTTATGACTTCCACTTATTATTCGCACAGACTTGTATTTAAAAGTTGGGTAAATTGATTGTATTCTGAATTTGAAATTCGATCATTCCTTATGATTTCATTTGAAATACCTTCAATCGTAATGACTTTAATGTATCGCTTCAGAATTTGATATGATTTACTAGCATGATCTATCTTCCCCGAAAGGAAAAGTTGACTATATGCTGTATTCAATTTTAACTGTTTATAGATATTTAAAATATAATAGACCATATCTGTTTCTTCTTTATAAGAGAAACTATTGGCAACGTGTTTTTGATTATTTCCAGGAATGAAGGCATCAAAAAAGTTGTCGTAAATTTGAATGTATACTTTAGGATGTTTGATATCTATCAATTCCTTTAGTGCTCTCTGATAAAAATGAATATTTTGATGTGATATTTTCGCACCTGCAAATTGAGACTCTATAAATTCAGGTAAGGCTGAAGGAATAGAATATACAAGGTAGGAATTCATTACTTTAAGTTCATCCCAGCGTATTATTTCATCTTTAAGGAGTGGATGACAAAGTTGAAAGCTATCTATAGCTAAATCTTCAGAAAAGAACTCTGAAGGGATGAGACTTGCTTTCTTTGTCAACCATAAGACGGAAACTTTTGCATAAGAGAGATTGAGGTATTCACAATTACGAACACTATTTTTCAATGCCTCAATTGAATTGTTTTCGTTTTCAGAAGTGATTCTTTTCGATTGGAAAAGAGCTAAGCATTTATTTTTAGAGCAAAGGATAGAAAAAGAAAATCCATCCAGACAGAGCTGGATGGATAGTTTATATCTTGACGTATTATCCTTTTCAAATGTTGAATCAACAAATAATAATTCGTCCATAATATGATAGTGGATTATTCCCAGTTTCCTGATCCGTTGTTTGCCTCTTCAAGAGAACCAACTTTTAGTCCAGGATATTTATTCATACGAATACGGTTACCGTTTTCTTCTTTATATTCGTCTAGGTATTCATCAAGTATATCAGCAAAAATATACTTGTTAGAAACGTTTGCTTCAAACACCTGAACTTTTACATTAGAACCAGTAACAACAATACCCGCAGCCATTTTGAATTCGATTTGCTCTTGGGTAAAAGGAACATATCTTAAGTTTTCGATATCGAAATCCTTGTTGAATGTTGTTTCTAAAGCTGATACCATTACGGTGTCACGAGTAATAAATCCTTTTACTACAGCTTCTTTTTCTGTCATACCAGCTTCGATCTGCTCATCAGTTAAAGAACCGATAGACTTAATCATAGGCATTGAATCTGATTTGATAAATGAAATCAGAGTATCAAAGCTTCCAGTATATTTTTTATTTACTTCTTTGTAAGCATTTTGAGCTGTACGAATATCTTTCAATTGTTGGATAATCTTCTCGTAACGCTCTGTTTTGATTTTCTTAAATTCAATTGGCTTCATTATACTTTGGTAAGCTAAGTATCCAAACGCAACAATTGCAAAAGCAAGTAAAATTTGAAGAACTGGTTTTAATTTCATAGTTTATAATTTGTGTTAATTTAGTTATACGGTAGTTGTATATAAATAGACATCAATTAGTGTATATTCTTATGCTCGTATCGTACAAATAGTTTATTAGTTTGTGTAAGTTTGTTTGCAAATTTAAAAAAAAAATCTGTTTGGTTATTTTTATAGCCACTAATTTTGAGAGGAAATGTTAAAAAAGCATATAAGCTTAAGTATTTGTAATAAATTGAAGTTTGAACCAACTGCAGATCAAAGTCTTGCAATTGATGAATTGTCTGATTATCTGACTGGTAGTAAGAATGATGGTGTTTTCTTATTAAAGGGGTATGCTGGTACTGGTAAAACAACTTTAGTTAGTGCTTTGGTAGAAAGCCTTTCAGAAATGGAAATAAAGACTGTTCTTTTAGCACCAACAGGTCGTGCCGCCAAGGTTCTTTCACATTATTGCAAGCAGAATGCACATACAATACACAAAAAAATATATAGGCAAAAGTCCTTGACAGACGGTTTTGGTGTTTTTAATCTAGATAGGAATTTGTCACGAGATACCATTTTTTTGGTTGATGAAGCCTCCATGATTTCTAATTATTCTCATGAAGCCTCTGCTTTTGGTTCAGGATGCTTGCTCGATGATCTTATTGACTATGTTTATGCTGGTAGTAATTGTCGTTTGATTTTAATAGGAGATGTCGCTCAGCTTCCACCTATCGGAATTGACGTAAGCCCAGCATTAGATCCCAAAGAGCTTGAATCGTGTTATAATTTGAATGTAAAAGAAGTTATTTTAACTCAAGTTGTCAGACAAGCTAATGAGTCAGGTATATTAAAAAATGCGACTGAGTTAAGACGAATGCTCGATGAGGATGATTCTGGCTACCCAAGACTTGAAACAGAAAAGTTTCCTGATATTGTTAGAATTGGAGGAGGAGAGCTTATTGAAGAAATTTCGTCAGCTCATTATAAATATGGTTTGGAAGAAACCATGGTTCTTAGTCGGTCAAACAAACGTGCTAACCAATACAATCAAGGAATTAGAAATAGCATATTGTATCGTGAAGATGAGATAACTGTGGGTGATTATTTAATGGTTGTAAAAAATAATTATTTCTGGACGGCAGATATTAAAGAGATTGATTTCATAGCTAACGGCGATATTGTTGAAATAGTTCGTATAGGTAAGCATATTGAGCTGTATGGATATCGGTATGTTGAAGTCAGTGTGCGTTTCCCAGATTATAAGGATTTAGAACTCGATACGATGATTATGCTTGATACTTTAAATATAGAAGCTGCTTCGTTGGGATATGAGGAGAATAAGAAATTATTTTTCACAATATCTGAGGACTATATGGATATTAAATCCAAGAAAAAGCGATACGAAAAGATTAGAGATAATAAGTTTTTTAATGCGTTACAGGTGAAATTTGCATATGCTATAACCTGTCATAAGGCGCAAGGTGGGCAATGGAGTGCTGTTTTTGTTGACCAAGGCTTTATTAATGAGGATATGCTGAATCGTGAATTTTATCGCTGGCTTTATACGGCACTTACACGAGCAACAGAAAAGTTGTACCTAGTTAATTTTAAAAAAGATTTCTTCCCAGATGAAGACGTTGAATTATAATTCAATACCAACCATTAAAATATCATCTGTTTGTTCATTATTTTCCTTCCATTCATCTAACCAGTTGAAGAAATCTGATTTCTGAAGATTGATAGATTTTGATTGAAGGTTGATAAGTTTATTATAGAATTCCTTTTTCTTTAATCGTTTTGTTTGACTTCCTCCAAGTTGATCTGTGATGCCGTCAGAGTAAATAAATAATCTGTCTCCTGGAATTGTTGTTATTGTTTTTGTTTGGAATTCTGAGAGTTCACTTTCTTTACCAATTGAGAATCTATCAGAAGGTATTTCAAAAAGCGAAAAGTCTTCATTTGCTATTTTAGCATCAAGTAATGACTGATCGATTTTTAATTGCCCAACGCCTTTTCGGACAATAACAAGAGGGCGTTTAGCACCAACGTATTCAATTAAATTTTCTTGTGATTTGATAGAGAGAAATGCACCGTCCATGCCATCGTATTGGGTAAAAGTGTCGCTGGAGGTGTTTAATAGGCGACTAAACTTCTGGCTGAGTTTGGAGAAGACCTGTCCCGCTTTTATACTACTTCCGTTTTCAAAAATAGTATGCAGTTCCATTTGTCCCATCATGGTCAACATAGCTGCTGGGACTCCATGCCCTGTGCAATCGAAAACGCCTATGTTTTTTTGTTGAAAATTTTGGTTAATCCAGTAGAAATCACCGCTTACAATATGTTTGGGTAAGTTTATTATGAACGATTTTGGGAACATGCGTTTAAAATGCTCTGTGTCAGGCAGGATGGAGCGCTGAATCCTTTGTGCATGAATCATCCCTTGATGAATGTCAAAATATGATTTGTATTTTGAGATTTCTTGTTTTTGCTGGTTCATTTGAAATGCAATCATGATTTTAGATTGCAGCTCGGTAAAATCTATAGGCTTTTTGACGTAATCCAGAGCGCCTCTGGAAAGAGCGGCTTTGATGGTTTCCATCTCAGTCTTAGCCGTTACCATTATTACTGGTATCTCTTTTAGTCTCTCATTTTCCTGTAGTTTTTCAAGCACGTCCATTCCGTCCATAACGGGCATCATGACATCAAGTAAAATGACATCAGGTAGATTTTCCTCCAGCCACTTTAGGGCTTCCTGTCCACCATCTTTAGATATGATTGAGTAATCTTTTCTAAAATATGCCTCAATTAACTTATTGTTGATTGGAGAATCATCTATAGATAGTATGATACGTTTATTGTCCATGCAAGAGAATATATAGGGTAGCTTTTATTTAACTACCCTAAAATTATTAGTTTAAATCCAATGAAAGAATAATTCCTTCAATTTTTTTATCCGTTAATGCTTCTGTATTATAAAAGTTCTCAATATTATTTAACTTTTCGCGAACCTCAAAGTAAAATTTAATTTTTGGCTCTGTTCCTGATGGGCGAATAGAAATTTTAGATCCATCTTCTAAAAAGAATTGTAAAACATCCGCTGTCGTTTCAAAGTCAAGTTTTGTTTCTTCACCATTTATAGGGTTTATTGCTTTGCGTATGCTGTAGTCTTTAACTAAAACAATCGGCGATCCATTAATGGTTTCAGGACGATTGAATCTAAAATCATGCATCATTTTCTCGATTTCCTGAGCGCCGCTAAGCCCCTCTCTTACAATATAGATCATTTTTTCTCGAGAAAAGCCATATTCTACATATATTTCTTTCAATATGTCAAATAAGTTTTTGTTTTGATCTTTAGCCCAAGCTGCAATCTCTGCCATTATACTACAGGAAGAAACGGCATCTTTGTCTCGTGTAAAATCCCCAGGCATATAGCCAAATGATTCTTCACCACCACCAATGTAGTTCTTCTCAGGGTTTTTACGAATAACATCAGCAATCCATTTAAAACCAGTGTAGGCGTCAAAACACTCAACATTGTTTTTAAGAGCTACATCTTTAAAGAGTTCAGTAGTAACGATCGTTTTTACAACATAGTCGTTTCCTGTTAGTAGACCTAATTCTCTTCTTCTGTTAATAAGGTAGTAGGTGAATATTAGTGCTGTTTGGTTTCCATTAATAATTTCCCATTCACCTTTGTCATTTGTAACTGCTATTCCTAATCGATCACCATCAGGGTCGCAAGCCATAACAAGATCAGCATTTGTTTCTTTAGCTTTGTCAATGGCCATTTTAAGGGCTTCAGGTTCTTCTGGATTTGCAGACCACACGGTTGGGAAGTTTCCATCAACTACATCTTGCTCTGGTATGTGAATGATGTTTTCAAACCCATAATTTTTTAGCGAGTCAGGAACTAATTTGACGGTTGTGCCGTGTAAGGGGGTGAAAACAATTTTTAAATCTTTTTGGTTTTGAATGGCTTTAGGTGATAAGCTTAAGGTCTTAACCGTATCTAAGTAAAGCTTGTCCATATCAGCACCTAATATTTCAATAAGATCAGGATTGCCTTCAAATTTAATATCTTCAACTTTTACTGCCTTTACAGTGTCAATAATGTTTTTGTCGTGTGGAGTAACGATTTGTGATCCGTCGTCCCAGTAGGCTTTGTAGCCGTTGTATTCTTTAGGGTTATGAGATGCTGTTATGATTACGCCAGACTTGCAACCCAGTTGACGAATGGCAAAAGACATTTCAGGTGTTGGTCTCAAATCATCGAAAATGTAGGCTTTAATTCCGTTGGCCGAGAAAATATTTGCGACAGTATCAGAAAATAATTTGCTGTTATTTCTGCAATCATATCCAATGCAAATTGAAATTTCTTCTCCCTCAAAACATTTATTTAAGTAATTGGCTAGGCCCTGTGTTGCTGCACCAACAGTATATATATTCATTCTATTTGTACCTGGTCCCATTTTCCCACGTAAACCACCAGTTCCAAACTCTAAGTTTTTATAAAATGAATCGATCAGATCGGTTTGATCTTCTTTATTCATTAGTTCAGAGATTTCTTTTTTAGTGACTTCATCGTAATTACCGTTAAGCCATTCGTTTGCTCTCTCAGTTACAATTTTGGTTATATCTGTTTGATTCATTTTCTAGTTTTGATATAATTTACGTTTGAATATTTGTCTATTCCCCCTCAAGAATTAAGTTTCAAACTTATCTCATTTTTCTGGATTAATCAAAAGCTTTTATTGATTATATGGCATTCGGGTTTTGATTTATTGAGGTTTTAGTTTAACTGTCCTTTATCTAGAATGTTGTGTGCTGTAGCTGCTTTGGCATGCTTGGTGTTCAACACAAATTGGGCTAATTCTGGCGCCTAACACTACAGGAATAGGTTATTAGGAAGTTAAAGACTAAATACTTTAATGCTTTGGAGAAAAATCAACAACAGATGGGTGTCTGTTTGAAATATAATGAGTACTTTTGCAGCGATTTAAATAATATAATGTCTAATTTACTAGTAAACAAACTATTTAGTATGGTTGAAGAAAACAAAAATGCTGCTGTTGAAGCAGAATTTGATTGGGATGCATTTGAGAATGAAGATGCAGGTTTTGCTGCTAACAGAGCAGATTTAGAAGCACAGTACGATAAAACTTTATCTACAGTTGCTGAGAAAGAGGTTATCGATGGTATCGTTATCTCTATGAATAAAAGAGAAGTTGTAATCAATATTGGTTACAAATCTGATGGTATCGTGAGTTTAAATGAATTCCGTTACAATCAAGAATTGACTGTAGGTGATACAGTTGAGGTTTATGTTGAAAGTCAGGAAGATAAAAAAGGACAATTAGTTCTTTCACACAAAAAAGCACGTGCTTTACGTTCTTGGGATCGTGTTAACTCTGCACTTGAAAACGACGAAATTATTAAAGGTTACATCAAGTGTCGTACCAAAGGTGGTATGATCGTTGACGTATTTGGTATTGAAGCTTTCTTGCCAGGTTCTCAAATTGATGTGAAGCCTATTCGTGACTACGATATTTACGTAGGAAAAACGATGGAATTCAAGGTTGTGAAAATCAATCACGAATTTAAAAATGTTGTTGTATCACACAAAGCTCTTATTGAGGCTGAGTTGGAGCAACAGAAGAAAGAAATTATCGCTAAGCTTGAAAAAGGTCAAGTTCTTGAAGGAACAGTTAAAAACATCACTTCTTATGGTGTGTTTATCGACTTAGGTGGTGTTGATGGTTTGATCCATATCACTGACCTTTCATGGGGTAGAGTTTCTCATCCAAGTGAAATCGTTGAATTAGATCAGAAATTGAACGTTGTAATTCTTGATTTCGATGATGATAAGAAACGTATCGCTTTAGGTCTTAAACAACTTACTCCACATCCATGGGATGCTCTTGACGCTGAAATGAAAGTTGGCGATAGAGTAATGGGTAAAGTAGTTGTTATGGCTGATTACGGTGCATTTGTTGAAATTGCAGCTGGCGTAGAAGGTCTTATCCACGTTTCTGAAATGTCTTGGTCTCAACACTTACGTTCTGCTCAAGATTTCATGAAAGTAGGAGATGAGGTTGAAGCTCAGATTATTACTTTAGATCGTGAAGAAAGAAAAATGTCTCTTGGTCTTAAGCAATTGAAGCAAGATCCTTGGGAAGGTGTAGAAGCTAAGTACGCTGTAAATTCTAAGCATGCTGCTAAGGTTCGTAACTTCACAAACTTTGGTGTATTTGTTGAGATTGAAGAAGGTGTTGATGGTTTGATTCACATTTCTGACCTTTCTTGGACTAAGAAAGTGAAGCATCCAGCAGAATTCACTCAAATTGGTGCTGAAATCGAAGTTGTTGTTCTAGAAATAGACAAAGACAACAGAAGATTGAGCTTAGGTCACAAGCAATTGGAAGAGAATCCATGGGATGTATTCGAAACAATTTTCGCTACTGACTCAACTCACGAAGGTACTATAGTAGAAGTTTTCGAAAAAGGTGCTGTTGTTGCTCTTCCTTACGGTGTTGAAGGATTCGCTACTCCACGTCACTTAGTTAAAGAAGATGGATCACAAGCTAAAGTTGACGAGAAACTTACTTTCAAAGTAATTGAATTCTCTAAAGCTGCTAAGCGTATCATCCTTTCTCACTCAAGAACTTTTGAAGATGTGAAGCGTGCTGAAGTTACTGAAAAGAAGAAAACTGAGTCTGCTAGCATGAAAAAAGGAGTTAAGAAGATGAAAGATTCATTAGAAAAAACTACCTTAGGAGATATTTCTGAATTAGCTGCTTTAAAATCTAAACTTGAAAAAGGAGATAAGTAAGCTTTAAATAATCCCTAAAGAGGTTAAATATGGACTTTAAGATTGACAAAAAAGACGGATACACATTAGTTCAGGTTTTAAACAAGAAACTGGATACTCACATTGCTCCTGAATTAAAATCTAAATTGGTTTTGATTTTCTCAGAAGGAGAAAAGAATATTCTTTTGAATTTAGAAGCTTGTACCTACTGTGACTCATCTGGCTTAAGTGCCATTCTTGTTGCCAATAGGTTATGTAAGAATTCCGATGGAACATTTGTTCTTTATGGTTTACAACCTGCAGTTGAAAAACTGATTGTTATTTCACAATTGGACACAGTGTTAAACGTTTCTGATGATTTGAGCGTTGCTGAGTCCTTTATGGAAAATGAGATTGAAAATTAATATTGATCGAAAGTGAAATTTGAATTAACAATCTTAGGTAGTAATTCTGCATTACCAACCTCTAAAAGATTCCCAACCGCTCAAGTGCTCAATGTACTTGAGCGGTTTTTTTTAATTGATTGTGGCGAAGGCACACAAATACAGTTAAAAAAGTTTCGAGTACCCATGTCTCGAATCAATCATATTTTTATATCCCACCTTCATGGCGATCATTTCTTTGGACTAATAGGTTTAATTTCTACCTTTTCTTTACAAGGTAGAATCAACGATTTGCATATTTATGCACATAGTAAACTAGAGAAAATCATTCGTTATCAACTAGATATTTTAGACTCTAAATTGAGTTATAAACTGATATTTCACAATATATTTGGAAAGGAGGTTCAAACTCTGTTTGAAGATGACGCAATAACAGTGCAATCCTTCCCTTTAAGGCATGGCGTAATGCCTTGTGCAGGTTTCATTTTCAGAGAAAAGGAGCGACCTCGACACCTAAAAAAGGATATGTTAGATTTTTATAACATTCCAATTAAAGCAAGACATGGTATAAAATTAGGAGATGATTACATTTCGGAAGAAGGAGAATTGATTCCTAATGAGAGGCTTACTCAGGCTTCTTCAGCACCACGCTCTTATGCCTTTTGTACAGATACGGCCTATTTTCCAAGAATTATCCCTTTAATTAAGAAGATTGATTTACTTTATCATGAAGCGACTTTCTTAAAAGGTGATGAAAAACGTGCGAAGTCAACTTATCATTCTACTGCTGAGCAAGCTGCTCGAATAGCAGAGGAAGCTAATGCTGGTAAATTGCTTATTGGACATTTTTCAGCACGATTTCATGATTTGTCAGATCACCTAAGTGAGGCCAAAGGAGTGTTCGCGAACACAGAACTTGCAGAAGATGGTTGTGTTTTTGAAATACCCTTGAAATCAAATCGGTAATCTCTATTTAATTTACTTGAAAGGGGTTTGTTGAAAAGCATTTTTTGAAATATTCTGTCCTATATCTTTTTTGTTATCTTTAGCACTTGGATAAAAACTAAAACCAACTGTATTAATAATTGATTCTGAATTTAACTTGTACGTATTAAATGTGCTAGTAGAGTTTTGATTCACAGATTAAAAGATAACATGAGAAGAATATTATTATCAGCTGTAGCGGTTGCACTTTGTGTTTCAGCTTTTGCTCAGCAGAAAAAGGACAAATCAACCTTTAAGGAGTATGAACCTGGTTATTACCAAAACTCCATTCTTAAAGATATTAGAAATGTTGATACTAAATTAGAGAATAAAGAAGTGGATAAACGTTTCTTTATGGATCAATCGTCATACGATCTTCCAAAAGATATTAGTTTATATACTAAAAATTCTCAATGGGCTTTACCAACTATTTCTCAGGGGAATACAGGTACTTGTTGGTGTTTTGCGACCACATCGTTTTATGAGTCAGAGGTTTATCGTCTTCATAAGAAGAAAGTAGATATCTCGGAACTATATACTGTTTATTGGGAGTATGTGGAGAAAGCTCGTCGTTTTATAAAGGAGAGAGGTGATTCAGAATTCGGACAGGGTTCAGAAGGAAATGCTGTAGCTCGTATGTGGAAAATGTATGGCGTTATTCCTCAAGTGGAATTTACAGGTTTAAAAGATGGTCGTAAATTCCACACTCATGAGAAGATGTATAATGAGATGTTGGCTTACTTAAAGTTTTTAAAGAAAAGTGGTGCCTGGAATGAAGAAGAGGCAATTGCAACAATTAAGTCTATCATGAACCATTATATTGGTGTGCCTCCAACAAAATTTACTGTCGAGGGTAAGGAATATACGCCTAAAACTTATTTGAAGGATTACTTAAAATTGAATCCAGATGACTATGTAGAGTTGCTTTCGTACAAGCAAGAGCCTTATTGGGAGCAAGTTGAATATAAGGTGCCAGATAACTGGTGGCACTCAAAGGATTACTATAATGTACCGCTTGATGTATATATGGAGGCTATTAAGTCAGCCGTTCGCGAAGGATATACTATGAGTATTGGAGGTGACGTTTCTGAAGCTGGTTTTCTACGTACAACAAACTGTGCTATGGTTCCTTCTTTTGATATTCCATCTGAATATATTACAGAGGATGCACGTCAATTCCGATTTTCAAATGGATCTACAACAGATGATCATGGCATGCACCTAATTGGTTACTACGTTGACAAAACTGGCAAAGATTGGTATTTAATTAAAGATTCAAGTTCTGGTTCTCGTAATATTGATGAGAATTCAGATGAATTCGGATATTATTTCTTCCATGAAGACTACGTAAAGCTGAAAATGATGGGTGTAACCATACATAAAGATGCTTTAAGTAAATTAATGAAGAATTTTAAATAAATAATTTCAAATTTATTATAAAACCTATCAGGTATTAATCTGATAGGTTTTTTTTATGGTGTTATCTGGCTAAAATTTCCTCTATTGCTTTCTCTATTATTTCATCTTTATCAGTAATAGTTTCGTTTAAGTGTACTTCAATATCTGGGATGATTCCGTCATCGATATGACGGCCTTTAGCATCAATAAATTCACTCACTGAAAGAGAATAAATCCAACCATTGGCTAGTTGACCATCCGATGTTGAACCACTACCACCACCTGATTTTGCACCGACAGAGAATATGTTTTTTAATGGATCGGTTAAGTATTGAAGTGTAAGAGTAGCTGAAAATACTCCTCTATCTGTTAATATTGCAATCGGTTTTAAATATTTCACACCATCACCAGGCTCTAGATAGATTTCACTTTTAGAAAAATCATTTTTGCCAGGACCCGTTTTAAAAGATTCGAAACCTGCATAAACTCTATCATTAGTGAAGTGTCCAGCTAGCATTCCTGCCATTTCCGGATCACCTCCACCGTTTCCTCTAACGTCCAGAATCATACCTTTAGTATCCTTTAAATCAGTTAGCATTTGATTAATTCCTTCTTCAGTAATGACATTCATGAAGTCACGATATACTACAAAGCCTATGTTTTGTTTTAGTATGGTATATTGCATGCTATCGCTTATTTTTTTAGAGTTATTCCCTAGGTAGTTGGATTCAACCAGTTTTCTATTTAAATCGATTTGATAGCCATTTTGTACATCGAAACCATAGCCCAATTGGCCAGCATCGGTTGTTAACCAAGTGTGCCCATCTTTGGTTAATAGCATCATTTTTCCTAATGTGTTTGAAAGTGAATCTCTCGATATTGTATTGTTTATATATCCGGAATATTCAGTGTAAACATCATCCCAGTTAATGCCTTTATCTTCAGTCATGGCATATTTTGTTTTCAAAATATTGTGATATTCATTAAATATGCTGATGTTATCGGTTCCTGGTTGTTTTTCCATGTCAAGTTTTTCGCAGGACATGAATCCTATTGCAAATAAACTAATGACTGCAGTTATTATATACGTGTTCTTCATTTGGATAAATTGTAAATACTTAATTGGATTTTATCGAATTCTATTTTCTTCTAAACGTAAAGTTATACGCGATAGATAGATTGTGTGTGCCTGAAGTCACTCTGTAATTTTTTACATCTTCGTAGGAGTAATAATTCCATTTATAACCGATTTCCCAATAATTCTTTTTATTGGCTTTCGGAAGGAGGCTTAGTTTTAAACCTGTTTGTATTCTTCTATATTTGCCAATAGACATCAACTGATGTTCTTTAAATGGATTATCTGCATCTTCGGTGGCTCCTTGATAGTTGAATTTTCCATCTTCAAGAAATGCTTGTGGAGCTGTAAAAGCAAACGATTTGGTGTCTTTCCCATAGGCGAGTAAGCCTAAGCCCATTTTGAATTCAGCCTGAAGAGTCCTGCTTTTAATTTTTAGATTCTTTCTGAGAGCAGCCTTAAGCATCAATGTATTTAGAAAATTGTAGGTCGATTCATCATTTGTTAGTCTGGAGTTTTCGAAGATGTTAAAGTTGGAGTTTAAACCAGCACCTAAGTAAAGATTGATATTCGTTGTCTTAATTTTTTGAAGGTATTCAAAGTCGATTTTGAATGTTTTTGATTTAACTTCGACATATTTTGAAAGGGGAGATGTTAGGTTTGAGTTATCGAAGCCAAAATTAATTCCTGTGATGGACTTTTCTTTTTCAATGTTTCTCCCTATTCCGAAATTAATGCCTGTGCCATTTAGTTGGTGTTTTGCAGCTTTTAAACTTTGATAATTTTGCTGAGAGATGCCAGATTGTATTTTCCAGTAACCTCCTAAAGGTTTTTGTTCATTGGTCTGAGCCATAGTTAGATTCATACACAAACCTAAAAATAAGATAAATAAGCTTTTCTTCATAATTCTTATATTTAAAATCATAGATCTTCACATTAAAATGTGGAATGTGAATTGTATCTGTTTCGATGATAATGACAAACAGGTTTGAGAATACACGTATTGTAATATTAGATTGTTAGAAATTAGTAACTGATACTATGTTTCACCTCTTGAAATCAGCTCATATTTTTCATTTGAACACAAATGATGTTTAGTGTCGAACATTCAGAACTAATAATTATTTAATACTGATGATTTGTTTATCTTTGTACGCCAAATAGAGAAGCTAAACAACCTCATATAATTTAAGATTATGCAAGAAAAAATTTTAATTCTTGATTTTGGCTCGCAGTACACTCAGCTTATCGCTAGACGTGTTCGCGAATTAAATGTTTATTGCGAAATTCACCCTTACAACAATCCTCCAAAATTGGATGATAGTATAAAAGGTGTAATTCTTTCGGGAAGTCCATTCTCGGTTCGCGAAGAAAACGCTCCAATTCCAGATTTATCAGAAATAAAAGGCAAATTACCCCTTTTAGGTGTTTGTTATGGTGCTCAGCATTTAGCTCACTGTTTTGGTGGGGAAGTAATGGCATCTAACAAAAGAGAGTATGGTCGTGCAAACCTGACTTCTGTTGATCAGACTAATGAATTATTGAAGGGTATTAGTATGGATTCGCAGGTATGGATGTCACATGGTGATACCATTGAGCGCATGCCTGAAAATTACAAAGTAATTGCTAGTACTGCTGATGTTGAGAATGCTGCCTTTGTTATAGAAGGTGAAATATCTTATGGAATACAATTTCATCCTGAAGTTTATCACAGTACTGAAGGAGCAATATTGCTAAAGAATTATATCGTTGGTATTTGTGGTTGCAAGCAAGACTGGACTCCAGATGCATTTGTTGAAACAACTGTTGCTGAATTGAAAGAACAGTTAGGTGACGAAAGAGTAATTCTTGGTTTATCAGGAGGTGTTGATTCTACTGTAGCAGCAATGTTATTGCACAAAGCAATTGGAGAGAATTTACATTGTATTTTTGTTGACAACGGACTTCTTCGTAAGAATGAGTTTACCGATGTATTGAAAAAATACGAAACTTTAGGCTTAAATGTAACTGGTGTTGATGCTGGTGACAAGTTTATTTCAGCTATGGCTGGAGTAACTGATCCTGAAGGCAAGCGTAAGATTATTGGTAATGCTTTTGTTGAGGTTTTTGACGAAGAATCACATAAAATAGAGAATGCTAAATGGTTAGCTCAAGGAACAATTTATCCTGATGTTATTGAATCTGTTTCAGTAACAGGAGGTCCTTCACAAACCATTAAATCTCACCATAATGTTGGTGGATTACCTGACTACATGAAGCTGAAGGTAGTTGAGCCATTGAAGCTATTGTTTAAAGATGAGGTTCGCCGAGTAGGACGAAGCATGGGACTTGAAGAGAAGTTTATTGCTCGTCATCCGTTCCCAGGACCAGGATTAGGTATTCGTATCTTGGGTGATATCACTCATGAAAAAGTGCGAATTCTACAGGAAGTTGATCATATCTATATTTCAGGTTTGATTGAAGATGGACTTTATGACGAAGTTTGGCAAGCAGGAGCTATGTTATTACCAGTTCAGTCTGTTGGCGTAATGGGTGATGAGAGAACTTACGAAAGAGTAGTAGCTCTTCGTGCTGTTAGTTCTACCGATGGAATGACTGCAGATTGGTCACACTTACCATACGACTTCTTAGCTAAGATTTCAAATAAAATCATCAATGGAGTTAAAGGAGTTAATCGAGTGGTATATGATATCAGTTCGAAACCACCTGCAACTATTGAGTGGGAATAATATATTGAGAGCCGTCCTTTTAGGACGGCTTTTTTATTGTTTAAAAACCTATGTCTAATTGAAAAGTGTTATTTTTCTCTAAAAGGCTTTATTTTTCAATATCTAGCTTAAGCGATGTTTGTAAAAAGATTGTATCTTTCGTTTTACTTTTAATGGGGTTTAAATTAACTAAAATATATATGAGATTATTGAATTCTACAATTAGTAAACATCTGTTTGCTCTACTGTTACTAACAGCCTTAAGTTTTTCTTTAGTTAAAGCTCAAGAGATACGAGATCAGACAATTAAGTATCAAAACTTAATTGCATTGGTTGATGCTTTTTATGTTGATAGTGTCAATCTGGAGAAGTTGACAGAAGATGCTATAATTAAGGTACTTGCAGAGCTTGATCCGCATTCTACATACATTAGTAAGGATGAAGTAAAGGCAATGAATGAACCTTTACAAGGAAGTTTTAGTGGTGTAGGTATTCAGTTTAATATTTTACGAGATACACTGATGGTTGTTGCAACGATACCTGGCGGACCATCTGAAAAAGCAGGCTTGAGAGCGAGTGATCGAATTATCAAAATTGATAATGAGAATGTAGCTGGGGTTGGTATGAAGAATACCGATGTCTTTAAGAAGTTACGTGGTGATAAAGGCACAAAGGTTAATCTTGCTATTCAACGTAAAGGTGAAAAAGAATTGCTTGATTTTCTTATCATTCGCGATGATATTCCAATTTACAGTCTCGATGCTTCGTATATGATTAACAAGCATGTTGGTTACATTAAATTGAATCGTTTTGCAGCGAAGACAGCTGACGAATTTCTGAAAGCTTTAATGGAATTGAAGGAGCAAAAGATGAAAGATCTAATACTTGATCTTCGTGGTAATGGTGGTGGTTATATGACTGCAGCGATTAAAATTGTAGATCAAATGTTTGATAAGGATCAACTGATTGTGTATACCAATGGTTTGAAATCAAAACGCCATGATAATATTTCAACGGAGCAAGGTTCGTTTAAAGAAGGAAAAGTGATTGTTCTTATAGATGAAGGATCTGCTTCAGCTTCCGAAATTGTTTCTGGAGCAATTCAAGATTGGGATAGAGGTCTAATTGTTGGGCGCCGTTCATTTGGAAAAGGATTGGTCCAGAGACAGTATCCTTTATCAGATGGATCTATGGTTCGATTAACAATTGCTCATTATCATACACCAACAGGTCGATGTATTCAGAAACCTTACGATAATGGAGTAACGGATTACAGAATGGATATTATAAATAGATATCGTTCTGGAGAGATGATTAATAAGGACAGTATTCACTTAGCCGATTCGTTAAAATATAAAACACTCCTGAAAGAACGTGTTGTGTTTGGTGGTGGAGGTATTATGCCAGATGTATTTGTACCCATTGACACCACTGTAAATTATAAGTACTTCAATCTTTTAGCTAGAAAAAATGTTCTTTATCCCTTTGTATTGACTTATATGGAAAATAACAGAGAAGACCTAAAAGCTAAATATCCTGATTTTAAAACGTTTAATAAGGGTTTTCATATTTCTGATAACATGCTAAAAGATCTGGTTTCTGAAGGAGATGAGGCTGGTGTTGAACATACTGAGGAAGAATATTTGGCTGTGAAAGAACATCTTCGAATTCACCTGAAAGCTCTTCTGGCAAGAGATCTTTGGGATGGTGCAGAATATTATCAGATTGTCAATCAGAATAATGAAATATTAAATAAGGCTTTGGAATTGCTTAAAAATCCTAAGAAGTACGAAGAATATTTAAAGTAAGAACTTACTATTTATGATAGGAGCCGGATATTTTCCGGCTTTTTTCATTTAAAAACACTTTAAAATAGCTGGAATTATTAGCTAAAGACTATTTTTGTAATCGTAAATTAGCAATAGTATGTATGCTATTGGCTATTCAAAGGGGTATAATTAATAACAATTGTTTTGAAGACAGATTCGGGTAAGTTTAGATTGATAGCAAAAACCTTTCAGGGTTTAGAAGAAGTTTTAGTTCAGGAATTAGAGAATTTAGGAGCTGAGGAAATTAAAATATTAAAGCGTGCAGTAAGTTTTGTTGGAGACAAGGCATTGTTATATAAAACGAACTTCCACCTAAGAACTGCGACTCGTGTTATTAAGCCGATTCATAAGTTCAATGCTTTAGATACCGATGAATTGTATAAAGGGATTCAGGAAATCGACTGGAGCGAATATCTTTCATTAAAAGATACAATTTCAATTGATAGTACAATTAGCTCGGAAGACTTTAAACATTCTAAGTTTGTAACATACCGTGTTAAGGATGCTATCGTTGACCAATTCTTCGAAAAAACAGGAGATCGCCCATCAGTTCGAGTGGTTAATCCTAGTTTGAGAATCAATGTTCATATTGACAAAAACACATGTACCGTTTCTTTAGATAGTTCTGGAGAATCATTACATAAAAGAGGTTATAGAGTTGCCGAAACAGCCGCTCCTCTTAATGAAGTTTTGGCTGCAGGTATGATTCTTATGTCTGAATGGGATAAAAAATCAAATTTTATTGACCCGATGTGTGGTTCAGGTACTTTATTGATTGAAGCTGCATTAATTGCATACAATATTCCTGTAGGATTGTATCGTAAAGAATTTGGTTTCCAAAATTGGAGCGATTTCGATCAGGATCTTTGGGATGAAATCTATAACGATGAAACTGAAATCGATTATGATGGCAATATCATAGGTTGTGATATTTCAGATAAAGCAATGGAAATTGCAGAAGCAAATATTCGTAACGCAGGTTTGAGAAGAAAAATCAAACTTAAAGTAATGCCTTTCCAACAATTTGTTCCTCCAACCGAAAAAGGTATTCTTATTACAAATCCTCCTTATGGAGAGCGTTTGAAGGTAAAAGATTTGGAAGGTCTTTATTCGATGATTGGTGAAAGATTAAAGCATCAGTTTATGGGATACGATGCGTGGATTTTGAGTTATGGCAAGGAATGCTTTGATAGTATCGGTTTACGTCCATCTCGAAAAGTTAGTCTATTTAACGGACCACTTGAATGTAAATTCCAAAAATACTCTATGTTCGCAGGGAGCAAGAAGGATAATTATAAAAATAGAAAAGAATAAGAAAGATAAGTGTTGGTAGATTAATCTTTTAGCTATTTTATTATATTTGTTGTGAAGAGTAATTAAATATAAAGATACTTTAATGAGTTTTAATCTGAACCAGTGGTTT
>Ga0209272_10000991_pt1 | contig 19344 bp, 18 predicted proteins | sample tdDd002_FD_187125 | JGI IMG/M metagenome (GOLD analysis project Ga0209272, IMG submission 187125) | Marine sediment microbial communities from the Atlantic coast under amendment with organic carbon and nitrate - tdDd00.2 (SPAdes)... | ecosystem: Environmental > Aquatic > Marine > Coastal >... | reverse complement strand
TGGCGCGGTCATTAAACGGCTTTGTAGATAACTTTGTTGCCCGCTAGCTGCTCTTTCACGACTAGGTTTTCTTCTAGTAGTTTTTTAAGAGCGCCTGTTGCCCAAGATGCTGCTTTAGCGTCTTCTTGGCCAGCTTCCAGGCCGATACCTTTAGGGTTAATGCCTTCAGCATTTGCCACAACGATATCTAGAACTTGTTGTTGTTTTGGCGTTAGTGCAACGTCAGTTGCTTTCGCGACTACAACTTTCTCCGCTGCTGGTGCTACAGCTACTTTTTTCTCAACTACAGGCTTAGCTTTCTTTGTTGCTTCAACGTTAGCAACTGTCGCTTTAATACGCTTTTGCAGTTTCATCTGCACTTTGCGCTTATGAGCAAGTCTCATCGAGTATTTCTCCATTTCACTGCATACGGAGCAGTGGTGAAAATTTGAAGCGCGTTTTATACCAAAATTTTGCGGCCATTTACAGGGTATGAGCGGCTTTATAGGGGAAAAATGCGTGATATGCTGTTATCAGACTACAATTTAATCAATAACATTAATGATCGTTTACACACTACTGAGTATATAAACAGAGGTAAAAGCGCTTAAGAGAACAGCATATGCAAACACGACATTTAACCAATCAGCCTTTCAATCCTCACTCTCCAATGAGTAAAATTATTGGTTGGTTGTCTGTCGTTGCTTTAATTTTTTTGCTCATACTCTCTCCAGGTTGGCAACAGACAATATTAACCATCATCTCAGTCGGAGCTGTCTTTGGCTTTAGTTATCTCATGATTCAAAAAGCGACGGTGGGATATACATTAACCGCCACCCACTTTCAACAACACCTGTTCAAAGGTGGTTGGGTAGTAAAATGGAACAATGTAAGTAAAATCGGGATCTGCCAATACAATCAAGATGGATGGGAGCAACCATTACCCTGGATTGGCATAAAACTGAAACACTATTCTCCCTACTTACAAGGCATCTGTCCCCGCATTGCAACAGAGATTTTACTTAGTCAAAGAGCGTTGCTCTATTTAGGGGCAAAACAGCAACAGCAAAGTGTTCAATTCGAAGATATCGTTCTGGATTCGACTCCATATCGAAATCATGACGGTGAAGAATTCTCAGGCTTACAAGCAATGTTAGCCAATAGAATGAAATACCAACGTCGCTACTTTGACTACGACATTTTTATCTCTGCCCATGACTTAGACAGGCCCGCAGATGAGTTTGTCGGTTTAATACGGCGATACTTAGCGGCTGCCGAGTCAGAATAGCAATCACAATGATAAATTATCGCATAATAAAAAAGACCGCCGAAGCGATCTTTATAGAGAGAATGGTAATACTCGTTTAGTACAACGGCATTTCATCCGCAACAAATGGATTAGAAGCGCGCTCACGACCGAACGTAGATTCTGGTCCGTGACCGGGCACAAATCGCACATCATTACCTAAAGGCCAAAGTTTTGTTTTAATCGAATTAATCAAGGTGTTGAAATCACCTTTAGGAAAGTCTGTACGACCCACAGAGCCGTTGAACAAAACATCACCCACAAACGCCAGCTGTGCTTCTTCACTAAATAGGACAACATGACCAGGCGTATGACCAGGCGTATGGATAACGTCCATTACTTGATTACCAAAAGTCACTTTATCGCCTTCGTTTAACCACTCGTGCGGTTCAAAGGCTTCTGTCAGTGGAAAACCAAACATTTGGCTTTGGCCTTCAAGGCCTTGCAACCAAAAATTGTCCGCCTTATGAGGGCCCACAATTTCTACTCCACCAAGCTCTGCTGCAAGAGGCTCTGTTCCACCGACATGATCTAAATGACCATGAGTAAGAACCAAATTGACTACCTTTACACCCAACTCTTTGATCAACATGGCAAGCTGCTTCACATCACCACCGGGATCAACGACTACGCCTTCCATAGTTTCGTCACACCAAACGATGGAGCAATTTTGTGAGAATGAGGTAACGGGAACAACTTGATACTTCAGTGACATATATCGACCTTACTGGAAATCTGAACTGGCAGAACTATGACATCTGCCAACGCCTTTGACAATACTCAGATTACGAAGTCAATTACGACCAGTGTCTAACAGGGCCAGTATCAATATGAATAAAGTTACTTCTCGGGTAATAACCAACCCCACCCGCTTTCAGGCTTATCGCAGCTTCACGAACCTGCTTTAAATTCACACCATCAAGGCGGAAATCTATTGCCTGTCCTAGCATGTGATAACTCTTTTTCGCTACACCACCGGACTTAGAGCGCAATGCTTCATTTGTCGCAGGAGAGCGATAGCCAGAAATTACAATCACTTCACTTTCAACGCCTAGCTCAGATTGGATTAGAGAAATCTGATCGAACAAGTACTTGTCCATTGGGTGAACTTCGTTACGACGAAAATCACGACATAGGTTATCTATGCGAGATAACTCATCAGCAACATAGTCGCGGCCATCAAAATAACACGTTTCAAGCGCTTCACCCGTGTTTAAGCTTGTTAATGCTAAAGCGCGGGATTGGTCTGGATAAGAAGCCAGCGCTACACTCGGCGCGCAGCTAGCAACAACTAGCCCACTTCCTGCCAACTTAATAAAATCTCTACGAGAAAAATCCACAACAAAATGCCTTCATAAAAAATGGTTAATGGAAACGTGTCGAAAAAGGACACTACCTAACTCTTATATGAAGTGCAAATGCATAAAGCGTGCTAGAAATGTATTCATAGCACGCTTTATTTGCTTAACCTTTGAGCTGATTAGGAAATTTCTTACGCTGACAGATTTGTCATTTTTTGGTCAGCTTCACCCTTTTGTGTAACTAAAGGTATCTAGGCGGTAAATATCTTCCCTGTAGTGTGTTTTCCCCTCTTCAAACCATGCCGTTTGGTAAATGATGTGAACGGGAATACGCTTACGTAAAGGGATCTTTTTGTTTGATTTATCTGATGCACCTTTCATTTTTTTACGAGACAAGCCTTGATGTTCTAATAATCGAGTCGCAAATACATCTGCATTTTCAACTCGAATGCACCCTGAACTAAATGCTCTTTGAGGCTTATTAAACAAGCTTTTGCTTGGCGTGTCGTGCAAGTAAATTGCTCGCTTGTTTGGTGTATTGAATTTGTACAAGCCAAGGGCGTTAGTATTACCAGAACGCTGCGTCATTCGGTAAGGGAATGCACTTGGATTTAAGTTATCCCAATCGATCTCTTGTGGGTCAATACGCTCCTTAGAGCCCCATTTTGGTAATATCTCTAGATTCTGTTGAGTAATGTATTCAGGGTCGGCCTGTATTTTCGGAATGATATCTTCAACCATGATTTTCCAAGGCACATTCCAAGTTGGGTTCAAGATTAAAGTATCCAGATTCGTCGTCATCAATGGTGTCGGTCGCGCTTTTCGCCCCACAACGACTTTAGATTCAAATACCGTTTTTCCATCATGCCAATAGGTCATTTCATAACTTGGAACATTAACCAAGATGATAGTATTTCTATCAGCAGGCCAGTAGCGAACTCTCTCTGCGTTGAGCGCTAAGGTAGACAGACGAGCGTCTAGGGGAAGATTCAGCCACTTTAAGGTTGCCGGGCCGATCACACCATCCTCTTTCAATCCATGTAAACGCTGGAATTGCATGATGGCGGGTTTCAAGCTCTTGTCATAGTAAGTCACATCTCGACGAACATCGGTAAGATCCACATCAACGACTTCTAATCGCTCAAGCAATAATTCTCGGTCAGTAAGTTTATCACCTTGCTTAATCAACCCGGCTTGCTGGTAACCAGGTAGATCACGTTTATGATGTTTAACGATATGTAGGTAGGTATCAACCAATTGCTGATAATCAGGTGTATCAGGTGTGTAAGCTTCAATTAGCTCTGTCAACTGCTGGTTAGCAACGGCACGCTTGGTTGCAAATATTGCGCTTTCCAATGAAGGCGTTAATGGTTGATCAAGCTTTTGTTCAAAATACCACTCGGCACCATCTAATTTCGCTTGCTCGGCATAATTTAGATAAAGCAACAAAGTATCCGTTGCGAGAAGGTCATACTCGAACCAACGATTACTTTTACGATAAAATTGTAGATAGCTCAATTGACGTGACATCAGCGGACTAAATCCAGCGTGTTGAATCAACTCGAGCTGAAACTCAAGATTACTTCCCTGCTGTAGGTCAAACCAGATCAACTGTTCGCCATTTTCTTGATAGATCTGCTCTACCACCTCTGGATATTGGAGTAAGCCGCTAAGTCGGCTTTCTTCACTTGTCCAACCAAGTTGTTGAAAATACTCAGAGGCAAAAACCTGCAGTGGAAGCAAGCAAACCAACAACAACCAAGACTTCCTTATCCTCATTACCGAATCCTTTTTATACGTATCAAAGAAAGTATGGCAGAGAACCATAACGAAAGTATGACTTGTTTTTAAGAATCTAATAGAAGTCTTGATTATTCAATCTGTTATTAATAGATTACTGACCAATGGTTGTCCCATTGCACGCCCGATTGGTTAGTCCGCTTATGGCTAGGAGAATACTGAGTAATCACAGCCCCGGCTCCAGAGCTGACTCTGAAAAATCCATCACGTGAAACCACACCTGATGCATCGGGCAACGGAGAAAGTTCAACCAGTTTTCCCGTCTCTTTAGACCAAATACCGTAACAGTTACCTCTTGGTGACGTCGCCAAAATCCACTCATTCGTTGCTGCGATGCTAGCGATATAATGGTTGAATCTCGCCCACTGCTCAGATTCAGCTCTGAGTGGCAACAGTTTTCCACCTTGAGTATGCATTGCTAGCAGTGATGGGTATTCATCAGGTTCTCCACGGTATTGCTGCCCGCAAAGAACGGTTTTATTTCCATCGTGCGCAAGGTGGCGAATACTCAAATGGTGGTCAGCTAAACCCACTTGTTCAATCAACTCTCCGTTTGCATTCAAGTAACTCAAGCTTGGAACCATAGAAGAAAGGTTTAATGGTTTACGTCCATTGGTGTGAACGCCGCCAACACCAATAACTAAAGCGTCATCTGGCATAACAATCACTTCATGAGGTCCCAAGCCGAAGCCAGTAAACTCTGCAACTTTCTCATAGTTTGCTTGCACATCATAAACGCCGATTACTCCGCGACTGGTTCCCCTCTCTCCCTCGGTGGCATACAACCATTGACCGTCATTGGAGTAGACCCCATGCCCGTAGTAATGACGTTTTGCGGAAGCTAACGAGACTTTGATATTCTCGCCAGACATATAATCAAAAACGACAAAGAACGTTCCTGGCCTTCTTGCAAAAGCAACCGCATGATTGAGGGCTTTATTCGTCGCAACACCATGGCCACGCTCAGGAAGAGGCAGTTGACGAATAGGCTTACCGAATTCGTCGGCCACAACTGCTGAGTAACGGTCACGGCCTTGAATCGCACAACCTATTAGAGCAGGAGTTTGAGTGTTTGACGTTGACGCGCAACCAAAAGGCATCATTGGCGTAGCCGCGCCAAACAGCGCAGCTTTAAGTAGATTTCGCCGAGTTGTATCAGTCACCATCAGTTGCATTAAACCCTATAACAACGCCAAGTTCGATGGCGACTTCTTCATGAATAAGATACTTAAGTTGCTCTAACTTATTGTAGTTAGAGTACGCTAAACGATAGCCGTCTTTACTCTGAAGAAGATCAAATAGGCTTTGTTCAGTCGGCCAAGTTTCGATGGTCATAGTAAATTGCTGACGAATGCTATCAGCTAACCCGCTCTTGCCACGTTGGCGCAATAATTTATCTAAACCGTTGCCATTCGCAATATATAGCGCTTGTAGGGCTTCAATATTTGCTTTTAAGTTCAGCATCGAAGTTTCCGAGCGCCAAGACTCTGCAAAATATGGACGAGGCTGACCGAAATTCGCAAGCGGTCGGCTCATCTTCTTCATGCTGTATTCAAGCTGATTAGATAGCAGAGAAATGTATTCCGATGTCCAAGCTTTGTCATCCAAGGCAACCCAAGGGTTCACCTTCCAAGCTTTATAGATGCTCTTTGCATTGTTCGCTAAATTCTCAGTGATCGCATTACCGGTTTGACACACCTGATTTGAAGAGCCCAATGTTGAAGCGGCATCATAGAGCAGCCATTCAATGGAACCCAAGCCTTGCACCGTAACACTTTGCAATGAGATATCTTGCGCTGTCCATGTTTTGTCTTGCTTAATCAGCGAAGACATTTTTCGTCCTGTTGTGTTCTTTTTGTCTGGCCAAAACTGAACATTCCAACTTTGAGCTAAAGCTTGCTCAGGCCCTCGCTCTTGTCCTTGCAGTGCCATCCAGCTAACCATGGTGTTATGCCACTGGTTTTGGATCTCATCTTGGCTAATTTCGCCTAGGCAGTACTTTGCAAAATCAGCATGAAGGCTATCGGCGTGTTCAGAAAAACGCTGAGCTGACGTAAATTCAACGGCGTAAACACCTTGGCTGGCGTGGTCTGTTTGCTCAGCAACAGAGTTTTTAGTTACTGTCGAAGATTGGCAACCACTAAGTATCAAAACTGCTGTCGCTAAAATCGAGAGAGTCGTCTTCATAACTAGCCCCTCTTACAAAGAATTCAAGAAAGCGATCAGTGCATCACGCTCTTTCTGATTAAAGGTCAAGACGGTTTGTTTGGCTTTTTCCGCTTCTCCGCCATGCCAAAGCACTGCTTCCATCAGATTTCTCGCTCGGCCATCGTGTAAGAAGTAAGTATGATCGTTTACTTCCTTGGTGTAACCGATTCCCCATAATGGTGCGGTGCGCCACTCTTGTCCATTCGCTAAATACTCTGGGCGGTTATCAGCGAGACCTTCGCCCATATCGTGCAGCAAGAGATCGGTATATGGATGAATAAGCTGATTGGAAAGAGCAGGTAGGCCTTCACGTTCGCCCGTTTTTACACTCGTTTTATGGCAACTTTCACAACCGGCTTTCGCGAAGAGCGCTTGCCCTGCAATAACTTGTGGGTCCTTAGTTTTTCGGCGAATAGGTACGGCAAGGTGTTGAGAGTAGAATTCGACAAAATTCAAAATCTTGTCACTGACTTCTGGCTTACCACCATTTGGTAGCTCTGAGCACAAAGTCTGGTTTGTCGTACAGTTTTCATTTGGGAACAAATTACTGGTTAAGCCTACATCACCGTTGAATGCAGCTGCATTTTGCTGCATTAACGTTGGTTGGCCGGCTTTCCAGCCAAATCGACCAATAGCGAAGTCTTCACGCTTTACATCCCAAACTTTGTTGGGTTTGCCAGAGATTCCATCGCCGTTTGCATCATTTTCATCCGCCCACTCAAGCAAAGTTTCATCGGGAATGCTTTCTAATAAACCCAAGCCAATCATAATCGGAGCAACACGAGCAGAGAATTGGGTATCTGGATGCATTTCCCCATACCCTAAATCAACGATCTTCAAATCTGGCTTTCTTAGTATCACCTGTGTACCGTCTTTAAACGTAACAGGCACATCTGAATAGGTAATGTTTATTTGGCCTTCAGGCGTTTGATCTTGCAGTGCAAAATCTTGCAGCTGCCCACCATAGGTCGGTTCTGGAATCACACCATCTTTAATAAACGTTTTCTTCTGCGCTGGCGTCATTGCCGGAATACTTAACCTGACAAGCATTGAAACAGCATGAAGGTCCCTAGCTTCTGGCGGATGACCACGCCCATCTTTGATATGACAATTTTGGCAACCGTTGGTGTTAAACAGCGGTCCTAAGCCATCTCGTGCATCGGTAGAAGCTGGAGCTTGAACCCATGGATTGCGGAAAAAGCTATTGCCGACACTAAAGTCTAGGCGTTTACTCATTGGGAGATTGCCTGCAGGCATAGAGTAGGCATTCGCGCCATCTTTTTTAACGGATGTTCCACCACCTGATTTCGTATCATAGGCAGAGGCTGAAGCACTAAGCAGCAGTAGTGCGAGAAGAGTGGTTTTATTGTACGACTTCATACCAAATAGCTCACATTAGAACCTTACCCAAATGATTGATCGAAATAAGAAATATTCTCAATAAATGTAAGGTTATTAAAACAACAAAAAGGGCTCGAAGGAGCCCTTAGTATTCAAAACTACGAATTAGAATTCGTGATCAGCAGTATCTGGATTTAGGCTGCTAATACCGACGATCTTCGCAGCACGCTCAATTTGAGCTGTTTGAGCAACAAGTGAAACGATGGTTTCATTGACTAGAGCGTTGCCTTGAACGTTGCCTGAAGCGATCAGTTGATCAAAGAATTTGCCATCTTTTTCAGCAGACGTTACTAATTCACCCACTTGTGAACGCGTTACGTCGAACTGCTTCTGAATCTCTTTCGCTGCTTGCTTGTCTTTTTGAGCGACAAGGTCATTGATACTTGGCCCTGAAAGTAGTGAACCATCCTGACGCTTATAAAGGCCGGTGTATACGTTGTAGATGCCTTGCTCGTTGTAGTAGTGAGAATTGTGCGTATTGTCTGAGAAACAATCATGCTCATCTTCTGTTGAGTTTGCTTCTAAAGCTACTTTCATGCGCTCACCAGCTAACTCACCTAAGGATAGAGAGCCCATGCCGAACAGCATTTTGCGTAGTCCGTTTTGTGATGAGTCACCTAGCAACTCTTCGCGGTAGTTGCCTTGCACATCCGTAGACCATTGCTTTTCCATCCACTCAAGATCTTGAATCAGAAGTTGAGATGCTGCTTGTAGGTACTCACCACGACGGTCACAGTTGCCATTAGTACACCCTTTACCGACAACAAAGTCCGTGTAAGCGCGTTGACCCGCGCCAGCGTTGGTTCCATTAAGGTCTTGTCCCCAAAGTAGGAATTCAATCGCGTGGTAGCCTGACGCAACGTTTGCTTCAGAGCCACCTACTTCGTTGAGATCAGCAATCGATTCAGGTGTCAGCTTTGCAACATCTAAGGTGTTTGCACCAATTTTAAGCTGCTTATTAGCAACGATATTTGCGTTGGCACCTTCATTACCCAGTTCATATTGATAATCTGTTGATACGTAATCAATTAAGCCTTCATCTAATGGCCATGCGTTAAGTTGCCCTTCCCAATCATCAACAACCGCGTTACCAAAACGGAATACTTCAGACTGTTGGTATGGTACGCGAGAGTCAAGCCAAGCTTGTTTTACTTCTTCTAACTTTGCCGCAGAAGGTGCAGCAAGAAATGATTCGATAGACTGGTCAAGTTTTTTTGCGGTAATCACTGAATCTTCAAATACAGCGTGCGCGATATCTGCATAGTGTTCTACCACTTGCTCTTGAGTAACGTTAGCAGCAAAAACTGAACTGCTTGCCAGCACCAAAGTAGCGGTAACTGATTGCGCCAATAGTGATTTTACATTCATGGAAAAGCATCCTTGTTGAGCTTAATATTCATTCTTATTAGTGAGTGCTAATTGTTCTCATTTGCACTATCAGGCGCAATAATACAAACTTACACTTTTTTTGCAAGCTAGAAACAAAAAAGCCTCACAGAAGTGAGGCTTTTATCAACATAGATGAAATAAGGCGTTATAGCTTAAGGTGATGCTTCCCGTGAGACACTTTCGCTTTTAGGTACCCTTCATTACCATCTTTTACATGGGCAGATGTATTGACAACGTGTTCAATTTCAATTCCATGCTCTTGCAGTTCACGAATCTTTTTCGGGTTATTCGTAACAAGGCGGATTTTATGTACATCAAGAGCTTGCAACATTTGCGCTGCTTCAGTGAAATCACGTAGATCATCACCAAAACCGAGGTGATTATTTGCTTCGTACGTATTCATGCCTTCACTTTGCAACTTGTACGCATCAATCTTATTGTATAACCCAATACCGCGGCCTTCTTGGCGTAGATAAAGGATAATACCACCAGACTCACCCATACGATTGATCGTCTCTTCTAGCTGCTCGCCACAATCACATCGAGATGAGTGGAATACATCACCAGTCAAGCACTCTGAATGCATACGAACTAGCGGTGTCACCTGAGTTTGATCAGCTTGTTTAAAGATGACCGCGACGTGCTCTTTATCCGTTTTCAGCCCTGAAAACGATAAAATCTCGGCCTCAATGTCACTTTTTGTACCTACTTTGAAGTCTACTCTGGCTCTTACTTCCGCCATATTCCTACTCACTTGAATCTTGGTCGTTTCTATTTCTATCACACTAGAAATCTCTTATTGGTCTAACTATGGGGACTCATACTTGATAAATCAATGGTTAGATCACTTTTGTTATAATATAACAATTTAACATCTAGGCAATAAAAAACCCCAACAAAATCGTTGAGGCTTAACAAATCGGTGCGAAACAAAGTTATTCAGCAATTCTGTGTCGTTTTCCAAACCGCATGCTCAATCCAGAGTGATTCCAACTCATGCAACTCTTCTTCGGTTAGCAACGCTAGTGTCGACATTGTCTGCAAGTGAGCAGTCGACTGTATATTGCTAATCTGAGCATAAAAGTCTTTTCTAAGCTGTGCTTTGTTTGTATCCACGACTTTCCCTGAAACTTATAAAATAAGTGAATAGTAACTTTAATTCCCTTCTGTCTAAAAAATGATAACAAATTACACTGTTTGCGCAAAAGTGAATCCTATTTTTGGGTATAAAGTCACATATTAGTTGTGGATATTCACTTTACAACTTATTGAATATTAAAGATCTTATTTGATCGTTTAAAACAGCTCTACATCATCAAAAGGATCTGATTCTGCGTCAGAGTCACGCTCAGAAGCGATATCTTCATAACACTGAATTTGGTTTCGACCACTCTCTTTAGCCAAATAAAGCGCTTTATCAGCATGATCAAGAATTGTCGGTAAATATTCATTGTTAGAAATGGCACATACACCACAGCTAAGTGTTATTTGTTCAACCTGCGGGAATCGATATAATTCAATATGTTGCCGAAAACCATTCAGCATAGAAATAACTGACCGCTTATCTTGAGGCGGGAGTAAAATAACAAACTCTTCGCCACCAAAACGAAACAGCTGCTCTCGATTTGAAAAATAACTTTGCATCTGCTGCGCAAACATTAGCAAAACTTCATCGCCTATCATGTGGCCATAAGTATCGTTGATCTGCTTAAAATGATCTAAGTCGACGATTGCGACCCACAAATTAAGATCACCTGGGCTGGTAGAAGCAATATCAAAGCAGTGAGAAAGTCTTTCTTCTAATGTTCGACGATTGAGTAAACCTGTCAACTTATCACGCTCACTCTCATGCAAAACGATCAAATAGTTTTTGTATATTTTGGCAAACCCGTCGATCAACAACTTGTACTCTTCAATAGAGCCTTTCATTTCAACATGGAGAACGACCGAACTATCATCCGAAATTGGAATAGGGAACTGGTAGATAGTCTCGCCCTTCTCTCCCTGAAAACTGACGATTTCATTGCTTTCGTGGTTATGATGACAGCTTTCGACGGATTGATCGTAATACCAATGAAAGGAGTGACTTTCTTCGTCATAGGAGACTTCTGCAACAATGACCGCTGTGGAATTGATGAAGTGTTTTAGGCTGGCATACTTCACTGGCATCATTTCAGTCATTGTTGCTACGAGGCAATGACCAAGAGATATCGTATTTCGTTGCTCTGTTATTTCAACCACAGAACTCAGTATCCTATCTTCCATTCTCAGCCAACTCTATTTAGGAATGATAATTAGGATTATAGGTAACAAATAATGATTATGTCGTTAGTTTCATAAGAAAAAAGCAGGCAATGCCTGCTTCTGTTTATTTGCGGTAGCCGAGTTTCACGCTACCTTTGGTATCAAACCATAACGCTTCAGCACGTCGGCGGCCTATTAGTATTGGGCCATCATCGTAAAACAAAAAATTCTTCCAGTGCTTTTTAAATATCGACCATTTCGTTTCAATGACATTGTATTTCTCATAGCAGAAATAGACGGTCACATCATCTTGCCAATCTAAGAAGCTGAGAACTTCCTCTGGCAACGACTCATCATCAGATTCCCAGGCGGCCATCCAATCAACGGTTTCTTTCCAATTTGACTCTGACATTGGCCAATCGCCAGATGCCATGCGATCGGCGTCAGGGCTTTGAGCACTGATGTTTTCTTTCCATAACTGCGCAGCCCTTGCTTGACTCATTGGCTTGATCGCCTCCAAGTCTTGCTCTGGCACAGGCATTGACTGGTGAGTAAAAATCCATTTTCTTTGGTATTCATCCAAAGTTAGATACGACATTCATTTACCTCTTTAACGCAGACTATCAGGCTTTGAGCCATCCATTTGCTGTGGCTTCTTCGATCACTTGCTGTGCTTTTTCCCACAGAGCTTCGGAGCCGAATTCAATTTTTCTGTTTATTGTTAATGCTTGCTGACGAGTCACACCATGTTCTTGCCAACTTTGGCCATTATTATGGTAGTTCAGCAGCATTGGAATAATTCTATCTAGTGCTTTAGCAAACTTTGCATCTGCCGACTGCGCTTGTTCAAACTCCAACCATAGAGCGAGCAGCGCTTTACCTTGATCTTCAGGCAACATACCAAACAAGCGATGTGCAGCCTCAAGCTCTTTGGCTTCTTGTTCTTGTGACGCGGCGACATCATAAACAAAGGTGTCACCCGCATCAATTTCTACAACATCATGCAGCAGTAACATCTTAACGACTCGCGCAATATCAACAGGTTCATTGGCGTGTTCTTCCATTAATATTGCCATGAGTGCAACGTGCCAGCTATGTTCTGCGCTGTTTTCTAAACGCCCCTCTGCACTTTTTACTCGCGTTCTTCTCAATACGGACTTGAGCTGATCGAGCTCCATGAGTAAAGACAACTGTTGCTCTAAACGATTCATTAATCAGCCTTCCATTTAGGGTTGATGAGCGCGGTGAGATTGTGGTCTTCCCATTGACCATTGATCAACAGGTAATCTTTGGCAAAGCCTTCTCGCACAAAGCCCAATCTTTCGAGTACCGCCTCACTGCGTTTATTGCGAGGCATATAACCAGCCATAATACGGTGAAGATTCTGGATAGAAAACATATAGTTCACGGCCATTTTAAGCGCTCGTGTCATTACTCCTCTCCCTTCAGCCGCCTGAGAGAGTGAATAGCCAAGATTGCAAGCATGAAATGGGAAACGCGATAGATTGCTAAATGAGACAGTACCCAACATTTCCTGACTCTGAGCATCAATGATCAGCAAGTAGTAACCCAGTCCCATTCGGTGGAGCTCATTGAGTTTTATCAACCGTTGAGTCCAACCTGAAGCACTAAAAAAAGCCTCTTCACGTCTAGGTTCCCACTCTCGTAGGCGATCTCGATTAGCAATAAAGTAATCTGAGATTAGCTGCCCATCGGTAGGCTCTGCGGTACGCAAAATAATATCACCATCTTGCTCAAAGACTTGTTGAGGGGTACTGACTCTTTCCATTAGTTCTTACGAATTCCGTATTCTCGTAGCTTATTGGCCACTGAGGTGTGTGAGACATTCAATCGTTTTGCCAGTTTTCGACTCGATGGGAATGATTGGTAGAGGCGCTCCAAGACTTGTGACTCGTAATCTTTCATGATCTCATCTAACGAGCCATCTAAATTGACCGTAGGCAGATTGGCCGAAGCAGAATCGAGTTGAGGTAAGTGGAACAACTCTGCGTTTAAGATTTCTGTCTCTAACTCGGTCAATGCGCGCAGTACCATGTTCTCTAATTGACGCATATTGCCAGGCCACTGATAAGTGACTAACTGGTCGATCAGGGTGTCACTTAACTCAGGTTTCGCAATACCCAATTGTTTGACATATTTGGCTACAAACAGATCGAGTAACGGCGCAATATCGTTAGAACGCTCACGCAGTGGCGGAATGATCAAAGTAAGAACATTCAAACGATAGAATAGGTCTTCACGGAAATTGCCAGACTCAGCCAAGTCAGCTAAATGGTGGCGAGTCGATGCGATCACTCGAACATCAACATGAATCTCATCTTCTTCACCGACACGGCGGAACGTTCCGTCTTGTAGTAAACGGAGCAATTTGATTTGCAGATGTGGGCTCATCTCGCCAATTTCATCAAGGAAGACGGTACCGCCATTTGCTTGTTCAAAGATCCCTTTATGCCCTTGATCGTGATTGAACGAACCTGGTGCATGACCGAATAACTCAGTCTCAGCCACATCATCCGGCATCGACGCACAGCTAAGAACTAAGAATGGGTTGCTTGCTCGATGTGAACGATTATGACAAGCGCGTGCAAGCATCTCTTTGCCCGTACCAGTCTCACCTTGAATTAAAAGTGGTTGGTCCAACATTGAGAGCTTTTTCGCTTGGCTAATAAGCGCTTTGTGGCGATTTGAAACACCAACGAAATGTTCAAAGCCTAAGTTATTATGCAGCGGCAAAATCTCGTCAAAAAGATGTTTCTCTTGAGAGGAGCGAATCGTCATTACCGTACTCGCAAGAATCGATTCATTGCCTTCGCCCGCAATATAGACCGGCATGATTTCCATAGCATAATCAAGGCCACCCAAAACGATATTCTCTCGTTGGCGGGTGATAGTACCTTCGCTCCATTTCGCGAAATTAAAGCTAGGAATCAAGGTCGAGATTGGGTGACCAATCATCTCATCTTGTTCTTGATTGAATAAACCAAGCGCGGCATGGTTCGCCATATCAACGTTGCCTTTGAGATCAATCGCTAATACGGGTTCAGGTAAGCTATTAAGAAGTGAGATAAGCTCGGTGTTATGCCTTTCAATTGGCATAAACTGAATCTTACGAACATCTTTAACGCCAGCAATTCGGCGAATCTCGGCCATGAGTTCACTGAAGGTATCGAAATCGATGTCCGGGCAGTTAAGATAGATAATGCCTGAGATATCAATTTCAATACCCCGTAGATCAATACTCTTTGATGCAAGAATATCGAGTAGCTCACGAGTCAGGCCAAGCCTGTCTTCACAAAAAACTTCTAGACGCACAGATAGGTTCCTAGCTAAGGTGTCACGAAAAGTTGACAGTAGTTTCCCTTAAGCCTAGATCCTCGTCAAGCAAAGCAATAACACTTGCTTCACATTCACACTATTTCACTGTTATAGCGGCGATTTTTTCTACGATCTGTTTGCGGATTGACCCCAGTTTTACTCGGCGTTCGCCATTCCAAGGGATAGGACGCAGTAAAGCCATCGCTTTAATACCTAATCGAGCGGTTAAAATGCCCACACCTAGCCCCTGCCCTGCACGTGCCGAGACTTTGCCTGCCAAATCCATCGACATAAGATCCATACTTGCGTCTATCGCAAGTTCACTTGCTCCTGCCGCAGCCATGTTCACAAGCGTTGCTTTGAAAAGCTTTAAACGAGACCAATAACCTAGCTCGATACCGTACACATCGGCTAAATTGTCGATCATTTTGAAATTACGCCAAGCCACCAGCAGCATATCTGCAAGCGCTAAGGGGCTAATCGCAACCAAAGCCGCTGATTCGGTCGCATGTTGAGAGACAATTTTGGTGGCAAGTTTGTCTTGCTCAGCAATAACAATAGCATCGTACATATCAAGCACTTCTGCATCGCTATGCTCTGATTTGACGCTATTAAACCAGCGATCATAACTTGGGGATTCAGGTGTAATGCCACTCTGTTTAGCAATGGACTCACAAAACGCTTTACCCTGGCCAACACTATTTGCATCTATCAAGGCTTCGCTTTGCTCTTGAACACTGAAATGACCTCGTAATTTGCGCAGCTTCCAGAGCTCTTTACCAATCGCACCGATACCCATCGCCGCGATTGTGGAAATGAAACCAGCCCAGCCCAAAGCAAGCCAATCAGCAGTTTGAACTGAAGTCACAACCGTATCTACGGCTTGCCAACCCACTAAGCCAGCAAATGAGGCCAACAAGCCACTCGCCAACCATTTAGAGCCACTTTTCGGGCGTATGATTTGCTCAAGGTTCGCTTCTGCTTCAGTTTCAGAGTCTTGGTTATCAATACTGACTGGCACGAAGCTTTCTCGCTGATCAAATTGCATCTGAGCTGTGAACTCTGTCTGAGTATTTTGCTCTTCACGATCCAATGCCTGCTCAAAAACGCGCTTTTGTTTTAATTGGTTATCTGAATTCTTACTCATTTCAATTTATCTCCAATCAAATACTCAAGGGCTTTATCCAACCTAATATGTGGTAAGGGATCATCTTGCGATAAAGCCTGAGGTCGAAATGCTGTGAATTCGAACCCTTGTTGTTGCCAATACGCTTGATTCGGTAGTTTCTTCGGCACATCTCCAGGAAACACAGTCATTGGTTGCTCGTCCATCGTCACACCTTGTAGTGCGGGTATAGCTTGATCACCTTGACCAATAAAACCTGTTTGCGTTGCCTGAATGGAAGCCATGGTTAGACAGCTCATTTCAATATTTTCATACGAGGCATTTTGCCAAGCCGGGTGGACCATCTGTTGAAGCAGCGAAACCATATTAGGATGTTGCTCTGGCGTAACGTGATCCGCTTTCGTCGCCGCAAACAACACCTTATCAATTCGAGGAGAAAACAAGCGTTTTAATATATTGCTGCGGCCATATTTAAAGCTATGCATTATCTGCTCTAGTGCATCACGCATGTCGTGGAACGATTCATAGCCAGCATTAAGCGGTTGCAAACAATCCACCAACACTATTTGACGATCAAATGTTGAGAAGTGATGCTTATAAAACGCCTTGACTACTTTTTGCTGATACTCGTGATAACGCGCTTTAAGCATCTCTAAATTTGACCCTTTACGTGCTTTGGCGTTCTCATCAAACTGACATGGGAAGAACTGTAGTACAGGTGCACCTTCTAATTCTCCAGGCAATACAAAACGCCCTGGCTGAACCCAATGCAATCCGGAATCCTTACATGTATGAAGATACTGGGTGTAACTATCAGAAATAGCGAGCAGCTCTTTCTCGTTTAGCTCCGCGTCGAGATCCAGTGCCGCTAATTGGTCAAGCCATGGCTGTGCGAGCTCTTTGCGTAACCCTTTCAATGCCGTAAATTGGCTCTGAGACCATTGATAAAAGTCCATATCCAACAGTGGCAAGTCGAGTAACCACTCACCCGGATAATCAATAATATCGATGTGTAATGTGGCGGTGCTGTTGAGTAGTTTTTTGGTTTTCTTCTTCGGCTTATATTTAAGCGCAAGGCGAATTTCACTCACATCACGAGTTGGCTCTGGCCATTTTGGCGGTTCACTATGAACATGCTCCATCGCTTCATCATATGAGAATCGAGGCACCATCATATTGGTTTGTGGCTCACGCTTCGCCCCAATAACTCGTTTATCTCGCGCAGCCGATAGTAGAGGCAAGTTATCATGCGTAGAAGTATGAAGAAGCTGATTTACTAACGAGCTAATGAACGCCGTCTTACCTGCGCGTGATAAACCAGTCACCGCAATTCTTACGTGTGAGTCAACACTACGGTTAATAAAATCATTCACTTCTTGGGTCAATCTCTTCATTCACATTCTCTTTGTTTATTCATCCATGCCATCTTAATACGTCCAATCTTAATCAAAGATGAACGAAAAAGCCCTTGATAACAATCAAGGGCTTCTTAGACAAAATCGGATTATTTGCGTCTTTAATCGTCTTCAATCAATTTGTAAATTACAAACAGGGCGATTTCCAATAAGCCGAAGAGTACACATGTAATCGTAACGTACTTTTCATCGAAGATGCTGATGCCGTGAAGAATAAGGTCATACCCAACAAAGGCACCAACCACTGCAGCGATAATCAGCTGTAGAATTTGAATAAAACGAGGCATTTGAGCTCCTGACGTATATTTTTACAATTTAGAGTATATAGACAAAAGGTGCAGTTTTACCCACACCTTTGTCAAATCTTTGCTAACTAAATCAGCACTTTCTCACAATCTTGAGACTAGTTTTCCATCTCTTGGATTTTTACTTTCCAAGTATCAGGACCAATTTGGTGAGCATTCGTGCCGTTTGAATCGACCGCAACACTAACAGGCATATCTTCGACTTCAAACTCGTAAATCGCTTCCATACCAAGATCTTCGAACGCCACCACGCGTGCTTTCTTAATCGCTTTCGCGACAAGATAAGCAGCACCGCCCACGGCCATTAAGTAAACTGCTTTATGCTGTTTGATGGATTCTACTGTCGCAGGGCCACGCTCTGCTTTACCAATCATGCCCATGATACCGGTTTCTTCAAGCATCATATCGGTGAACTTATCCATACGAGTCGAGGTTGTCGGGCCAGCAGGACCAACTACTTCATCACCAACCGCATCAACAGGGCCAACGTAGTAGATAAACTTGCCTTTGAGATCCACACCTTCAGGTAAACCTTCTCCGCTTTCAATCATGCCTTGTAGACGTTTATGAGCAGCATCACGACCTGTTAAGATCTTGCCCGACAGTAGAACGGTTTCACCCGTTTTCCACTCTTGGACTTCTTCTTTCGTGACCGTATCCAGGTTAACTCGGCGTGTATTTGCACCGGCTTCCCAAGTGATGTCTGGCCACTCTTCCAGTTTAGGTGGCGTTAAGTCAGCAGGGCCTGTCCCGTCTAACGTAAAATGAACGTGACGTGTCGCTGCACAGTTTGGAATCAAGCATACTGGTTTAGAGGCTGCATGTGTTGGTGCCGTTTTGATTTTCACGTCAACAACCGTTGTTAAACCACCAAGACCTTGCGCACCGATACCAAGCTTGTTTACTCGATTAAAAATATCTAAGCGCAGCTCTTCTTCTGCATTTTCAGGACCACGTTCGATCAACTCTTGAATATCGATGTGTTCCATCAATGATTCTTTCGCAAGCACAGCCGCTTTCTCTGCTGTACCACCAATGCCAATGCCAAGCATGCCAGGAGGACACCAACCCGCACCCATTGTCGGTAGCGTTTTTTCTACCCACTCAGCAATGTCGTCAGATGGGTTCAGCATAACCATTTTAGTTTTATTTTCACTACCGCCACCTTTGGCCGCGATCTGAATTTCAACTTTATCGCCAGGTACCATATTGATGTGCACAACAGCCGGCGTATTGTCTTTAGTGTTAATACGCTTGCCTGCCGGATCCATCAGTACTGAAGCACGCAATGGGTTATCTGGGTTGTTGTAAGCTTGACGAACACCTTCATCAACCATTTGTTGTACCGTCATATCGGTCGAGTCCCACTGGACAGCCATACCAATATTAACGAAACAGGTCACAATACCCGTATCTTGACAGATCGGTCGGTGACCTTCTGCAGACATACGCGAGTTAATTAAGATTTGCGCCATCGCGTCTTTTGCCGCTTGGCTTTCTTCTTTGTGGTAGGCTTTTTCCAGGGCTTGAACAA
>Ga0209272_10000989_pt1 | contig 19379 bp, 14 predicted proteins | sample tdDd002_FD_187125 | JGI IMG/M metagenome (GOLD analysis project Ga0209272, IMG submission 187125) | Marine sediment microbial communities from the Atlantic coast under amendment with organic carbon and nitrate - tdDd00.2 (SPAdes)... | ecosystem: Environmental > Aquatic > Marine > Coastal >... | reverse complement strand
GTATTGTCGATCAGTTGAACAAGTGGCGCCCATTTTACTTTTTTCTCTTTCTCAAACAGATAGTTAAAGTTTTCTGGTGACCAGTCCATCGTATATTGAGGGTTGAGTGGGCGACCTAAGAAGCGCACTTCATAATGTAAGTGTGGTCCTGTCGAGTTACCTGAATTGCCACAAGTTGCGATGAGATCCCCTTTACTCACAAATTGGCCGCTGCGAACTTTAAAACGCGATAAATGAGCGTATGAGCTCATAAAACCAAACGAGTGTCTAACGGTTAGGTAATTACCATACCCTTTTGAACTTGGGCGAACGGTTTCAATCACACCATCAGCCGGCGCGTAGATCTCTTCACCGCGCTTACAGGTCAGGTCGATGCCTGTGTGAGTGTGTCGCTTACCGGTAATTGGGTTGGTTCGACGTCCATACGAAGATGAAATACGTTGGTACTGCATCGGGGAATCGTTAGGGATCATGCGGAACATGGTCGCACGTACTGCTGAGTCGACAGCTGCAGCGTCTAAACGATCTTCTAAGTTCTCTTCCGTTGTGGATTCTTCGTTTGCCAGCCCTAGAACAGATTCAACATCAAACACTCTTTTTCCGAGAATGCTGATTTCTGTTTTTTTATCTTCTAGCTCTTGGGTAACGGCATGTGTTTCATTGATTTGTTCAGCGTAGAGTTGCTCTAACTCACTTTTTTGCTTTTCAACTTCGCTCAATTTATCAATCAGTAAATTGTATTGCTGCTGAGCAGAGCGTGCACTTTGCCAGTTATGGTAAACATAACCTGCACCGATTGCAGCTGACACTGCTACGGCAGAGAGTGAACAGATCAGGGCTTTTCTCGAGACGTGAAAATCTTGTACACCAGAGGAAGCTGGAATAGAAATGGTAATTTTTTTAGACATACTGCTTTCGTTAGGTGTATTCACCTAGGTCAGACAAGTGCTCGATATCTCGATGCAATAGTTCGTCATCACCTACGTTTAATTCAATCAACCGCTTTAGATGTCCGATACTCTCAATATCAATATGATCAATGCTTAGACGAATCATATTGTTATTAATACCAACAATATTCCCTACGAGTTGGATCGTGACATCGCTTCCTGAAAGCGAAAACTCTACGTTAACTTGTTCATCTTGAGTCAGTAGTGCTGACTGGTCACAGTCAATTAATAAGCCATGTAAGGATAAATCACTGATAGTAGCATTAACAGTATTTATACCTTGGCTGAGCACAGTTTGGGTGCGATAAACAATACGTGAAAAACGACGACGTTCAATCATAGCAATCTCTCTTAATCTGAACTCTCAGAGTAACAAAATTATTATGGTAGCTATGCGGAGTCGTTCGCATTATTTAGCATTATCAATCGGGATATTTATCCGTATTGTGAGCTATATAATAAAGGCCGCTAATTTAAGCGGCCTTTGGACAAATTTCAAGCATTAGCTATTGTGAGAGTAAAATTACTTCGTAATACGCTTGTATTTGATGCGATGCGGCTCTGCTGCTTCAGGACCTAAGGTCTTCTTCAGCCACTCCATGTACTCAGTATAGTTACCTTCGTAGAAGTTCACTTGGCCTTCATCACGGTAATCGATGATATGCGTTGCGATACGGTCTAGGAACCAACGGTCGTGCGAGATTACCATAGCACAGCCAGGGAACTCTAATAGTGCTTCTTCTAGTGCACGTAGCGTTTCAACGTCAAGGTCGTTGGTTGGTTCATCGAGTAATAGTACGTTACCGCCAGCTTTAAGCAGTTTAGCAAGGTGTACACGGTTACGCTCACCACCAGAAAGCTCGCCAATGATCTTTTGTTGATCACTGCCTTTGAAGTTGAAGCGTGAACAGTACGCACGAGCTGGGATTTCGAAGTTGTTGATCTTAATGATATCAGCGCCTTCAGAGATCTCTTGGAATACGGTTTTGCTGTCATCCATGCTGTCACGGAACTGATCAACAGACGCCAGTTTCACCGTGTCACCCATCTCGATAGTACCTGAGTCAGGTTGCTCTGTGCCACTTAGCATTTTAAATAGAGTTGATTTACCTGCACCGTTGGCACCGATAATACCGACGATTGCACCTTTAGGCATGCTGAACGATAGGTCGTCAATAAGAACACGGCCATCAAATGATTTCGTTAGGTTATTTACTTCGATAACCTTGTCGCCTAAGCGCTCGCCTGGCGGAATGAACAGTTCATTTGTTTCATTACGCTTCTGGTGATCGCCGCTTTGTAGTTCTTCAAAGCGCGCCATACGTGCTTTTGACTTCGCTTGACGACCTTTAGGGTTTTGACGAACCCACTCAAGTTCTTTCTCGATAGTTTTTTGACGAGCTTTCTCTTGAGATGCTTCTTGTTGTAGGCGCGCATCTTTCTGCTCAAGCCAAGAAGTGTAGTTACCTTGCCATGGAATACCTTCACCACGGTCAAGTTCAAGAATCCAACCCGCAGCGTTATCAAGGAAGTAACGGTCGTGGGTGATAGCAACAACGGTACCTGTGTAATCTACAAGGAAGCGTTCTAGCCATGCCACTGATTCTGCATCCAAGTGGTTGGTTGGTTCGTCAAGAAGCAGCATATCAGGCTTCTCAAGAAGAAGACGACAGATAGCAACACGACGACGCTCACCACCAGATAGGTGCTGAATTTTTTGGTCCCACTCAGGAAGACGAAGGGCATTTGCTGCACGCTCAAGAGCGTTTTCTAGATTGTGGCCATCTTTCGCTTGAATCAGTGCTTCAAGTTCACCTTGCTCTTTTGCTAGCGCGTCAAAATCAGCACCTTCTTCAGCGTAAGCCGCATATACCGCATCTAGACGCTTTAGTGCGCCTGCGACGTCTGAAACCGCTTCTTCCACAATTTCACGAACGGTTTTCGATTCGTCGAGTACCGGTTCCTGCGGTAAGTAACCTACGTTAAGTCCCGGTTGTGGACGAGCTTCACCATCAATATCAGTATCGATACCAGCCATAATACGTAGCAGTGTTGATTTACCTGCACCGTTTAGACCCAAAACACCGATTTTTGCACCAGGGAAGAAGCTCAGAGAGATATCTTTTAGAATTTGACGCTTAGGTGGCACAATTTTGCTCACCCGCGACATGGTATATACGTATTCAGCCATTGCCGATCGTTCCTAAAATTTAAATTCACGTAGCTGGCTATTTTATACCAAGATGGTGCGCTTTGTTACCTCCAAAACGGGACAAGTGGTTGGAAAGTAGCTATTGATGCTTTACTGATCAATATTCCGAGTAAAGCAAGGGTGCGGTCACAGTTGTGTGAATTTATTATTATTTACATCTCCGCGCTTTACATGGCTGCGTACAATGAGCATAAATTAGGAACTTAATTGATTATTCTCAACGGGAAGAGAATCTATGATGCTGACGTTTTCTAAGTCGCTGCATCGCATTCCTTCATCGGTGCTGACGTTGGCATCGATGGTTTGCAGCGCAAGTTATGCCACTTCAGCACTGGCAACTAACCTTCAAGAACAACGTAATGTTTACGATCAGGTACAAGACTATTTAGACGACAAAGATGTCGCTAGTTATCAGAAATTACGGGGTAAAATTTCAGACTACTCGCTCACTCCGTATGTCGACTACCGAGCTTTTTTGATTGATATCGGTGATCGCTCACCACAAGAAGTTGAAGCTTTTATTCAAGATCACCAAGACTTTCCATTTTCGGGACGAATCCGAGCGCCTTATATTAGTAGCTTAGCTAAGCAAGGTGATTGGAAAAGACTACTCGAGTTTCAAAGAGTTGAGCCGCGCGGCGAAACTTATCAGTGTCATTATTACAATGCGCTTTACCAACAAGGAAAAACTGAACAAGCCTTTCAAGGCGCTGAAAAGCTTTGGCATTCGGGTCACTCCATCGCAGACGCCTGTGATCCTCTATTTGAGGCATGGGACAACGCGGGTTTAAGGAGCGACGAGCAAATCCTACAGCGCATGCTGCTGGCATTTGAAGCTCGAAATGGTTCGATAATGAACTACCTCAAAAAACAGGTGGAATCAAAGCCGGCAAAACAAAAGGCGACAGATATGAAGGCTCTGTTTAACAAGCCTGAGACTGTTGCTGAGTTTGCACGCTCTCATCCAGCGGAACCGTTTTATCAACAGCAAGTGATTCAAGGGCTTAAAAAGCTGGCGCGTAAAGACGTTAAGCAAGCTCAGAAAGTATTTGATTCCGTGGTGACGGCTCAGGAATTACCTGAAGCAGAGGTTCAAATACTGGCGGATTATCTTTCATTTCGTTTAATTAATACCGATTCCGATGAATTGGCTAAGTGGCGTGATAGCAAAATCAAAACATCCAATAGTGGAGTTTTAATTGAAAGACGTGTTCGGCTGGCAATTCAGCATGTTGATTGGCCTGGAGTTAAGCAGTGGATTGAGGTACTTCCTGAAGATAAACAGAGTACGATTCGTTGGCAATATTGGTTAGGGCGTAGTGAAATTGCAACGGGAGAGCAAGTCTCGGGACAGCAAAGACTCGCGAGATTGGTTGGGCAACGCAATTTTTATAGCGTAGCTGCTGCTAAAGAGATTAAACGCTCTATAGATTATCCCGTTTCGACGGTACAGCTTGATAAAAAAGCGATTGCACCATTTCACTCATCATTGGTTCGTATCGCTGAGTTGATTGAACGCGACAAGATTGCAGCCGCCAAGAGTGAATGGCGCTGGTTATTAAATCGTGTTGATAACAATCAAAAAGAGATGTTAGCCGCCTATGCGTCATATAAGCGTTGGCATAACCTAACTGTTACCGCCAGTATCGAAGCAAAAATGTGGGATAATTTAACCTTGCGCTTCCCAGTTGCTCATCGCTGGTGGTTTAATTTCTATGGAGATAAACATGGCATTGACCCTATCACTCTAATGTCATTAGCTAGGCAAGAAAGTGGCTTGGATGTTGAAGCTCGCTCACCAGTTGGCGCAAGAGGCATTATGCAGATCATGCCTGCAACCGCGAAATATACCGCGCGTAAGTATCAATTAACTTACCAAGGTACAGGCGATTTATATGAAGTGGGCAAAAACATTGAAATTGGTAGCCATTATTTGAAAGGTTTATTGGATCAATACGATAACAATCGAATTTTTGCATTGGCGGCGTATAATGCGGGACCACATAGAGTAAAAACCTGGCGTGGACGAACCCAAGGGAAACTGGATGCGTACGCATTTATCGAGGCGATTCCATTTAAAGAAACTCGCGGTTACGTACAAAATATTCTGATGTTTGAAACGTATTATCGAAACCTATTAGGAGAAGATGGTGCCTTTTTGGACAAGAATGAGATGACCACCAGGTATTAATAGGTAGTAAAATTTAATGGCAACAGAACCTGAGTACACAGACTGGCAACAGATTTTAGATCTGGTTAAGAGTAGTAGTGAGTCAAATCAGCATGAGATGCTGCTGACGATGTTGTTGACTCCTGATGAAAGAGAGTCTCTCGTTGCTCGGGTGAACATATTTAGAGAGTTGCTTGAGGGTGACTTGTCTCAGCGTCAAATTAGTCAGATGCTTGGCGTTGGTATTGCAACCATCACTCGTGGTTCTAATGAACTCAAATCTAAGTCTGAACTAGACAAGCAAGCTCTTGCTGAATTGTTGCAACGAAAATGAATGCATGATTGATTGCGATTAAAGGGTGCCTTGATGGCACCCTTTTTGTTGTTTCTTGTTCACGAATTGCTATTAATTATAGATTAGCTGGAAAGTGTTCTGCGTTTGTGAAAGGAATCAAAGCGAGAATTAGAGCTTGGTGGTAGACGCTGCTGCGGGTGAGGATATCGTTGGTGAGTAGACTAATCGCCCCCCCTTTTTGTTTAATATTCTCTGTTGCAAATACTTCGTCCATCACATCACCTAGCTCATTAGCATTGGCGAGCTTTTCAATCACTAGTGGCGGTAGCATCAAGCTTGCTGATCGAGATTCACCTCTGTGAGTTGCTGATTCAATGACCATCCAGGCAAATGTTACGCTGCCCTCTATCCCTGCTTCTAAGCCGACATAGTAGTCCCCATCGATCTGTTCTGATTTTGCGTTTCTTACTCTATTGCGCGCGCCATCATAAGTTTCTTGGTTAGTCATAGGTTGGTCTGCGACTTCACTCGCAACACTAACTCCTGAAAAATAGAACTCTTGCTCTGGAAATGCCGCTTGAAAGGCACTTTTAACGGCATTAATTTTGGCTGGGTTAAGCGAAGCTACAATAACTTTCTTCACTGACATCGATGATTCCTTGGTGATTCTTAGTGTTCAATCTGAGTTGCTCAAGTGAGAGTGGAGCAGAGAGGTAGTAACCCTGCATAAAATCACATTGATTACTGGCTAGCCACTGGTGCATTTCGGCGGATTCGATTCCTTCCGCGGTCACTAGCATAGATTGAGAGTGGCAAAGGTCAACTAAAGGTTTTACAACATTTTGGTTGTTGGTTTTGATCAATGCCGCCAAAAATTCTCTGTCAAATTTAATCTTTTGTACTGGATATTCAACTAACTGAGTGATTGAGGTATAGCCTGAGCCAAAGTCATCAATGGTTAGCTTAAAGCCCATTTGGGATAGCTCATAAAGCAATAAGTAGCTTTGAGAGTCTGAGGCAAAAGTCTCAGTAATCTCAAAATCAATTAAACTAGGGAGGACAGCATATTGACTCGCCATCGTTGTAATATCTTGAGCCAGCTGAAGTGAATCAAGTTCTGCTGAAGAGAGGTTGATCGATATTTGGACTGGTGATTCAAAACACGATTGAATCTCAGAGAAATTCTTAAAGGCTGTTTTTACAACCCAGCGATCTATTGTGCCAAAGAGACCAATTTGCTCTGAGATTGGGATAAATTCACTAGGGTCCACTTTACCGAGCTTTGGAGAGTTCCAACGAAGTAGTGCTTCCACACCTACGATTCGTTCACCAGTGCGATTGTAGTAGGGTTGATAAAGGAGTTGAAACTCTTGGTCTAGGTGACAGGTTCGCAATGCCCGCTCGATTTGGGAGCGACGGCGTACGAGCTGATCGAGTTCTTTCGAATAGTGGGCAATTTGGTTTTTACCAGCTCGTTTAGCCTGATACATCGCGGTATCTGCATTCGAGAGCAGTGAAGTTAACTCTCGGCCATCCTCAGGGTACGAGGCAATACCAATACTGGCTGTGATTGGAAAATTCCCAAGTGGAGAGTTAGCACTATTTTGAATTGGTTCTAATACAGCTTGTGCGATATCAGGAGCATAGCTCGTATTTTGTGTAGAAGAGGATATAAAAACAGCAAACTCATCCCCAGAGAGTCGCGCCGCAAGACATTTGATATTGAACTTAGCTTGGAATTCATTGCAGCGTTGTTTGATGTGTTCAGCAAAATTTACCAGTAGAGAATCACCAATGTGGTGACCGTATTTATCATTAACGTATTTGAAGTTGTCCAAGTCGATATACAGAATCCAAGCGCGAGTATTCATTAATTTATTTGCGATAGTTCGTTCAACAAAGACTTGGAATTGATAGCGATTAGCAAGCTGAGTTAAGTGATCATTTTCCGCCATCGCTTTGGTCTTTTGATAGCTGGAATTGAGCTCTTTGTACATGTCATAAAAGCGGACAGATAGACGACCTATCTCGTCGTCTGTTGTTAGGCGATCGATATTCGTTCTTTTTTGTTGTTCGACCTCTTGTAGCTGGTCATCTAAGCTTGTAATCGGTCGGATGACATGGCGATAGAGCAAGAACAATAAAATTAGAACAGTCGAGACAGCTGAAGCACCAAAGGCAAGCAACAACTTGTTTTCAATCTTATTAAGTTGTTGTTCAAGTAGATATTGAGCAGGATCTAGCACTGCATAAAGGTTAGGTTTGAGTTCTACAGATTGAGTCAAACCTGATTTTCTTACAGGTTCTTGCGCAAAGAAAATACTACTGTCGTTATCAAACTCAAGAATGCGTTTGAGTTGATCGAAGTTTTCGAGTGATAAGGAAACAACAACAAAAAATATCTCGTCTTTGTTATAGCTTAATGGGGTGCTTAAGGTATTACTATCTAAAACGTCATAACGAATTAATATACTTTGCCCTTGGTAGTTATTGGCAAAACCGGTGTGGGATAACTCCCCAGTTTGTTTATAAATATGTCTTATGTACTTGAGTACATTTTCATCGAGCGTTGAGAAAGGGTCGGATTGGTTATCTGCATAAAACTTAACCCCAGCTTTGCTATCTACGATTGCGACCGCGATATTATCTTGTTTGTTGGGTTGAAGATCGTCGATGGTCGTTTGCAGATTATTTATGAGCCTCATATCTCGATAGGGATTTTCTGGCTGGCTGTAGTAGTGGCGTATGATATCGCTTTTTATAAGGGTTAAAGAATAGCTGTTTATCAGTGAGACAGATTGGCGAAAATGTCCAGCAAGCTTTTCCATGGTGAGCTGCAGGTAGCTATTTTCTCGTTTAATAAGAGTATTTTTTTGGTTTACATAGATACTATAGCTCGATGCCGCAGCACTGAGCATAATGACAGGTACAACCAACAATAGGACTCTAGTACTGAGCTTCATGGTTCTTGACTATATGGTTAATTATTTTTGTTCTCAAACTGATGTTTTCCGCTGAAAGCTCACTATCAATAATGCTGTTTTTAATTCGTTCTGGGCTAGGAAATAATGATGCATCATTTTTATACCAATCAGGCACTTGTTTTAATGCACTTAAATTCGGCGTTGCAGCTTTGATATCTATTGCATTTTTTGCAGCAATTTCGGGATCTGAGATGTAGTTTAAAAAAGCCTTAGCCATTTTTTTATTGGTAGAGTGGCTACTGACGGCTAAACAGTCTAGCCAGATGTAAGTTTCTCCTTTTGGAATTGTAAATCCCCAAATATCTCTACCAAAAGTACGATTGAGAGAGTGTTGATCGCCGCTATAGGCGAGTGCCATTTGCAGTTGGCTTTGCTTATGCTGGCTACGTACGTAGCTAAGTACATACTCGAACGTTAAAACCTGTTTGCTGAATGCTTCAAATTTAGGAAAGGCAGCTTCAATTTGTTGTGTATCTTCCGTTAGCGGGGAAAGATTAAGGCTATAGAAGATAGGAAGGAGTGACTCAACGCTATCGTTAATCATTCCAATCTTCTTGTTAAACTCGGGTGGCGGATTAACAAATTCACCCCAAGTTACCGGTGGAGAGGCTATCAGATCTTTTCGGTAAGCAATACCGACACTTCCCCAAAAGTAAGGGATCGCATAATCACCACAAGCTTGGTTCCATCTAGGTGCATTATGCTTTCTATTGGGTAAATCAGAGAGATTTTCAAAGCTTCCTAAATCACCATAGATTTGAGCAGATACGTTGTCGAGTACCACGATATCAAAGGGAAGTTGAACGTTTTTCATCATGAGTAAACTGCGTTCATCGTCGTTGTCAAAATGAGACAGTTCTAGTATCGAGTTGCTTTCCTGTTCCCAACTCTGAATAACCCGCGGCGATAGAGTATCTTCCCATAGATAGAGACTTAGTGAGTTACTCTTGGCATTTATGGGGAAAGAGAAGAAGGAGAAGAGTAGAAGTGAGGTTAACGCTCTCATGCTGACTTGTGTGGCACCCTTAAACAAAATTGTCTATCAATGCTTATCAGAGTCAGTTGTCGAGCTGACACAAAACTAATATGCAACTTAATAATTGAATACTAAGAAGATTACTAAATTGTGTCAGCTTTAATGTGAATTTATTTGAGCTGGGTAGATTTATTTACTGCAACTTAACTTGAGTTGGTTTTACATTTTCACTTGGAAAGCAGCCTAGTACTTTTAAGTGTTTGGTGATTTTGGTCAACTCTGCCAAGGCTTGCTGCATCTCATCAGAATCTAAGTGAGAGGCTAGGTCGACGTAGAACATCTCTTCCCAAGGGTTACCCATGATAGGGCGTGATTCAAGCTTAGTCATGTTGATACCATAGCGCTGAAGAACTAACAGTGTTTCTACCAATGAGCCCGCTTCCTGAGATGTTGACATAATTAGTGTGGTCTTCGCTGGTATTTGTGTCGATACTTCGACAGGTTTACGAGCGACAACAATAAAACGAGTGTGGTTCTCTGTTTGATTGGCTATGTTGCCTTGAATAGACTGTAAACCATACAGCTTTCCGCTTGAGGCATTACCAATAGCAGCTACATCGTTGCGATTCATTTGTTGAACTTTTTGCATCGCATCTGCGGTACTCGCGCAAGATTCTAGTTTGACACCTTTCAGCTTACTGAGAAATTCACTGCATTGTTGGTGAGGTTGCGGATGAGAATAAAGCGTTTTGAGTTCTTCTAAACGCAGCTCAGATGTCGCGACTAAACAATGCTCTATCGGCAATGTGAGTTCACCAACAATATAAAGAGTGGTGTGTTGCAATAGATCGTAAACTTCATTGATCGAACCTGAGCTGGTGTTTTCAATCGGTAGCACACCATAATCTGCATGACCTGATTCAACCGTATTGGCCACTTCTTTAAAATGCTCGCAGTTTAGCTCAATTAGTTCAGTGTTCTTACGACTGAAGAACTCGCGGCTTGCTAGGTGTGAGTAAGAACCCTTTGACCCAAGAAACGCAACTCGTGCCAGTGGTTTACGGCTTAGTTCTGGATTTGCTAGGTTTTGTAGGTATGACTGCTGTAGAAGGACTGAATCTTCAATAATGGTATGGAACAGTTTAGTGATGTATTGAGCATCAAGTTGATACTTATCTTTACCTGCATTGATTAACTTTACGAGCAGCTGTTGCTCTCGGCTTGCGTCGCGGACGGGTTTAGATGTCTGAACTTTGCTTTTAGCGACTTCGATACTCATTTCTCTTCGCTCAGAGAGTAGCTTTAGCAATTGGTCATCAAGCTCATTCAATCTTAAGCGTATTTCTTCCAGCGAGTATTTTTGTTCAGTCATCCTATATTCCTTAAAATAAAAAAGCCTCCCGTTTGGGAGGCTTCCTGTTCGTTTTTGACTTTTCTTTCGAAAACGAGAGAGCCCCCAACCTTAGTGGAGAAAAAAGAAGTCAAAAAAGAACAGAGAGGTAAATTGCATAAATAGTTACTTTTTGTTGAGGCTCTAAACACAATAAGCAACCACTGATTGAGCGTCAAGCAAAAAAATAGCGCCCTTAGGCGCTATTTTTTGAATTCCTCTATTACTCATTAAGGGTGAGTTTGATTATTCTTCTTCTAGTTCCGCTTCTTCTAGCTCTGGTTTCTCTGCTCGACGAGCTTCAGGCTTGTGGCGTAGTTTGTTTAGCTGACGTTCTAGTTTCTGTTCTACCTCATTAACGGCAGCGTATAAATCTTCATGTGTTGCGGATGCGACTAGTTGGCCTTTTGGTACGGTGATCACTGCTTCAAACTTTTTCTGTTTGTTCGGCTCCTCGCTGAAGCTTGCTTGACACCCAATAATGTCTACCTGCCACTTTTCTAGTTTCTTAAATTTGCTCTCAATATGAGTGCGGATTGCAGAGGTGATGTCGATATTTTTACCAGTGATGTTTACTTTCATAGATGTTTTCCTCTGTGTCATCCCTCATGGGTTAACTCCAGATTACCCTTCGTCAGCGAAAATAATGTGATCTAAATCATGGTTTGGTAGGGGGTTTTTAGTGCCGAAACTAAACGTGATCAATCTCAAAGAGTGTGGCGTTTTTTATATGAAAAAGCTTGAATCAGTGAAAAAACTCATTAGATTGGAAGAGGTAAGACGCTAAAAATCATCTGCTTTTTAGGGGCTTAATACGACCATCAAAACTGCCTGCCCAAACTTTAACCGCAATTAAACTGTGAATGCTCTTCCAAAAAAATCGTTCTTCTATCCGTGACAGCTCTTTAGTTGATTGTTTTGTAATCTAACTATTTAGCTAGCGTAATATCGTGGGAAGTGTAATTTCTCGATTAATGGTGGCTGATTGGTTCTCTCTGATTGATTTGAGAGATTCTAACTGTTTGTAAATAACGAAGTAGCGATTAATGTTGGCCACATAGTGAACAGGTTCGCGGCCTATATGTCTGCGAGTGATGATCTCGACATTTTTAAACCACTTATTTGGGTCATAACCTTGCTGTGAAGCGAGTCGTCGCATTTTTCTGATATTGGCTGGGCCAGCATTATAAGCTGCCAACGAAAAATAGACTTGATTGTCTGGGCTTATCGTCTCATCACTAAAATAACGGTCTTTGAGAAAGCGCATGTACTTAACACCAGCGTGGATGTTGTTGTCTACTTGGTAGATGTCAGGAATATTGACGTTGGGATCTTTAGCCGTACTTGGCAATACCTGCATCACTCCTACAGCACCTTTGTGTGACACTTTGCTCTGATCTAATCCAGACTCTTGGAATCCCTGAGCAGACATCATTAGAGGATCGAAGCTGTATTGCATCGAATATTGGGAAAATATTCCTGAGAGTGATTCAAGACGGTTGATATGGTTTGGGTTGAGAATTTTTTTCAGCCAGCGCGTGTTATCAAGGTATTTCCCATAGATAACATTCCCTAGCAACGTACCAGAACGAGACGTTTTAAGGTACTGATTAACAAATGCTTCTAACTTAGGGCTCTTCTCACGCATCGCCCAAGCGATTTGACCGTTGCTACGCAGAGGCAGTGCATCATGCACTTGAATATTATCCATTACCTTTAGCCAAAGTTCGGTTTTGTGGCTATCTAGCACGGTTGACTGAATATGTCCTTGGTTCACCAGTTCTATCAATTCAATATCTTGGAGAGTCTCTTCTACGAAGCGCACAATAACAGGTGGAAGACCTTGGCTATCTAGTTGGTGGTTGAGAGCTTGAAGGCTTTCGAAATAGCTCGAACTGGCTCTTACCCAGACTTCTTTGCCACTCATTTCTATAAGGTTTTGTAGAGGAGGAATCGATTTATTGGTGACTAAGAGCTCTCGCACATCTTTAAGCACAGGAAGGCTGAAATCAATTAATTGCTCCCGAGAGTCAGTGATAGTGAGGTTTGCGACGATGAGATCGCCATAGCCTTTTTCTAACGAAGGGATGAGTTCATCTCGATGAACAGGGATAACTTGTAAGTTAAAGTAAGAAGAGCGCTGTTTAAGTTGTTTTTCAAAGTGATAAAGCAACTCGGCTAGAATCCCTTTTGGTTTACCATCTTCAACGTAATAGAAGCCGAGATCGGCAGAGACTAGGACTCGAATAACCCCCTTGCTTTCTAACTCTGGAAGGTCACCAAAGTAGGGCTCTTTTTGCAGTGGGGACAGCGACAAGGCTGAAGCACTCGAAATAGAAAACCATATTAGGACCAAACTCAGTACAACTCGTGACATCAACTAACCTCTTAACTTTGTTAGTTAAAAATAGTCTGCGAGTTTGATTTGAGCCAAGAAAGAGTACAAAAAAACCGCTCCAAATGTGAAGCGGTTCTGATTAATTAATAAACGGTTAAAGAGGGTTTAATTCAATCAACTCTTCTGTGCGTTTGATTGCGTCCTCAAGGCCTAGTTGTTTATAGGCTTCAAGTTGAATCTTTAAAGACTTACGCGCAGCGACGGTATCAGGATACGTTTTTTGTAGTTCTTGAGTTCGGTTTATCGCGGCGATCCATGCTTCTCGACGTAGGTAGAAGTCTGCTGTTGCTAAATCATATTCCGCGAGACGATTCTTTAGAGCGAGCATGCGTTTTTGAGAATCTTCCGCATACAGACTAGTCGGGTAGCGATCTAATAATCGTTTGAAATCAGCAAACGCTTTTTTCACAGGCTCTGGATCTCGGTCACTACGATCGACGCTGAACAAATCATGCATGAAGTTACGGTCTTGAGCCATGTGGGTCAAACCGCGCATATAGAGTACCCAATCCAGTTTTTCATGAGTTGGGTTCAAACGAGTGAAGCGTTCGATGGTTGCTAGGCCTAATGCTAAATCATCATTTTTGTAGTAGGCGTAAATTAAGTCTAATTGAACTTGTTCCGAGTAAGCGCCAAATGGGTAGCGCGAGTCTAAGGCCTCTAACTGACTTATGGCCGAAAGCCAATTACCACTTTGAAGCGAAATCTGGGCTTCTGAATACAGTTCAGATGGTGGCACATCTGGGACGATCTCTTCGCTGCTTGAACAGCCAACTAGTACTGATAATGCCAATAAGCCAGATAAAGTATGCTTTTTCATGTCAGGATTCGATTCCTTGAGATAAATATTTCTGTTGCTTCCGTTACTTTCTGGGCAGTAACAGATACAATGTCCAATTATACCCGATCAACTCGGTCTATTGAGTTGTGGTGAGTAGCCTATTTTTCCACAGTAGTGACAATTAGTCTCACAGTTTTTAAAAAAGTTCGATATGGCTCAGCAGATTGAATTAACCAATACAGTAAAAGATAGCCAGTTAGGCCAACGCCTAGACCAAGCTATCGCCGAATTATTCGCCGATTTTTCTCGTTCGCGCCTTAAAGAATGGTTGCTAGCGGGTAAAGTCCAAGTCAATGGTGAAGTAATCACTAAGCCTCGCATCAAAGTGATGGGTGGGGAAGAGATTATTCTGCAAGCGGAACTTGAAGATGAAGAACGCTGGGAAGCGCAAGATATTCCATTAGATATTGTGTTTGAAGATGACGACATCATAGTGATCAATAAACCACGAGGTTTTGTTGTACACCCGGGTGCCGGAACTCCAGATGGCACAGTGCTTAATGCATTGTTACACCATTATCCAAATATTGCTGAAGTACCACGTGCTGGTATCGTGCACCGTTTGGATAAAGATACAACTGGCCTAATGGTCGTTGCGAAAACCGTACCTGCTCAAACGCGTTTAGTACGTGCTCTCCAGAAGAAGCGCAACTTTATTCGAGAGTATGAGGCGATCGCAATCGGCCGAATGACGGCTGGTGGTCGTATTGAGCAACCTATTGGTCGCCATTCGACAAAACGTACTCTGATGGCGGTTAGCCCTATGGGTAAACCTGCGATCACACACTACCGTGTAGCCGAGCACTTCCGTGAGCACACTCGTATTCGTCTTCGTTTAGAAACGGGCCGTACGCACCAGATTCGTGTTCATATGTCTTACCTACAGCACCCACTGTTAGGTGATAGTGCATATGGTGGACGAGCGCGTATTCCAAGTGGCGCGACAGAAGAACTAGCAGAGAAAATCCGCAGTTTTGATCGTCAAGCACTGCATGCGGTGATGCTTAAGTTTGAACATCCAATCACAGGTGAAGAAGTGGAGTTCCACGCACCAGTACCTGATGATATGGTCGAAATGGCTGAAGCACTGCGTCAAGATACCCAAGAACACGGTTTACAAGACGAGTTCTAAGTATGGATATGATCATTCCTAATTGGCCCGCGCCAAAACATGTTAAAGCTTTCGCTTCTACGCGAGTGGGAGGAGAGTCCAATGCTCCATACCAAGGCTTGAATATTGGCGCGCATGTTGGGGATGATGCTGATATCGTGGCAAAAAATCGAGAGTGGTTGTTTGAACACTCTCCGATGCCGACAAAGCCAATCTGGCTTAATCAAACCCATTCCACACGAGTGTTTGAAGTAAACCAACCTAGCGAGACGGTTCTTGATTGTGATGGTGTTTTTACTGAAGTGGGTAATGTAGTTTGTAGCGCAATGACAGCAGATTGCTTACCCATCCTCTTGACGAATCTTGAAGGCACTCAAGTTGCTGCAGTACATGCCGGTTGGCGTGGGCTTGCTAATGGCATTGTTGAAAATGCACTTGAGAAGTTTGATGGCGAAGTTATGGCTTGGATCGGTCCTGCTATTGGCCAAGCAGCGTTTGAAGTCGGTCATGATGTATTCGAAGCATTTTGCTCATTTGATCCTCAAGCAGAGCAAGCCTTCCAACCGAAAACAACCCCAGGAAAGTTCTTAGCTGACATGAATATACTGGTTACTCAACGCTTGAATCGAGCAGGAGTCAAGCAAGTGTATTACAGCCATCTATGTACTTATCAAGGTAAAGAACGTTTTTATTCCTATCGTCGTGACGGTGTTACAGGTAGGCAGGCAACCTTTATCTGGATAGAGAATTAATCCATATCAAAGAAGTGATTTATCTTCGCTCCCTCCCTTGAAAATCTGAACTTGTGTAGCCATCTTTCATACTGATTAAAGAACTTTTTCTCAGTTGAGGTTAGGAAGATAGATATGCGTCTTGACAGATTCACAAGTAAATTTCAAATCGCGATATCTGACGCACAATCGTTGGCGTTAGGCCGCGACCATCAATACATTGAACCCGTGCACCTGATGGTGGCATTAATGGATCAGGACGGTAGCCCAATTCGTCCGTTACTGACCATGCTCAATGTTGATATCACTCATTTGCGCTCAAAGCTAAGCGAAATCCTAGATCGACTGCCGAAAGTTAGCGGCATTGGCGGAGATGTTCAGCTTTCTGGTGCTATGGGAACGATGTTTAACCTGTGCGATAAAGTGGCACAGAAGCGTCAAGATGCCTACATCTCATCTGAAGTCTTTTTATTAGCTGCTATTGAAGATCGTGGCGCGCTAGGTTCTTTGCTAAAAGAGCAAGGGTTAACTGAAGCTAAAATTAGTGAAGCGATTGATAAAGTACGCGGCGGTCAAAAAGTGAATGACCAAAATGCCGAGGAACTACGTCAAGCTTTAGAGAAATTTACCATTGATCTGACAGAGCGAGCGGAGCAGGGCAAGCTTGATCCTGTTATCGGCCGAGACGATGAGATCCGTCGTACGATTCAAGTACTCCAACGCCGCACCAAAAATAACCCAGTCATTATTGGTGAGCCTGGCGTCGGTAAAACTGCAATTGTTGAAGGCTTAGCTCAACGCATCATCAATAACGAAGTACCAGAAGGGTTGCGTGGTCGTCGCGTACTTTCTCTCGATATGGGAGCGCTGGTGGCGGGGGCCAAATATCGCGGCGAGTTCGAAGAACGCTTGAAATCTGTTTTGAATGAATTATCGAAAGAAGAGGGAAATGTCATTCTCTTCATCGATGAGATTCATACCATGGTTGGTGCGGGCAAAGGCGAAGGCTCGATGGATGCGAGTAATATGCTGAAACCAGCATTGGCGCGTGGTGAATTACACTGTGTTGGTGCGACCACCTTGGATGAATATCGTCAGTACATAGAGAAAGATCCAGCCTTAGAGCGCCGATTCCAAAAAGTGCTCGTTGATGAGCCTTCAGTTGAAGATACGGTTGCAATTCTGCGTGGGTTGAAGGAGCGTTATGAGCTGCATCATCACGTAGAAATTACTGACCCAGCGATTGTTGCCGCGGCGAGTTTGTCTCATCGTTATGTTTCTGATCGCCAATTGCCAGACAAAGCGATTGATTTGATTGATGAAGCGGCATCAAGTATCCGTATGCAGATTGACTCAAAACCAGAGTCACTGGATAAGCTTGAGCGCAAGATTATTCAACTTAAAATTGAGCAACAAGCACTGACCAACGAGCATGATGATGCAAGTGAAAAACGTCTTGAGATTCTCAATGAAGAGTTGCAAGAGAAAGAGCGAGAGTTTGCTGAGTTAGATGAAGTTTGGAATGCTGAGAAAGCGGCGTTGTCGGGCACGCAACATATCAAATCTGAGCTTGAACAGGCTCGTATGGATATGGAGTTTGCACGCCGAGCAGGTGACTTAAATCGAATGTCAGAGCTGCAATATGGTCGTATTCCTGAATTAGAGAAACAGCTTGATTTAGCGACTCAAGCTGAAATGCAAGAAATGACGCTACTTCGCAATAAAGTAACGGACAATGAAATCGCGGAAGTTCTCTCTAAGCAAACAGGTATTCCAGTATCTAAGATGCTAGAAGCAGAAAAAGAGAAACTGCTTCAGATGGAAGGTGTGCTACATAAACGTGTTATTGGACAAACTGAAGCGGTTGAGGTGGTATCAAATGCGATTCGCCGTAGCCGAGCTGGGTTATCTGATCCGAATAAGCCGATTGGTTCATTCTTGTTTTTAGGTCCAACAGGTGTAGGTAAAACTGAACTGTGTAAAACCTTGGCCAACTTTATGTTCGATAGTGAAGATGCCATGGTTCGTATCGATATGTCGGAGTTCATGGAAAAACACTCGGTGGCTCGATTGGTTGGTGCTCCTCCTGGTTATGTTGGTTACGAAGAAGGTGGTTACCTAACAGAGGCCGTCCGTCGTAAGCCTTATTCTGTCATTTTGCTCGATGAAGTAGAGAAAGCGCACCCTGATGTGTTTAATATCTTATTACAGGTATTAGATGATGGACGTCTAACGGATGGTCAAGGTCGAACCGTGGATTTTCGTAATACCGTCGTGATCATGACTTCAAACCTGGGATCGGCTCGTATTCAAGAGAGTTTTGGTACCGTTGATTATGAAGGTATGAAACAACAAGTCATGGACGTCGTTAGTAAGCATTTTCGTCCTGAGTTTTTGAACCGAGTTGATGAGAGTGTGGTATTCCACCCATTAGGTAAGGAACATATCAAGTCGATTGCATCTATTCAGTTAAGTCGTTTGTCTAAACGGATGGAAGAAAAAGGTTATCTACTAGAGGTATCAGAAAAAGCGTTAGACCTTATTGCCCAAGTTGGCTTTGATCCTGTGTTTGGTGCGAGGCCGCTAAAACGAGCGATACAGCAAAGTGTCGAAAACCCATTAGCGAAAGCGATACTTGCAGGCAAAGTGATACCGGACAAACCCGTGAAGTTACTAGTCAACAACGATCAGATTATTGCGCACCAATAATATGCTGTTAAACAAAAGGGCCATTTGGCCCTTTTTGTCGATCTTTAGTTCGCTTTGACTAAAATTTCAACGAACAAACTAAAAAGAGATGTTTTTTGCAAATTAGGGCTTGTACTGCAACGATTACTCCCTATAATGCGCCTCCGTTGTCACGGGAAACTTAGAGTTGAACGGGGCAATAAGACGGCATAGGAAGTTAACAATTAACATCCAGAGAAATAACTAAAAAAGTGTTTGACACTGAATGTTATCTCGCTAAAATGACCGTCCGTTTTGAGAGAAGACTCAAAGCAAAGCTCTTTAACAATATAAACCTATCAATCTGTGTGGGCACTCGTTGATGATAATCCAATTAGATACCTCGGTATCAAATTAGGTTTCAATGAAACGAAGTGACCAATACAAATAACCTCGGTTATTTGGCACAGTCAATTCATTACCATTCTGTTGGAATGGTAATAGCTTTAAAATTACACAGTAGTTTTGAAGTCAGTATTCATTGAGCCGAACAAAATCTTAAATTGAAGAGTTTGATCATGGCTCAGATTGAACGCTGGCGGCAGGCCTAACACATGCAAGTCGAGCGGAAACGAGTTATCTGAACCTTCGGGG
>Ga0209272_10000988_pt1 | contig 19380 bp, 18 predicted proteins | sample tdDd002_FD_187125 | JGI IMG/M metagenome (GOLD analysis project Ga0209272, IMG submission 187125) | Marine sediment microbial communities from the Atlantic coast under amendment with organic carbon and nitrate - tdDd00.2 (SPAdes)... | ecosystem: Environmental > Aquatic > Marine > Coastal >... | reverse complement strand
CCGATGTGATTTTTTCATCGATATACTGTTTGATTTGCAGATACAGAGGAGAATTGCTCATAAGGTTCAATCATTTCCATTTATTGACTATACAAATGGTTATACATTTGAGCTGCGATTGCAAGGACGTGGTGAGTAAAGTAAGAAAAAGTAAGTCTTAGGAAAAGTGAGAAACAGCTAATAATTCGTCACTATTCAGTAAGAAAGCACTTGCCATCTGCGTTAGTGACACGTTAAATCAATGCAAACAATGATAATCATAAGGGAAAGAGATGTTCGGTAAATTGAAAGCTTCTTTAGGTATTGGCGCAGCAAAAGTCGACACTGTGCTAGAGAGCATGTCTGTATTTCAGGGCGAAGTGCTTAAAGGCGTTGTTCATATTCAAGGTGGAGACGTTGAGCAACATATTGATGCGATTAACTTAAAGCTGTGTACAGAAGTTAAAGTAGAAAGTGATGACAGTGTAAGTTATCAAGATTTCATTCTGGGTAAACTTGAAGCGGTACAGCCTTTTACTATTCAACCTGGCGAAAATAAACAGGTGCCTTTTGAACTAAAGTTGGATGATGAAACGCCAATTACTGCCCTTAACGCAAAGAAAAACCAATGCCACGTTTGGGTTGAAACAACCTTAGACATTGATTTTGCTATCGATCCAAAAGACCGTGACTTTGTTGAAGTGAAACCGCTGCCAGTAGCCGCTAAGGTTATCTCTGCGATTGAGCAGGCTGGTTTTGGTATGGTGAAAGCAGACGTAGAGAAAGGCCATTTGCGTGGTGGTAACTTCACGTCAAAGTCAGGCTGTTACCAAGAGATTGAATTTCGCAACAACGGTTTTATTAACAAGAAAGAGATTGAGTTATCTTTCATCCTTGATGGCCGTGTAATGCACTGTTTAGCGGAAGTGGATCGCTCACTAAGCATGCGTGGTGATCAATATGTGTCGTTTACGCTTTCTTTAGATGCCAGTGACGCAGAGATTATGTCTGCGGCAAACAGAGTGCTTTCTGTCTAGAAGCATGCAGCGTTCATAAAAAAGAGCCCTCATTTCGATGAGGGCTCTTTTCGTTTAGGTTAAGCTGCGCTTAGGTGAGTCGTTAAATAGGGCTGCCAAGCTTGTTGATATAGCTCTTTAGATTGGCTGCGCATGTTTTTGATTTGCGCGACTTCGAATTCGTTGAAGCTTCTACGTTCTGAAGCCGCTTTGCGCTCAATTTTTTGAATTTGTTCGTAAAGATCGTGCTCTGGACCACTTTTCACATCCGCAATGGCTTTCAAGTGAACTTGCACTTCAGCCACTAGGTTTGTTTTTGGTAGTTGAACTAAAAGGTTCAGGTCACGGTAGCCTGACGCGCCTGGATTTTTAAAGCGGTTTTTTACTTTAACTATCGTGGTCTCACGGTTTAGAACCTCGTAGGCAGACATCAGGCTTTCAATATCATCCGCTACAATGGTCGCTCTTGCTAGGTCAGTAATACGCTCTGTTTGACCGTCTAGCTCGTATGCTATCTTCTCTTTTGCTCTCTCTGCTGATTTTACGCCAGCAAAGTAAGCTTCTGTTGAGGTCAGAAGGGCAGTACTTTTACAGATGGTTTCGAGTTCGGCTTGAGCTTGATGCGCTTTGCTATAAAGAATATCAAAATCAGAATATGGCTGAAGTGGCGTTGATGAAATTGGTTTAATGCCGTAAAGGCCACTTAGATTATGTTTGAATGCTTGAGAACAGACTTCGTTCTGGTTCGCTGGACGATTTTCTTCACTGCCTGGTGCAGGTGGAACAGCGGCAAACGCGGGTGCTCGGCTGAGCATCAAAAGCATTAGGGCCGTTGTACGCAAGAATAGACTCATTCACTCTCCTTAGATTCGTAGTAGCTTAGGAAAAAGGTGTCAAAAAAGGTTTTGTCACTAAGTTCTACTTATCTCTATTCATTATCTTGGGGCTAATTCCGCTATTCCAATAAGGTTTTTTTGTTCCATTTAGAATATTTGAACTGGCTCCCATTTCATTGGAGTTCCTAGTTTCGCTTTAGTTCATCCTTTAGTTGTATTTAAGTATAAAGGAGTTATATGAACCTAATCTGAATCGCTTTTTCAGTAACTCATGAGAGAGGATTTTATTATGAGTTACTTTCAGATAGGCTATGTGGCCTACAAGTCAGAAACAGAGAATAGTTATGAAGGATCGTGAGTTTTGGCACTCTAAGTGGGCGGCAAACCAGATCGGGTTTCACCTAGAAGATGTGAATCCATTACTAATTGAATACTGGTCGCATACCTTACCAACACCTGAAGACACAGTGTTTGTTCCTTTGTGTGGTAAATCAGAAGATTTAGTTTGGTTAGCAAGTAAACATCAAGATGTGCAAGGTGTTGAGCTGAGCAATATCGCAGTTCGAGCCTTTTTTGCTGAACATTTTTATACGCCAATGGTGATGCCTGTTAACGGTCAACATGAATTGTTCCAGTTCGACGAGCTGTCTATTTACACTGGTGATTTCTTTACCGCGCCCATCAAGCCTGTGGATATCGTTTACGATCGAGCATCTTTAATCGCATTGCCAAAAGAGATGCGAGAGGAATATGTAGAGAGAATGAAATCCTTGCTTAAGCCAAGAGGCCGCATCCTATTGGTCACGCTGGATTACGATCAGGATCTCATGCCGGGTCCACCATTTGCGGTCCCTGAGTCAGAGGTGCGCGCGCTATATTCTGGTTTTAAGATCACCAAACTAAACAGTGATGAGGAGGCTGAGAAGCATCCGAAGATCGCGAAGCATGAATCAGCCCGTTTTGCTGAAGAAGTGTACCTAATCGAATCATAATAAAAACAGCGTTGGGTTCTTTATTAGAAAGAATGCCAACGCTGCTTTTTTCAAGGTCTAGTTGCCAATCGGCTAGTAAACAATGTTCACTTTTGCTGCACTTGCAACTGCATCTTCTATCGCTTGCTCGATCGAATCACGTCGTGTGATAGCAACACCTAATCGACGGCGTCCATCAATATCTGGTTTACCAAACAGACGAACCTGTGTTTGCGGTGCCTCTAGAGCTTGTTCTAAGCCTTCAAAGCGAATGTTCTCTGATGTTCCTTGACCTAGAATGACTGCCGAAGCTGCTGGACCATACTGAGTGATGCTTGAAATTGGCATACCAGTAAATGCACGTACATGTAGTGCGAACTCTGAACTGTCTTGGGACATTAAGGTAACTAGGCCAGTATCGTGTGGGCGAGGGGAAACCTCGTTAAAGATAACTGTGTCGCCTTTGATAAAGAGTTCTACGCCAAAGATACCGAAGCCCCCTAATGCGTTGACGACCTTACCAGCAGCTTCTTGAGCGGCTTTCAGCGCATTGTCTGACATAACTTGAGGCTGCCAAGACTCTCGGTAATCTCCATCTTCTTGACGATGACCGATTGGTGCGCAGAAGTGAACGCCATCAACTGCACGTACTGTTAATAACGTGATCTCGTAGTCGAAGTCGATGAAGCCCTCAACAATAACGCGGCCAGCTCCAGTTCTGCCACCTTCTTGCGCATAGTCCCAAGCTTTTTGTACATCATCAGCGGTTTTGATTACGCTCTGGCCTTTGCCTGAAGAGCTCATTACCGGTTTACAAACGCAAGGAATGCCAACCGCTTCAACAGCGGCAGAAAACTCTTGGTAACTATCGGCGAAACGGTACGGGGAAGTGGTTAAGTTAAGTTCTTCTGCAGCTAGACGACGAATACCTTCACGGTTCATTGTCAATTTGGTTGCGTTGGCAGTTGGAACAACCTTGAGTCCTTTTGCCTCAAGTTCAACTAGCTTATCTGTCGCAATTGCTTCGATTTCTGGTACGACGAAATCTGGCTTTTCTTTGTCAATGATGGCTTGGAGAGCATCACCATCTAACATATCCAGTGTATAGCTGCGATGAGCGACTTGCATTGCAGGTGCATTTTCATAACGATCGCAAGCGATGACTTCTAAACCAAGACGCTGACATTCAATCGCCACCTCTTTGCCAAGTTCACCAGAACCAAGAAGAAGAACGCGAGTGGCATTAAGAGCAGTAGCCGTACCAAACATAGGAAACCTTTCTAATTAAGTGGATATGAGTCTGGTGGGGATAATACGGATTAAAACAGAAAAAGCAAACGTTTGCGCGAGTTTGAAGGAGCAATTATTCGCTACAATGAATTATTAATGGCGTCAAATAACTTAAAACTTTGTTATGTGACGAAAAAATCTTCTCCAATAATGATAATTTTGACAAAAGCTGCAAAACAAAAAAGGAAATAGCAGAAATAGCTATTATAATCTTAAACATATAGATATCGTGTATTTTATAAATAATAACAGCCGCAACCATTTGAAATGTATGGAAAGCTTCGTCTCAGCATTGAGACTAAAGCCTTTGTATTGATCGTATGGAAGAGTGGCCAGATACCAGAAGTTGAACAGATGCAGTATGACCCAAAACAGTCGATCAAAATTCCTATTGATACGCTTACAGTAGGGATGTTTGTTACGGCGATAGAAGATAGTAAACGTGTCAATCTTGCGAATGCCGGTCGAGTACCAACCAAACAGGCTATTGGTCAGTTGATTAAAAACGGGGTTAAATTTGCCTGGGTAGATCAGAGTTTGTCCGTTAAAGGCAGTGTTTTTAAACCGGTTTCCATCGAGGTGGTTGCTGAAGAGGAAAGCAGCAGCTTAAAACCGATCAAACGCAAAAAAATGAGCCGATTTTCCCAGCAAAAGAAAGCATCGAAAATCATCCGTGATGCGAAAGGCTTAGCGCAGAAAATCTTAAATCAAACCTTTGAAGGTAAGGCTATTCATGTCGACGAGCTGGATGGCTGGGCTGATGACTTGATTGAATCCGTGCTTATTGATTCCGATGCTCTTCATTGTGTTTCTGCGTTACGCAGTAAGGATGAGTATTTACTAGAGCATTCTGTTAACGTCGCGACGTTATTAGTTTCATTTGGTAAACACTTAGATCTTCCTAAAGATACGTTAAAACAGATGGCGATCGGCGGAATCATTCATGATGTTGGAAAGATCAAAGTGGATGATAAAGTGCTACATAAGCCTGCACGTTTGACTCCCGACGAATTCGAACACATGAAAATGCATCAAGTTTACGCTAGTGAAATCATCACGACGGTGACAGGGCTAAGTGATATCAGTCGCGATGTATGCTTAATGCACCATGAAAAGCTGGATGGAACAGGTTACCCCAATGGACTAACCGCTGAGCAAATTCCTATTCATGGGCGAATGAGCTGTATTGTAGATATCTACGATGCGCTTACAGCGGATCGCTGTTATAAAAAAGGTATGAGCTCTGCCGAGGCGTTTAAAATTCTCTTGAGCCTGACACCTTTTCACCTTGACCGCGAATTGGTTTATAAATTCATCAATTGCATTGGTGTCTACCCAGTTGGGGCATTGGTTGAGCTGAGCGATGGTCGAGTCGGGATTGTTTGGACTTCGAATACAGCTGAACCTCTTAAACCTGAAGTGAAGTGTTTCTATTCTAGAAAATATAAGCGCTTTATTGATGTGGCTTTTGTTGATACCAAATCAAGCAACGCTAAGATTGAAAAGGCGATCGCACCAACGAGCTTAGAGGTCGATCCAAAACCTTTCTTCGATATTTAGGTATCTAAGGGTTTCAATTCAAACGATCTAAAAAGGCGCTGTAAATAAGCGCCTTTTTGGTTTTCATAAGTTCTTGCTATACAGCCAAATAGCTAACGGGAATGTCTGGGTTAATCGCTTCTAATGTAGCTTGGGTATCTGCTAAATGACTAATGGTACCATCCGCCATTTCAGTTAATGCAGCAGCTTCAATATCAAACAAAGACTTACCATCCAGAAGTAGCTGGATCATAGCAACTTGAAGTGGCGGTAAGCTTGGGTTAAACGCTGCATTTTCAGCGTAGGCACCTAAGTAGACTTTGCCGCCTTTGAGTTTAATAGCAACACCACTTAAATTCTTAGTATAAGGCGCGTGGCTGCGGTTAAGCGCGCTCATGGCATCGACGACCAAAGCATCACTTTCTTCACATTGCTTACCATGATCGACTTTCGCCATCAGACCAGATTCAATACCAAGGTCAGAAGGACCAAACGACTCAGGCAGGTATTGCTGGAGTGTCATTTCGTCACGCTGAGGAAGCTGAATGACTAACTCTTTTGCCGACGTCAATTCATTCATAAACTGGCGACAGTGACCACAAGGGCTGAAGTTGATGGTGATGTCTGAGATGCCTTCTTCACCTTTCATCCAAGCGTGGCTAATAGCGGACTGCTCTGCGTGAACGGTTTGGCCTAGCTGAGCGCCTAAGATCTCAACGTTTGCACCGAAGTATAGGCGACCTGATAAGCCACGGACGATCGCGCCGACGTAGAAGTTGGAGATTGGAGCATAAGAGTATGCGGCCGCAAAAGGAAGTAGAGCGACACGAAGCTCGTCATCTTTTAAACCAGTAAGAGAGAGCATTTCGGAAAACTGCTGCGCTGAAAGAGTCGCGTCAAAATTGTCGGCTAGCAGAATAGGGGAAAGGTACTCAGCTAGTTGGCTTGGCGCATCTGTTAGCGCTTGTTCAATGCGGCTTCTCATGTTGAATCCTTGTATAAACTTTAAATGATATCGTTGCGGCAGCCTCTTTGAATAGTACAGCTGCGCTTTGATACTGGTATTTCATTTTAGGCGAAGTGAAGAACATTACCGTGCATTTGATCACACTAAATAATGTAATGGAATTGTTGGTTACATATTTTGAGTGAGCTCACACATGAAAACGATTGCAAGGAGTAATTTAGTGAAGTGAGTCGGGCTGATGTTGAAATCAGCCCTTAGAAGCATTGCTATTTCTATTTACGCAGATAACCACAAGGCAAACGCGAAGAACGAGGGCGCTAAGATAGAGGTAATCACGCCGCAAACGACCAAAGCCAATGAGCTAAACGCTGCATCTTGAGGATCTTTCTCTGCACATGTTGCTGTCCCGAGAGCATGGGAGACAGTGCCCATGGTAAGTCCTTTCGCAATAGGGTGAGTGATATTAAGTAGGTTGTAGATCGGATAAGCTAAAATGGCGCCAAACAAACCGACAATCAAAACTAGGATCGCTGCAATCGCAGGTTCACCACCTAAGTGGCTCGAAACTTCCATAGCAATAGGTGTTGTCACCGATTTACCCAGTAAGCTTGCTATTAAGGTGATATCTGCTTGCATGTAAACGGCAATTAAACTGGAAGTCAGCATCGACATGACACTGCCGACACCACAAGCGAGCATGATGATTCGCCAATTCGCTCTGATTTGTGGAAGCTGTTCATAGAGTGGATAAGCAAGGGCAACGACAGCGGGTTGCAATAGATAGTTGATCCACTGATTGTCTGCGTAATAGATTTCAAATGGCACCTTGAGATAGGTGAGCATTGGAATTAACACGGCTAAACTGACTAACAATGGGTTCATGAATGGGCTATTGAACTTTTGACATAGCCAGCGCGCTGAAAAGAAGACGATGATAGTTGCGAGAATCCACATTATTTGTGTCCTCCTTTCAGCATTCTATCCAGCATAAGCCCGAGAAGAACCAACACGATAAAGGTGCCTCCGACTGCACTGGCAAGAATAGGCAATGCATTAGCAATTAACATATCAAAATGCTCCATTAAGCCAACGCTAATCGGAACAAATAATAAAACCATGTAACGGATAAATAAGCTGGCACCTGGTCGTACCCATTCAACAGGAACGAGCCCACTTGCTAACAAGGAGAATAAAATTAGCATGCCAATGATGCTGCCCGGTATCGAAATATCGAGAAGAGTTTGTAGATTAATGCCAGCCATGAGACATAAGAAAATCAGTCCCATAGAGACGGCGTATTTCAGTAGTGTTTTCGCCATGTGTCGTTGTCGTCCGAAATGTAAAAGCCCGTTGCAAGCATGCAACGTCCAATACCAGGTGTAAGACCGGTATGATTCCAATCGTCTTGATGTCAGCGCCTCATCACTGATTATCTATTTATATGTTCATGAGGCGACTGTAGGGTGCAGGCGTTAGGGTATTAAGATACTAGCTTTTGAACGTATTGATAAATGGATTTTAAAATAGCCAGTTTCTTTTCATCACTTTCATGTTCGTGAACTAAGTTTTCCAAATTAAGGGTGTACTCTTCAATACGACTTTCGAAGTACTCATGACAATGTACTGCCCAGCGCTGTTGTTCACTTTCATCTAAAGTCCATGGGAAGTTTCTCGCACGGTATCGGAATAGGAGTGGGACAATGCGATCATCATTAAATGAGATATCCAAAGCCGCTAGATTATTCGGATCGGTACCGCGGATAATATCCATCGATGCTTTATCTGCCGGAGAGAAAAAACCGTCATAAAGCATACTATCGACGTCATTGTCTTTAGCGTACTCTTTTTCAATACTGTATAGCCCAATCAGTTTCTCACGCACTTCTGGATTTTGACGTAGAAGAGCAAGATTTTTCAGGCACTGCTCGCGGTCAATACCAATATTCTCCGCATTTTCTGCGGTCAGTGTTTTCGCTGGCGCTAAAATCGGGCACTTATTAAGGTGGACTAGTTTTACTGGAACCGGTAATTCACCTTCTTGTAGATCGACCCGTTTGGTATATAGGCGCTCGTTTAGTTGTTCCACATCGAGCTCAAGTAATGGTTGCGGATCTTTTGCCAGATCAACCATGATGACGGCGTTTTTATTGGTCGGGTGCCACGCTAGCGGTACCATCCAGCTAGTGTAGTTGCACTCTTTGCCCAGCATTCCTGAAACGTGCATCAGTGGCGTCATATTAACGATATCGATCAAATCATTCAGTTTACGCTTATGGCGCATATTCATGAAGTAATCGAACAACTTAGGTTGCGCCGCTTTGACTTTTTTTGCCATCTCAATCGTTGCGATAACATCTGCCATCGCATCATGGGCGTTTGCGTGCTCAATCCCGTTGGCGACAGAAAGGTGCTCCAGTTTAAAGCTAATAAAGCCTTCGTCGTTTTCTGGCCACTCAATACCTTCAGGTCTCAGCGCGTAACAGGCGCGCATCACATCTAAAAGATCCCAACGTGAGTTCCCGTTTTGCCAGCTCCACGCGTATGGATCGATAAAATTGCGGTAACAAGTGTAGCGTGTCACTTCATCATCGAAGCGAATACTATTGTAACCAAGGCTAGTGGTATTGGGCGTTGCCATTTGTTCATGGATTTTGGCAATAAACTCAGGCTCTGGTAACCCTTTTGATACAGCCGTTTGTGGTGTTATGCCAGTAATAAGCGCGGCTTCCGGAGAAGGGAGGTAATCAGAAGGTGGCTGACAGTAGATGACAAGAGGTTCACCAATGATATTGAAATCCATATCGGTGCGAACACCTGCGAACTGACACGGGCGATCTTTAGCAGGGCTAGTTCCCCACGTTTCGTAGTCGAAAAAGAAAAACGTAGGTTGATGCTCTTGTTGCATTATCTGTTTACCAAGGGTTTGAAAATCACTTAGGTATTAGACCATTGCAAGCTCGGCAAGGCAATCAACAAGGGAATATATGGTTTTGAATGGTATAAAAATGGCCGACTATTTGCCGGCCAAGTAAAATGTGTATTCGTTTGCAATGCTTAAGCTTGCTGTGTTTCTAATTCTTCATCAGAGGCTTTTTGTCCAAGCAAGCGGCTTGTGATGGTACCAGCAGTCATCGCACCAGATACATTGAGCGCGGTTCTTGCCATATCAATCAATGGCTCAATTGAAATCAGTAAAGCCGCGATGGTAACAGGTAAGCCCATTGCCGGTAATACGATTAACGCCGCAAATGTTGCGCCGCCGCCAACACCCGCAATGCCAAATGAACTAATTACAATTATGGCAACTAACGACAAAATGAAGTTGATTTCCATTGGGTCGATGCCAACAGTCGGCGCTACCATAACCGCTAACATGGCAGGGTAGATACCCGCACAGCCGTTCTGGCCAATGGTTGCACCAAAAGAGGCGGATAAGTTAGCGATTGCAGGTGGAACTTTAAGTTTGTTGATTTGCGCTTCTACGTTTAGTGGAATGGTTGCAGCAGAACTGCGAGACGTGAATGCGAACGTCAATACAGGCCAAATTTTCTGGAAGTACTCTTTCGGGCTTACGCCAACAAAAGAAACCAGTAGACCGTGAACAACAAACATTAAAGCGATGGCAACATAAGAAGCGACGATAAAGCCTAATAGACTAAGGATGTCACCGGCACTTGATGTCGCAACCACTTTTGTCATTAACGCTGCGATACCATAAGGCGTTAGCGCCATGATCATTTTTACTAGTCGCATAACAATAGATTGAATCGCTTCAACAAAAGTGCGAATTGGTGCTTCTAGCTCTTGCTTCTCAGCCATTACTTTACGCGCAGCAATACCCGTTAAAACGCCGAAAATGACGACTGCAATGATAGAGGTAGAACGAGAACCAGTCAGATCTGCAAACGGGTTGGTTGGAATGAAGCTGACGAGCATTTGGGGAATTGTCAGGTCGCTGACACGATCAGCTCGGCTTTCTAACACGGCAATTCGAGCGGTTTCTCGGGCGCCTTCCGTTAGACCTTCCGCTGAAAGCCCAAATGCCTGAGTCACCATAATGCCGATGATCGCGGAAATCGCCGTTGTCGCAAGTAACACAGAGACAGTAAGCCCTGAAATTTTTCCGAGCGAGCCACCTTTTTCTAGTTTGACAACTGCTGCGATCATAGAGACCAACACTAATGGCATAATGATCATTTTAAGTAAGCCAACGTAGCCTTTACCTACAATATTGACCCACTCAAGCGTTTGCGCGATGACAGGATTGCCTTCACCAAAAACAAGTTGGAGAGCAAGACCGAATGTGCTGCCTGAAACTAAACCGAATAATACGAGACGAGAGAGGGTATTTTCTTTGCGTTGCTGTCCGTAAAGCAAAAAGAGAATACCGACAAATACTGCTAAAGAAGCCATTGCCGCCACTGACATAATAGATATTCCTTATTAATTATATGTATCTCATTAACTGATTAAATAGATACGGAATTTAATTCTGTAAGGGAGGGTAGTGATTTGTTTGAAGTGGGAGAAATGAAAAATCAGAATGGCTTATAGCAAAAAGTTATTTCGCTGTAAAAGCAAGCAGATACAGCTCATTTTGAGGGTGGTTTGCTCAATTATTGGTATCGCTTCAGTAACTTACGCATTGCAACACTGTCGAGAATTTCCACCTTCTTCGAGGTGTGAGCGAATAGACTATAGAGCATAGCTTTGGAAACGTGTTCCGCCTTGATAGGAATCAGCTTAGCCAAGGGGCCAAGCATTAGCGGTCTGAGTACTTTAAAAGTTGCTTGAATGATACGCTCATCTGTTCTTGGTTGCTCGCGAAGCCCCACCAATGGGCCGGGCCTAACAAACACGACTTGCTCAAATCCCATCCTTTCAATGGCCATCTCCATTTTACCTTTACATCGTAGGTAGTGTGAAAGGGAGTGAACAGAAGCCCCCATACTTGAGACGACACAAAGACGTTTTACGCCAACCACCTGCATCTGTTGCGCCACTTTGCATACTAACTCGTAATCTATTTGTTCTAACGCTTGCTTGCTACCCGCTTGTTTTTTTGTCGTACCTAAGCAGATAAAGCCATAATCTGGTGTTGGGTTTGATTCTTCCCATTGAGTGATTTCTAGTTGGCTATTTTTGATGACTTGAAGTTTAGGGTGATATAATGCGAGATCTTTGCGGCTGAGCGCGTAAATATGACTGATTGGCTGTTGCTCGAGCATTTGTTTAATGAGTTCAGTACCAACGAGCCCTGAGCTGCCCGCTGTCATAACAGTAAGATTGGTTAGATTATACAATATAACGCACCATTAGATTCAAGAGTTGTGTTGGTTGGTATTTTGTACAACAAGCATACGCAGTGAGCATCTCTCAATTGATTATGAAAGTCTATGATCAACGCACTACTTGTTGATTAAGGTCATGCCGCGAGGGCAACTACACCTTTTTCAACTAGTTTTCTCAGGTTTCAATAAACCAAAGTCTAAGGTCTATCTGGTGCGGAAATTAAATAGAAATCATGATTTGGGCTAGTGTTCAACGCGTTATCGCTAGCGGCGTTCGCTTATTATGCGATTTTTAAAGACCTCGCGAGATGCGAGGTCTTTTTATTGCCCTCAGGCAGACGTGGAGGTTAGGTCATCGACAAAGGAACTCGTCTTTGAGTTTTATTCTGATTTTTTGTCGGCTTTTGTTTTCTAGATTTTTGATTGGCAAACATAGCAATCTCCTCTGCTATCCAATTAAGCGCTTTCACGCTGTAACAAGTTAGGGTATGCATGCTTTATGCCCGCTTTTTCTCGCTTTAACTTTCAATTAATTACCCAAAAGAAAACTTGTTACCTCTATAAAGATAGCGCGAAATCGAAAATTCTTTCATTTTGAGAGGACTTTTGCGTCGCTTTGATAGGGGAAAGTGGGTGTTAAGCTGAAGAATTCGAGATACACTCTTGTTCCCAAAGGAATTTAGTCAATTCAAAGGATTTGCGATGAACATTGACCTGAGTACGCTTGCCCCCACTCAAATTTATCACCTAATGACTCAAACCATTGTTCCAAGGCCGATCGCTTGGGTTCTAACTGAATCTGGTGAGCAAAACTACAATCTAGCACCATTTTCCTATTTTGCCCCTGTCTCAAGTAATCCGCCTTTAATGATGTTCTCAGTGGGTAAAAAGCCAACCGGCGAGATCAAAGACACCACACGTAATGCGTTAGAAACCGGAAAAATGGTTGTTCATATCGCTAGCGTTGATTTGGCTGAGCTTGTCACTCAGACTGCCGCAACGCTTGACCACGGAGAGTCTGAGGTTTCTGCCAATGATATTGACTTGGTAGAGTTTGAAGGTTTCGAATTACCAAGAATCAAAGCGTGTCCGATAGCCTTTGGTTGCAGCCTATTTGAAGTTAAAGAGCTTGGGGAAACACCTCAAAGCTTGATCTTTGCGCAAATAGAGACGATCTACATTGATGATTCTGTGCTTGGCGATCGAACAGATAGAGTGGTGGTCGATGCGATGAGTGTGAATCCGCTGTCGCGATTAGGCGGTAGTGAATATGCGGTATTAGAAAAGACTTTCTCTGTTGCGAGACCAAAATAATGACCCATCTAGATAATTGCTATTCAGACGCTATCTGGCATCGTATTAACCAAAAAACCAAACCATTAGGCGCACTTGGGCAGTTAGAACAAGTGGCGCACCAACTCGCGCTGATTCAAAGCAATGTGAATGGGGCGCTAGTAGAAAAAATTAATATCACGCAGCCGACCGTGATTGTTTTCGCCGGTGATCACGGCATTGCAGATGAAGGTGTCAGCATCGCGCCAAGTGCGGTAACTCAACAAATGGTGTTGAACTTTTTGGCGGGTGGTGCGGCGATTAACTGCTTTTGCCGTGCCAACCAAGTTGACTTAAAAGTAGTGGACTGCGGGATATTGCTCCCTATAGCGAACCAAGAAAAAGCCCTTGTTGTACAACGCCTTGGCGAACGTACCGAGAATTTCTCACAGCAAGCGGCAATGACCAAAGCACAGCTCACTCAAGGTTTGGCGTTTGGGCGCTCTATTGCTTTTGAGGTAATCGCATCCGGTTCGACGCTGTTGATGTTCGGTGAAATGGGGATTGGTAATACCTCCAGTGCCTCTGCGATTTTAGCTGCGTTATCACAACGAGAGGTTGCCTCTTGCGTGGGTTTAGGGACTGGTATCACAACCGAGCAATTAACCAAGAAAACTCGCTTAATTGAACAAGGTGTTTCTCGTTGTAAAGGCGCTGACGTACACACTATTCTCGCCGAAGTGGGTGGATTTGAAATTGTTCAAATGGTTGGCGCTTACCTTGCCGCATCCGAAAAACAGATCCCAGTACTAGTAGATGGATTTATTGCCACAGCGGCAGCGTATGCGGCTTGTCAGATAGAACCTGCGTGCCGAGACTTTTTGATTTTCGCTCACCAATCTCATGAGTCTGGCCATAAATATCTGCTTGAAGAAATGAATGCAGAGGCTCTGCTTGACCTTTCGCTCCGACTCGGAGAGGGAACTGGCGCTGTGCTTGCCGTGCCCCTTATTCGCGCTGCAGCAGAGTTTTATAACGACATGGCGAGTTTTGAGCAGGCTGGAGTGGTTGTGTAATGTTGCGCTCGCTTCAATATCAAGTGGAACTGTTTTGGTTGGCGTTAGGCTTTTTCTCTCGCTTACCGATACCGAGTAATACGCCATACTCCGAGCTGCGAATGAATGAAGCTGGCCGCTATTTTGCGCTTGTGGGCTTATTGCTAGGGAGTTTATGTGCCGCACTAGTGTGGGCAATGAGCTTGGTGTTAAGCAATGACGTTTCTATCTTCTTGATGATGGTGTTTAGCTTATTGCTCACCGGTGCATTTCATGAAGATGGCCTGACCGATATGGCCGATGGAATCGGTGGTGGTATGACACTAGAAAAGCGTCTCACCATAATGAAAGACAGTCGAATCGGCACGTATGGGGCTAGCGCGTTGGTTATGGCTTTGCTGGGTAAATTTGTCTTACTCAGTGAACTCGCTCAATTAGATCAACTTGTGCCAGCGGTGATAGCAGCTTATGTGGTGAGCCGCGCACTGGCCGCCTCACTTATTTACGATATGCCTTATGTCTCTGATAGCGATACCAGTAAGAGCAAGCCATTAGCCAGTCGCCAAACAAAGCTTGAACTTGCGGTGTTGATTGCAAGCAGCTTAATTCCTGCTTTGTGGTTAGATTTGGGGCTGATGGTGACATTATTTGCGGTAGCTTTACTGTTTCGAATGGGCTTTAAAGTTTGGTTAATTAAGCGTATTGGCGGATTTACTGGCGATTGCTTAGGGGCGGCGCAGCAATTGATGGAGCTACTGAGCTATCTTGTTATGATCATCTGGTTTGGAGTGCATTAAATGTCGGTGCATTTGATTTTAGGCGGCGCTCGTTCTGGCAAATCAAGCTTTGCCGAAACACTTGTTCTTAAGGCCGAGGCTAAGCTTACTAGGCACTATATCGCAACGGCCCAGCCATTTGACGAGGAGATGGAGCGTCGTATTGCTCATCATCAAGAGCGCCGTGGAGAAAGTTGGACAGAACACGAATGCCCAATTGCGTTGGCTGAGCTAATTAGTCAGTTTCAAGCTACGGATATTGTACTGGTGGATTGCCTGACTTTGTGGATGAACAACGTCATCTATAACCAAGGTAAACCGGTAACAGAAGATCAAATTCGCTCGCAAGTTTTGCACTTGGTTGAGGCGCTAAATGCGTCTGACGCGAAGATTGTGTTAGTGTCCAATGAAGTTGGATTAGGTGTTGTTCCCATGGGAGAAGTGACGCGTCTGTTTGTTGATCATGCTGGGTGGATGAACCAAGCCGTCGCTAAAGTAGCTAAACAGGTTATTTTTATCGCGGCAGGCTTACCCTTGGAGTTAAAAGGCTAGCATGTCGAGAATGATTAATATCTATCTATTGCGTCATGGTAAAACCGTTGGTGAGCCTGCATTGTATGGCCATACCGATGTGGAAGTTGATCAAGCGTTGCAACAACAAATCTGTGATAAGTTACTGTCGCAGCAATGGACGATAGAGCAGATCGTCACGTCACCACTTAAACGCTGCAAAGATCTTGCGCTGAAAGTGTCTGACGCGCTACCTCAGGCTTCGCTCAGTGTTAATCAAGATTTTAAAGAGATTCATTTTGGCGATCTCGATGGAAAACCTTTTGAGAGCGCCAAGCAATACTGGCCAGAACTGGAGTTGTTTTGGCAAAACCCTGCTCAGCATACACTGCCTAATGCAGAGAGCTTGCAGGCGTTTAATCAAAGAATCACCAAGAGCTGGGAACAGCTCGTATTAGATGTCGAAAAAGACACGTTAGTTATATGTCACGGCGGGACCATTCGTATGATTTTAGCTTCATTGCTGCCTATAGATTGGCAAAGCAGTGCGCTTTATTCAGTGATGCAAATTGGTCATCAGTCGTTTAGTCACATTCAGATCACTAAAGCCGATGCGATTTATAAGCGGGTATGCTCAATTGCGAGTCCGCTTGTTTAAATCGTTGGAGCAAGGAATATAACAATGACCACACCAAATTGGGATTTATCTATCGCGTATCAAGGATTAAGTGATAGCAAAATTACTCAAGATATTGAACTAATCCAACAATGTATTCAGACTCTTGTCATTCACGCTGACTCACGCTCTTCTGTGTTGGTGGTGCAAAATGCGATTCAAACCAGTGAAGCGGCAGGAAAACTACTTTCGACCATTAACACCTTTGCTCAGTGCCATGCGTCCACTGACGCGACAAACAGTGAAGCGAAAACGTTAGTAGGTCGCGTAGCAAAATTAAGCTCGGAACTGAGCCAAGCTTTTACACCTTATCAGGATGTGCTGCTGACAGCGCCAGAAAGCTTTATTGACGATGTTTTAAACCATGCCAGTGAAGACGTGTCAGGGCAGAGCTTTTCCATTCAAGCAATGAGAAAGTTGGCAGACACAAAGCTGAGTATTGCTGAAGAGCAATTGTTATCTGCTATGCAAGTGGATGGCAAAGATGCATGGGGCCGTTTATATGACAATATTACTGGCTCTTTGCAGGTGACGTTAGAAGATGGCATGCAAACCAAAGTTGGCTTTTCCCAAGCGGCGAGCTTGCTTTATGGCACTGAATTTGAAGCACAAGAACCCGCGTGGCGTGGCGTTCAAAATGCGATGCGTGACAATCAAGAATCCTTTGCTGCGATTTTAAACGCGCTGTCAGGTTGGCGTTTAACCGAATATCAAAAGCGTTCAAAAATCCAAGATGTTCATTTTCTAGATCCGAGTTTGCATGAGAGCCGAATTCAAGCTGAGACACTGGACGCCATGATGGAAACGGCGAAGGCGAATCGTCATGTTGGTCAGAAAGCCGGAAAGCTCATGGCTCGCGTACACGGCTTGAATAAAATGACACCTTGGAATCACCTTGCTGGGATGCCAAGTCTCACCGATGGAGAACCTAAGAACTATCCATTTGACGAAGCGATTGAAATCATTCGTTCTGCGTTCGCGTGCGTTGATAGTGAGATGGCTGAATTTGTTACCTTGATGGTGAAAAATGGCTGGATTGACGCAGCACCAAGTGAAAACCGTCGTTTGGGTGCGTACTGTACAAAATTTGCCGCGACTCGCACGCCATTGGTCTTCATGACATGGGGAGGCAGCCGTTCGGATCTGCTGACGCTAGCTCACGAGATCGGCCATGCATTCCATAACTGGGTTATGCGCGATATGCCACTTTGTCAGACTCGCTACCCGATGACATTGGCAGAAACTGCATCGATTTTTGCGGAGAATATCGTTCGCGATTACTTGCTAGAGCAGGTTGAGACACGCGAAGAGAAGTTAGAGATGCTGTGGGAAGAGTTATCAAGTTGCTATGCCTTGATGGTGAATATCCCAGTGCGCTACGAGTTTGAAAAAGGTTTCTATGAGAAGCGCTCGGAAGGCGAACTCGATGCTAATCAACTGTGTGAATTGATGAGCTCAACATGGCAAGAGTGGTACGGGGACTCGATGTCTGAGCCGGATCCATACTTCTGGGCGAGTAAATTACACTTCTCTATTTCTCAGGTGAGTTTTTACAACTACCCATATCTGTTTGGTTACTTGTTCAGTATCGGTGTGTATGCGCAGCGTGAGAGCAAAGGAGAACAGTTCTATCAAGATTATGTGAACCTGCTAAGAGATACAGGGTCAATGATGGCTGAAGATGTGGTTAATAAACATCTTGGCATGGACTTAACTGCAAGAGAATTTTGGCAGCAAAGCATTGATAGAGTAGAAAATAAGATAGATGAGTTTGAATCGTTGCTAGATCAAAATTAGACGATTCCCATTTATGATATTATCCCAATGCCGAGTGAGAGCTCGGCTCATTTGTATCGCGAGTGCTTTCAGTTAACACCACGGTGTGACAATTTGATAAATTACGATGCGGCACATGTTTTGTGTCAATAAGTGGGATCGCTTCTACATAATTTGTCAGAACAATTCATTAACATACTCGCTGTGCAATAAAGGAGTAGCGCATGACGAAAAACCTCTTTCGCCAATCTTTTCTTTTTGACAGCTTAGACTTAGAACAAGAAATGCCCGCTGGAGAAACGACAGTGGCTGGTGGAACTGTCTTCAAATTACATCAACGCGGTGTACTTGAAGTGATCCCTGCGAACATTTCGCCGGAGACAAAACACATCATTTTTTCTTGTGGCATTCATGGTGACGAAACCGCGCCGATGGAGCTCGTCGACAAGATTGTTGCAGACATTCAGTCTGGCTTTCAGGCTGTAACGGAACGACTTTTATTTATCATTGCTCACCCAGCAGCAACGAATGCTCACACACGTTTTCTTGATGTTAACCTCAATCGTCTGTTTGATGATAAAGAGTATGAGCCTTCGGTTGAACTTGATATTGCGCAAGATCTAAAACGTATCGTAACCGAGTTCTATCAAGACACAACAGAAGCTCAGCGTTGGCACTTAGATCTGCACTGTGCAATTCGCCTTTCTAAGCATTACTCGTTTGTGGTTAGCCCTAAGACACGTCATCCCGTCCGCAGCAAAGCGTTGATGGATTTCGTTGCAAGTGGCCATGTTGAAGCGGTGATGTTTTCTAATGCGCCATCGAGTACGTTTAGTTGGTTTAGCGCTGAAAACTTTGGTGCACAAGCATTGACTGTTGAGTTGGGCCGAGTGGCTCGTATTGGTGAAAACGAACTAGATAAGCTGGTCGCTTTTGATTTGGCGATGCGTGATTTGTTAAGCTCATCAGAAGCAGAGCATTTACCTCGTAAGCCGGTGATGTATCGTGTAAGCCGTACCATTGTTCGATTGCATGATGACTTCGATTTTATGTTTGATGACGATGTCGAGAACTTTACTGCGTTTAAGCATGGCGAAGTGTTTGGTCACGATGGTGATAAACCGCTGATGGCGAAGAACGAGGGCGAAGCGATTGTCTTCCCTAATCGTCGTGTTGTGATTGGCCAGCGCGCAGCTTTGATGGTATGCCCGGTCAAAACTCGTTATGAAGAAGGCCAAGTTGTCTACGACTAGAGCTTTAATTGGTTAATCGAGTTCAACAGACTTCCTATTTCAATGGCTTAACGGTATCGTTAAGCCATTATTTTTTCCAACAGGAACCGGCTTTGCCAACGTTTTCGTTACATGGAATTTAGTCAGTTACTTTCTCGCAAGCAGCGACGCTGGAACTTGTTCGCAATCATCAT
>Ga0209272_10000987_pt1 | contig 19391 bp, 13 predicted proteins | sample tdDd002_FD_187125 | JGI IMG/M metagenome (GOLD analysis project Ga0209272, IMG submission 187125) | Marine sediment microbial communities from the Atlantic coast under amendment with organic carbon and nitrate - tdDd00.2 (SPAdes)... | ecosystem: Environmental > Aquatic > Marine > Coastal >... | reverse complement strand
CTTTCCGCATGGGCGAAGTTGGTATCTGGTGGGGCTTGCCGGCAGGATTGGGAACAGCCTCGTTTTTGTTTATGCTCCGATTCATGAAATTATCTGGAAAGAAACTTCTAACGCAAAATACATAGAAGTGTCAATTCTGTGACATTCAGAAGGGTATGTTGATAATCGAATAGTTCAGCCGATAGTTTGATTAAAACCAATAGCCCAAACTGATGAACCCTCTTACCCTGTTTTCAAGATCAGAAAGGCTAAACGTAACTTCCATTGGGCCAACTATAGAATTGTAGGCATAGGTTAGACCTATTCCTTTTATCCATTGGCCCTGTGTTAGGGCGTCGTTTACATCTTCGATTACCTTGGCTGCATTGGGTTTTAAAATCAGGAAGTTATTCTTGAAAATTTCGAATTGGATATCAGCTCTGAAGACAAAGGAGTTGTCATTCATAACCTCCATACGACGAAGTCCCACAAAAGGAACCTGCATGTCGAAGTAATTGGTTTGATCGAGCCCCCCGGTATAGGTCATAAACACCCTGGGAATAGCTTTTCCCCATACAACTCGACCATAGAATTTAGGATAAATTGTTAATCGATTACTAAAAGATATGGCTTTCTGAAACTTTAAATAGGCTACTGATCCCGGACGACTGTTGCCATCTAACCTTGAGCCGTTATTGGTTACCAATTTGTACTCACCATATAGGCTAAAGCCTCTTTTAGGATAATAAGCCTTTTCGTGTGAGTCCATATTAATGAACGCATAATAGGTAAAGTAATAATCTTCTTCTGAATCATCAACGTTGGGCGTTTCGATATTTGAAGAGGCCTTGTAGAGTTCCACTTTCCCTCCTAAACCCATTGAATAAGATTCTTGAAAGGTGGAGTGTAGGTTCAGGTCTAATTTTGCATATTTAAGATCAAAACTACCTACTTTTTTGCCATCCTCATAATCAAACACTTCTGAATCGTTTATGTCGAACTTGAATTGAAAGCCTGGTTTTAAACCATTATCTACATTGTAAGTGGCTGTAAAACGAGGGTTTTCAGACAACTTAAGATCAAGTGAAAGACGAGATCCGGTACGAATTTTATTCTGAAAAGTGGTGTTGAGTAATAGAGAGGCTTTATTGTCGTCGTCATAATGCATGCCCACATTAAAGCGATTGGTTCGACGTTCTTTTACGTTAATGATCAGGTTTTTTTCGTTGTCTCCTAATAGTTGGAAATCAATTTTATCAAAATATTTACTTCCATAGGCACGATTAATCCCTCTTCTTATTTTTTTGATACTGGTCCAGTTCCTCGGTTCAATATCCAGTTTTCCGAGTAGGGTTGATTTTCTCACATTTTTAAGACCGGTAATCTGGATTCTATCAATAAAGAATAAGCTTGAATCTTGTGGTACGGGGTAGTTTTGTGTTTGAGTTTGAATTAACTGGTGTTTTGAAATGACTTGCTTAAAGGCTTCTATGTTTTCCCTGGCTTTTATTTCTCCCAATTGGATTAAGGTATCGGCCTGGTTGAAACTAGAAGTTGAAAAGCCTTTTATATTGGGTTTGATATAAATATCACAAAGCTTTCTGTTTTTTAGAAACTCTTTTTTAGCCATTAGGCTGATAGTCTGATTGATAATGTCGTTTATAGAGTTCAGTTCTTCTTTACTCCTTGGTCCTGTTTGAACATCAACACCAATAACGATATCAGCTCCCATTTTAATGACTTCCCTTACCGGAAAGTTATTAACCATACCACCATCAGCTAATAGTTTGCCATCGATCTCTACTGGAGTAAATACTGTGGGAATAGCCATGCTGGCTCTTAAAGCCTGAGAGATGTCTCCCTTATCAAGCACAATGGCTTCACCCGTTTCCAGATCGGTTGCTATACATACAAAAGGGATAGGGAATTTCTTAAAATCTTTTTGGTCGTGAAATTCAATTGAATAGCGTTCAAAAAGGTTGGTTATATTATGCCCCTTAACGATTCCGGCAGGAATTTGTATGCCTTTGGGTTTAATCGGAAATGAAATAATGTATCGATCGAGATCCTCCTTATCTTTTACATGAATGTATCTTCTTGAAATATGATCACTAAGTAATTCATCCCAATTTTGACTTGATACCAATTTCTCAATTTCATTGGACGAATAGCCCATTGCATAAAAGGCCCCAATAATACTACCCATACTGGTACCAGCAATATAATCTATGGGCATATTTAACTCCTCAAGCACCTTTAAAACACCAATGTGAGCAAAACCTTTGGCACCACCACCACTTAAAACCAAACCAATTTTAGGGCGAGGCGTCTCAGATAAACTATCTTTTACGGTCTGTGCGGCAAGATTATAGCTTAAAAGTAATGAAAATAGGATGAGTATAGTTCTGGGCATAAAGACTAATTGTTGTATTATTAGAGTGTATTTATGTTTAAAGATTATTTTGAAACTTGTCAAATTTCAAATCATTGTCTCTCACTTTTTATTGCCAAGTTCATGGGCCAATTCCATGACATCTTTCTGATTGTTGTCACCTGCTTTTATTGTGACACGAAGTGCACGCAAACCATAAACGCCTTGTAAATCATCTAAGATTAAATTTTCGATTTTATCTTCGAAATACCCTTTTGCAATAAGGTACTCAAGGTAGCGTTGGTATTCGAACATATCATTACTCTGAGAAAATATAATTGAAAGGGTACCTGGTTGAGTCAGACGTTCATTTGTCCCTTTTATCACAGATTTGTCGATGCGTTTTTTTACAATCTCGTAACGAATATTATAGGCGCCATCTACATCAAATTTCTTTTCGTCCTGTCGGAATCGAATCGATAGCTTTTGTGAGTGAACCAGAATCAGAGCTGTAGTATCGAGCTGTACGGGCAGAGATGGTTTTAGTTCTGCCGTTTTCCTGCTCATTTCACAGCTAATAATCAATTGCCAAAGACGCAAGTTCTTTAGATACATGGGATTATAGTCCTGGTTTTGTGTAATGGCATCACCCAGGTATATATTGTGCTCCACACCATCGGTTCGATACTTCTCGAAATAGTGAGGGTACATTTGCTGGGCTTTTTCCTGTTCCTTATCTAAATATTTAGTGATGCAATTATTTATCATGGCAAGGGAATCTTCAAAATCCTTTCTGCATTTATATACCATGTTTAAATCAGGATCCAGACTGTTTTGATAATCAGAAATTGCCTTTTTGAAGCGCTCATCTTTAAAATTGAAATGAAGGAACAAAGGATCAATATGTTCATGAATAAAGTTGAGAATGCTCGATTCGTCACCAGAAGATAAGCCATCTTCTATGTCACGACTGTATTGATCAATCTTGTAGATAATTTGATCGTATATTGGCATTTGTTTAAGCCGGTAGGCTTCCTGAAAAACCTTTTTTGCCAAATCAAGTTGTTCTAATAAATCACACTGAATGCTATGGTTACGTTCATGTGAAGAATTTCGAATATCGATGGCACCATATAAGGGGTGAACCTCTTCGAAAACAATCTCTTCCATTTTAGCATTTTCGTCAATTTCACGTTGATTAAGAAGGTTATGAGCCGCATCCTCAAATCGCCATTCCACACTGGGGTGAATGGCTGTACACTCTTCTTTTATAATAGCCTGAACACGGTTGATGAGCTCTTCACTGCTTCGGAGTAGTGCGATAGAAAAAACAGGAATAAGATCTTTTATCGTCCTCATTTTTGTGAAATTGATATCGTAAGCAATTGGAGAACCAAACTCAAGAAGTCCAATCAATTGATCGTCGTACATTAGGGGTATGAGGGCTATAGTATTGATGCCAGCGTCGAGAATAGCTTGCTCAATATGACCTATGTTGCCATATTTTGATAAATCGTTTATAATGACAGGTTGCTGAGTTCTGAGTGTTTCTTCGTATATGGAACTTTCATAATCGCAGCATTTAAAATTGCAAGTTCCCAATAGACCATGCCATAAATCAGAACGATTCTGCACATTGCCCTGTTTAATATTGAGAGCCATGATGCCTAATCTTAGGTTGGAGTTTCCAAAAAGTGAACGGATGTTTTGTTCCAGATTTTTAAAATTGTTAGGATTGATGATACTCGCTTTTTCAAGCAAATCCGTTTTTAGAGAAGAGATGACCTCCAGATGAGTGACATCAATGTATTTGTATTTCATGAAGCCTGAAAACTCGAACTGGTCCAGAGGTAGCATTTCAAGCCACATATCCATATTGAATGGATTATTTATGAGTTTTTTAATGTCTCTTTCAGTTAGTTCTTTAAGCTTACCCTTGTGCTTGATTTCAACACAACTGGTATCAAAATCAAATTTGAAATAGTTCTCTAGTCCACTTAGTTTATCAACCAAGCGAAATCGAATTAAATAGTCCATACTAATATCAGACTTATAAAATTCTTTCAGAATAATTAGATAAGCATACATCAACTTTGAGAAAAGTAACATGCATTTATCTTCGGTTAATTCATCAATCATTGCAAAACTCTTATTTTCGTCCTGAGTAAGTTGCTTGTACAATGTAGATTGAAAAAAGATATCGTCGTCCAGTGGCCTACCTATCGTACTTAGGGAGGATTCCAGTTCGAGCGGAGAATAAATAAATGATATTAAACCCCTTACTTGATCGTCGAAGTTTATGAGCTCTTCAGGCTCTATGCATTCTTTGAAGAAAATAGGATAAGCTTCTATCTGAGATAAGACAAAGCGGGCATGGGCAGCATAAATACTTTCTGTTTCAACTTCCATTTTTAGTCGCTTAATTAGCGGCAGAAAGCTGAGGCTTCTTTTGAAAGGAATTTCAGATATGCTGAGTTTAAGATTTGGCTTCAAAAATTTCTTTTCCATGGATCGTTTCCCTTATTTATTATCAATCATATTTCGGATAAGATATTCATATAAAACGATATCCTAACCAAGATAATTCAGTTTGTTCGAAAGGTAAATTTACTAATAGGAATCTAAATATCGAACAAACTTGAATTAAAATCGGTAAAGTACCCAAAATAGAGTGGGAATAATGGTTTGAACAGGTATTAGTAGACCCGTATATATCCAAAAAAGCTCCTGGTTTTGAAATCAGGAGTTTTATTTTTTGAGTGTTCCCTACAATGAAATAAGGGCTTATTTTTTCTGCTTTTTCTTTATTTTTTTAGCTTTAGCCTTTTTATTTTCCAGTTCAAAATCTTCGGCTTCAAGCATCAATTCCTTCAGACTTTTGGAATAATCTTCTGAAAAATCAATTGTCGTAGAATAGTCTTCTTTTGATATTTCCATCACATGGATTTTTTTATCGAGATATTCTTCAATTTCATTTAGCATCAGTTTCTCTTCTTCACTACAAAACGAGATGGCGATACCTTTCTGAACCCCACGTCCTGTACGCCCCACACGGTGAACGTAATTTTCATCCACATCAGGTAAATCGTAATTTACCACATAATCAACATTAGGAATATCGATTCCACGGGCACTCACGTCAGTTGCGATCAGAACTTTTACTTTTCCTGTTTTAAATTCGTTCAGGGCTACTAATCGGTCGCTTTGTTCTTTACCACCGTGGATGGTTAAAGTTTTGATATTGACTCTTTCCATAGCTTTAAAAACTCTTTCAGCACGTACCTTTGTTCTTACAAAAACCAGGATTTTACTGTCTGAATTGTCCTTAATAAAACGCTCAAGGAAGAAACGTTTGTCATCCATTTTAATAAAACCAACAGAGTGATCAACATTTTTAGATACAGGATCTTTGGGAGAGATCTGAATTCGAATGGCCTTAGTAACAAGTGAATAGGCTAATTTCTTAATTCGTGGGCTGATAGTTGCCGAGAAAAACAGGGTTTGTCTTTTCTTAGGTAGGTATTTGATTAAATCCTGTATGTCCTTAATAAAACCCAAATCGAGCATGTGATCAGCTTCGTCAAGAATCAAAGTATCCACATCGCGTAAATAAATATAGCCCTGATTCACAAGATCGAACATACGGCCAGGTGTCGTGATCAGAATGTCAATACCTTCTTGTAGTTTTGCAATTTGTGGCCCCTGTTCAACTCCTCCGAATACACAAAAACTTACAACTTTAGTCTTCTTCCCAATTTCTTGAAATACCTCGGTTATTTGAATGGCAAGTTCACGGGTAGGAACCATCACAACAGCTTTAATGCCATCGGATTTTTTGCTTGTTTTATTTTTGTGAAGCTTATCGATAACCGGAATTGCAAATGCTGCCGTTTTACCTGTACCTGTTTGAGCAATAGCTAAAACATCTTCACCCTTCATTATTGGGGGAATAGCTTTGAATTGAATATCGGTAGGGCGTTTGAATCCTAAACTTTCAAGGTTATTTTTAATTTCCGGACTAAAACTATATTGATTGAATCTCATTGATCTGTTTCTGATTATTTCTTAGAATAGCATGGATAGCTATTTTCTTTTGACGGGACAAAGATACAAGAATCTTTTGGATGTTTAAGTGGCTTGGAATAGCTTGTTTAATTAGACTTAAATGATCCGACTTTAGATTCTTTTAAACGATTGAAGGTGGGAGAGTAGTGAATAAGAGACAGTTCTGACGGTCTCATTTTTTTATGGGTACTCTTTTTTACTTATAAAAAAAGGATACTATGGATTGGCTCCCTTCGGTTTTTACTTCCCAATAGGATAAATCCACAACATTTCTTCAATTCGAAATTAATCAGGTTAAGTTGTCTAGAAAGAAAAGCAATAAAATCAGGCAATCAATTAATCATCTCTTTTGGCTACCTGTTGCATATTGGTATTTATCCTCTTTAAGGCTTGTTGTATGCTTTCTTCAGGTTCAATATAGTTCTGACTGCCCCAGAATTGTGCATTGTAAGGAAGTCTCGATTTAGACATCACGGTATTGGGACGTAAACGTTCTCTGTATTTAAAACGTTCGATATTGTTTGTGTCCACCTGGGTGGTGGCCATTTCAAAGCTTGTTTCAAAGGTTTTGGCAAAGAGTTTACGTTTATGTTTTACTCTGAATTTCAGGTTTCCTTTTGTGTGATTGAGATAATATTTACCGTTAATGTTTTTATAAGAAACAACATATTCAATTTTGAGAGGTCGTACTTTAGTTTTTGGAGATTTCTGAGCTACAAATTGATTTCTGGTTTCACCAACACGAGTTAATGGGTAAGAGAATTCAGCTTTAATGATAGCTAAACTGCGGGTGTCGATATACAAAGTTCCCTGCATTAATGGGTAATTCTGTTTGGGTTTAGGTTGAAAGTTAATAATATAAACAGGATGGTTGTTGTAGGAACTAATATCATCCATATGAAAATAATAAAAGTTTAAGCTTTCGGGATTAAGGAAGTCTATTCTGTTTTTTACAATGTCGAGTTGTAAGCAGCCTTCAACACCACCTCTTAAGCGTAGCGATACAGTATCTAAACGGTTTGAATCGTAAATTTTTCTCGATTGAAATACCTTGGCCATATCCAAACGATTATCATGTTGATAGGATGATTTATAAATATCAAGTATCGATTCCAGATAAATCATGTAATGTTTATTTTTGCGCACTGATTCTCTGTAAAATGCGGTCAATAGGCTTGGATGATTAGGGTAATTCTCTTTAAACTTGTTGATTGAAGCCTTTACCAGGGCAAGAGGATCAGTGTTGCGAATAACAATCTCTTGTAGAGATATATAATCTTCATCAAGTTCAATTTCTAATTCAAGATTTGTTAGTTGGCTTAAGGGGATTTCTGCGTTTTTGAAACCAATAAAAGAAATAACAAGCGTATCATTAAAATGTTTTGCCTGTAAGTTTAATAAGAACTCTCCATCAACATTACTGATGGTTCCAATGGCTTTTCCCCTGAGACCAACACTAGCGTAAGCCAAGGCCTTTTTATTATTTTTATTGATAATTCGGCCCTTGATTTTTTTGTAACTAAGTTGAGGTATAATTGGTTTAATAATACCTTTCTCTTTTAGTTCAGTCGGGATTATTATTATTTGTTTGTTTATCAGTTGAAAATCCAATGTGGTATCCGGAATAATACGGCGCAGAACATTATATAATACCTCGTCTTTAGCAATTAGCTTAACTGGTTGAGCACCAATTAAAATATTGGCGTTGTAAGTGAAATACGTATTGGTTTTTTTTGCAATAGAATCTAAAGCTTTTTCCAGACTGATTTCATTAAGTTGTATTGTGATTTTTTGGTCTAAACCCTTGCTCTGAGACAATACCGACATACTCATTATTAATAGACAAAAGCATAAAAAATGTGCTTTTATCTTAATTTGACAGAGTTTATGGCGGATAATGTTTTGCATGGTATTATTTATTAAGAAGTTGAAATAGGCCTTGGGAATTTCAAATCAAAAGGTGCTATTCTACATTTTTTTTGATTAGGATTTGATTGCCTCTTTTCTCATAAACCAAATTAAATGGACCACACATATAATTTAGAATATTGTCTAAAGGTTCGTGATCAAAAGTAGAGTTGAGAGCAAAATTCTCAATCTCCTCTTCCTGAAATTTAATCTGTACTTGATAGCTTCTATTCAAAACTTTTGCTACTTCGTGAAGTTTCGTATTGCGGAAAATCATCTGTCGGGTTTTCCACGACATGTAATTGTCGTCAAGTGTAATTGCCTTTTCAAGATTCGATTCTTTAAGTATAGCAAATTCACCTTTAGTTAGAATAAGCTTCTTTTCAGGAGCAACGATGGATGAAAATTCAACTTTCCCGGTTTTAACCAGAACTTCAACCTTATTGTTTGCAGTGTTAATATTAAATGAAGTCCCTAAAACTTTAATTTCAGCGTCTTTTGCTTTAATAATAAAGGCTTTTCTCGGATTTTTTTCAATATCGAAGAAAGCTTCTCCTATAAGTTCAACACGACGTTCATCTTTACCAAATTTACGAGGGTAGATCAGTTTTGAATTGGAGTTTAAGGTGATGATCGATCCATCGGCAAGGGTGATGGTTTTGCTGGCTTCGTTTAATTCGCAAACAAAGCTTTTGTTTGGGTAAACATGGATATAGGTTGTCTGTGCTAAAAATCCAAGTCCGATAACAACAAGGATCATAGCGGCGACCCTCATAAATGTCTTAAAGGAAGACAACTTGTAAATAGGAAGAACAGGACTTGTATTTTCTTCATATACAATTCGATTCTTTACATTATTCCAGGCATGATTGGTGTCAAAAACTTCCTTGGCGAGATATAAATCAGCATGTTTTAAATCCTCTTTAGAAGCCTTAATCGCTTCCGCATATTTAGGATTTGCATCCATCTCCTCTTCGAAAACTTGTCGTTCCCCCTCAGTCATTTCGCCACTCAAATATCTCGAAATGATTTCCCAATCCAGCTTATGTGAAAATTCTTTTGTCATTCTGTTTGTTTTTAGTAGCAGATTAATTGTCTTAATGACATCGAAATTTAGCTACAGCAATAGTCTTTATTATTTTCTGAAACCTGTCTTTATAACAAGCACATGTAATCTTTTAAATTATGTCGGAAAGCCTTCAGTGCCTTCCCCATATTGGCTTCAACAGTTTTTACCGATATGGAAAGTTTTTGAGCAATTTCCTGATATTTTAAGCCTTCAAATCTACTCATTTTAAATATGATACCACAGCGTTGTGGTAAAGTAGATAGAGTTTGTTGAACAATTTTGTTGATTTCCTTTTCCTCCAGAGCATCACTGGTCGAGTCAATCCCGTTATGGTGATGTTTGATGTATTCTTCGTATTTGTTTTGACTTCCTTTTTTACGTAACACCTGTAAGGCATTGTGATAAGTAGAACGATACAAATAGGCTTTTAAGGATGTGTGTATTTTTAAGTCTTTCCTGTTTTCCCAAATCTGGCAAAAGAGATTTTGTACGATTTCCTCAGACAGATCTTTCGTTTTGACAAAGCGAAGGGCGTAAAGGCATAGATGAGGATAGAATTCCTTAAAAATTTTCTCGAATTCTTGTAGATTGCCTTGTCGTATTTTGTTAGTTATGCTGTTTGTATCCTCTAACATTCTGCGTTTCTGGTTCGTTTGCGTTTAATATTAAATTAAAAATATATCTTTTTTTTGTTAATCAGATATAATCTTTGAAGTTTAGTTTGAAATATCCCGGGACAAAAGCCCCGGGATACAGTTAACTAACCCCTAATTAGATATATTAAGCTTTTGATATATCAATTTCCTTTTCTTTTAAGCTTACGAATTGCAGCTTCAATTGATTGATCCGGTTCAATGGTATTAGAAGCTCCCCAGAAGTTTTTGTCATTGAAATTGCTTATCTCTTCAGTCATAACCTGACTGGATTTGAATCGTTCTTTTGATTTGAATCTTACTGCATCAATATCACTTCTATCTGTAATTGCCATCTCAGTCATTACATAGTATTTTGAATTAAACAGCTTGCGTTTCCAATTGCATTTAAATTGAATCTCTCCGCGAGCATAAGTGAAATACCATTTCCCGTCTTTCTCTTTATAATTGACCAAATAATCCGCAGATACTGGTGTCACTTTTACTCCTGAAGGTTTTTTGCGGATAAACATCCTACTGGCTTCTGATTCATTTTCCATATTCAAGCTAAATTTAGCACTACTCAAAGCCAAGTTGTCAGCGTCGATATAAAATAGTCCATAATAAAGTGGAAGATCAATTCCTTCTTTTTGTTTGAATTCGACTACATAGTGAAGCTTGTCGTTAACTTTAGTGATGTTTTTTAGGCTGTAAGTGTAATTTTCAATAAAGTCACCAGAGAGTAAGTTGTATGGATTCTTAATGATATCAAGAAGAAGTGTAGTGTTTGGACCACCTTGTAATTTGAATAATAAAGTATCCATCTTCTTTACATCCTGACTTTTACGACCTTTAAATATTTGAACCTGATCGTCGCGCAATTGTCTGTAACCGGATTTGTTGATGTTGACTACAGCTTCAGACAGAGCAACATAGGTTCTGTTTTTCTTAATAGTTTCACGATAAAATCCTTTCATCATATTAGGATCGAGGGTGTAATTTTCGGCTACTTTGTGCAGGATACTACGAACCAGGAATTGGGGATCGTGAGGGTAGACGTTTATCTCATTGAGAGGTACAATAGCTGATTCTAATTCAAACACATTCTTTTTCGCTTTTAAAGAGGCGATTGCAACTTTCAGGTTTTTAAATCCAATGTGTGATACAGTTAGCGTTTTTACATCCTGGTCTTTAGCGACCTTTAAAAGGAACTCGCCATCACTATTCGAAACGGTTGCTACATTGGACCCATTTACAGATATGTTGGCAAAAATAAGAATATCACCTGTTGCTTTGTTTTTAATTTTACCCTTGTATACATTATACTTAAGTGTGTCGATAACCTGTTGAGTCTTTTCCTTTTTTTTCTTTTTGAAATTAAAACCATCGGCTCCCATCACCTGGCTAAATGAAAGAACCAGTATTAATGAAAGCAATATCGAAATCTGTTTTCTGAAATTTGTTTTCATGATAGTATATTTTAATGTTTATAATTATTTAACTAATATTCTTGAGAAGGATTGGCCTGATCTTTCTGTCTTTCTACTACTATGATGCACAATCAGGAGAATACCCTATCAGAAAACATTATAATATACGAATTATTTAGTTTAAAGTTCCGAAACGCAATGAATATAGTATGTTTAGATATTTAGTTAACAGCATAATAATGTATCATGTGAAAAAAAACAGGCTCGATTGTTTTGGAAACAAACGAGCCTGTTTTTCGATAAATAATCGACTCAGTCGATTAATTCAGGTCTAATAATTTTGAATTCTGTAATTATTCAGCTGCTTGCTCAATAATATGAAAGGCTTCGTGGAGCATGCCCTTACGGTCTTCAGTGGCAGAAGGAATGGCATCTTTTAGTTTAGACATTTCTTTTTGTTTCATGCTAGGTTCAAGGCTTTCTTCCATATTTTCGATCACTGTGAAAGCTTCGAATGCTATTTCGAAGTTTCCTTCAATTAGTAGGTTTACAAAAAGACCCAGGTGATTGGAGAAATTCAGGCTGGATTGCCAGCACATCTCAATTAATTTATTCTGAATACCCTGATATTTGGAATTCTGAATGGCTGCAACAATCGGATCAACAGCTTTTAAATCTTTAATATCGAAAATAAAGTTATATAAGGCTTTTTCAACTACAGGGCTGCTTGGATCAACTAAATAATCAAGAATTGCTGGCAAATCATTAATATTACCTTTTGAACGCAGCTTCTCTATATTCTCCAATGTCACTTTATCGTCTTTTGAATTTAAATCTATCATTTTGATATTCTTTTTATTTACTAGTGTTGAATTCGACTCTAATCTATCGCAAAGTTATTTGTGATTGAGGTTAAAAGAGCTATTGGTATTTTTTATAATTTTTCGTTCAAATATTGTCCAGTGAAGGAATCTGAAACTTTAATAATGTCTTCCGGTAATCCTTCGAAACATAGAGCACCCCCTTTATTCCCTCCATCAGGTCCCAAATCGATAATCCAGTCGGCACATTTAATAACTTCCATATTGTGTTCAATTACAATTAAACTGTGTCCTCTGGCAATAAGAGCATTAAAGGCATCCATCAGCTTGTTGATGTCGTGGAAATGAAGTCCGGTCGTGGGTTCGTCAAAAATAAACAGACATGGTTCAGCTTTTTCTTTAGCCAAAAATGAAGCCAACTTGACCCTCTGACTCTCGCCACCACTAAGTGTACTGGAGGCTTGCCCGAGTTTTACATAGCCTAAACCAACGTCAACTAATGGTTTTAGACGTTGAGCTATCTTTTTCTCAGTCTTGCCTTTGGCTTCAGTAAAGAATTCGGTGGCTTCATTCACTGTCATTTCTAAAATGTCGTGAATGTTTTTCTCTCGATATCTAACATCAAGTATTTCATCCTTAAAACGACGGCCTTTACAGCTTTCGCATTGCAGGTAAACGTCAGCCATAAACTGCATCTCAACTTTAATAATACCTTCCCCCTGGCACTCGTCGCATCGGCCTCCGTCTATATTAAATGAGAAATGTGCTGATTTAAAACCACTATATTTCGAAGCTTGTTGCTCTGCGTAGAGTTTCCGAATTTCATCGTATGCCTTTAAATAGGTTACTGGGTTCGATCTGGATGATTTACCGATAGGATTCTGATCTACAAACTCAACATTGCTGATCATATGCAAATCTCCTTTGAGTGCATCAAAATGACCACTTTTATCAGAATAGCCTCCGTAATGTTTCTTTAAGGCCGGGTATAAGATGGTTTTTATCAAAGAAGATTTCCCTGATCCACTGACTCCCGTAACCAAAGTCATTGTGTTGAGTGGGAACTTGATATCCAATGACTTTAAGTTGTTTTCCCGGGCACCAATAATTTCAATATAATTATTCCATTTTCTTCTTGAAGCAGGAGTAGGGATCGTTCGTTTTTTCGAAATGTATTGCGAGGTTAAACTGGTGTCAGAGTTTTTTAGCTGATCCAAATCTCCCTGGAATACAAGTTCACCTCCCAATCGTCCCGCATAGGGGCCAATATCGATCACCTGATCCGCTGCCATTATTATATCTTCGTCGTGCTCAACCACAACAACGGTGTTACCCAAATCACGTAGTTGTCGCAGTACTTTTATCAATAGTTCAGTATCCTTAGAGTGAAGTCCAATACTTGGTTCATCAAGAATATAAAGGGACCCAACCAAGCTACTCCCCAGTGACGTAGCTAAATTGATTCGTTGTGATTCTCCACCTGACAAGCTGCTAGATAGACGATTTAGGGTGAGATAACCCAGTCCAACATCTGAAAGAAACTGAAGGCGATTCTGAATTTCGATTAAAATGCGTTTTGCAATGAGTTCATCGCTACCATCAAGTTCTAGATTGTTGAAGAATTCGTTAAGTTCCGAAATGGGCATCAAAACTAAGTCCTGAATGTTTTTGTTAGCAATTTTAACATAGCCAGCCTCTTTCTTCAGTCGTGTCCCCCTGCAGTCAGGGCAAGTGGTTTTACCTCGGTAACGCGATAGCATGACACGGTATTGTATCTTGTATTGTTTCGATTCAATATACTCGAAAAAATCATTTAGACCCTTAAAGTGTTTATTCCCTGTCCATAGTAATTGTTTCTGTTCATCGCTGAGCTCGAAAAAAGGTTTGTGAATTGGGAAATCGAACTTTTCTGCAGCATAAACCAGAACCTCTTTCCATTTTCTCATTTTTTCACCCTTCCAACATACAACTGCATCTTCGTAAATGCTCAATGTTTTGTTGGGTATCACCAAATCTTCGTCAATACCAATCACTTTACCAAAACCTTCACATTTCGGACAGGCTCCAACTGGGTTGTTAAAGCTGAAGGTGTGCGTATTGGGTTCTTCGAATGTGATGCCATCTGCTTCAAATCGGTTCGAAAAGCTATGATAGTTCAGAGCTTTAGAATCGGAGATAGAAATCAAACATTCTCCTTTCCCTTCATAAAATGCGGTTTGGATTGAATCGGCCAACCTGCTTTGGGTATCTTCTTCCTGATTGATCCTAAGTCTGTCTACAATAATATGAATGTCACCTTTTTTAGGTAACAGACTCATATCTTCCAAAACATCAAATATCTTATGAGCTTTCCCATCAATTTCAATTCTGGAAAATCCTTGTTGTGATAAAATCTCTAATTGTTCTTTTCTTGAACGTTCGCTATTAGGATGTAGTTCGGCCATTATCATGACAGTGGAATCAAGCTCTTGATTTAGAGAGAAATTAACCACATCACCAACGCTGTGTCTTTTGACCATGGTGTCTGAAATGGGAGAGAAGGTTTTTCCTATTCTTGCAAATAAGAGTTTAAGGTAATCGTAAATTTCAGTAGAAGTACCAACGGTTGAACGGGGATTACGTGTATTGACTTTTTGCTCAATAGCAATAGCTGGAGGGATTCCTTTAATAAAGTCGACCTCGGGCTTATTAATTCGCCCTAAAAATTGACGGGCATATGCCGATAAACTTTCAACATAACGTCGTTGACCTTCTGCGTATAGAGTGTCGAAAGCCAGGGATGATTTCCCTGAACCCGAAAGACCCGTGATTACAATGAATTTATTGCGAGGGATTTGCAAGTCTATATTCTTAAGATTATGGACTCTTGCTCCTTTTATGGTGATGAATTTATCGTTTTTAATCATTTTGTCTTCCTTGAATTTCCGGACGAAATATAAAATCTTACAAATTTATTTAAGTTCTAATGATTTGCAAAACTCTTTAATATTTATAATCTTGCAGGAGATATAATAATTGATAACCTAAACCTACTTTGCTTATAGATCAATCTCTACACTGTATTACTTAAAATATAAGATGTGAAATTGGAGAATTTAGATTTAAAAAGTGATCAATGTTATATTGAGCAATTTATTTCTGGTGACAAATCCGGGATAGAAATGCTTATTACTCGCCACAAAGATAGGGTTTATACATACATTTATTTAATTGTAAAGAATAAGGATCTTGCTGAAGATATCTTTCAGGAGGTTTTTATTAAGGTTATTCAATCCTTAAGGGCAGGAAAGTATCGTGATAACGGTAAATTTTTGGCCTGGGTATTTCGTATAGCTCACAACCTGATTATTGATCACTTTCGTCAGGATAAAATGAACAAGGTGTATTCGAATGATGATTATGAAGTGGATCTTTTAAATTCAGAAAAATTCAGCGATGAAAATTGTGAGGATATCATGATTCGATCTCAAATGCATGTAGAAATAAAAGATTTGGTTGACAGGTTACCTGAGGATCAGAAAGAAGTTATTATTCTTCGTCATTACAAGGGCTTAAGTTTTAAGGAGATTGCCGACGATACCGACGTGAGTATCAACACAGCCTTGGGACGCATGCGTTATGCATTGATTAATTTGAGAAAAATGATTGAAGAAAATAAGTTAAATCTCCTGCTATCATAGTGAAAGACGGTTTACTTTATCACTTTCATCATATTTTAGATACTAAAAAAAAGATGTTCGCGTTATAGAGGGTACAAACCAATTAATTAGCGAATGAATTCAATTTTTACACTTGTTGGTTGGGCATCAGCAATGAAGCATGATGATCTGATTGCCGAACTTGAAAGCATCTCAATAGATGACTTGATGGGATCGGTGGATTTTATCCAATATCTTGATGATTCATTACTTGAGGCACCAGCCGTTCTTATCAAGAGGATTTTACGTTACAGTGATGCACACAAAAACGTAAGGTCATCGTATGATGGTCTGAATGACATCATTTTAAATTAAAATAAAAAGCCAGGTTATTAACCTGGCTTTTTTTGTGAATATGAGTTTCGAGTTATTTCTTCTTCTTCTTCTTATCTTTTTTATCACTTTTTCCGAAAACCGAAAGTTGAACGTATCGTTTAGGATGAGCTTTCAGATCGACTAAAAGTTCGTCAAGGTGTTTCGAGGCAGATTCAATATGGAAATACAGACTGTCATTTTTAAGAAAAGCACCCATGCTCCCTTGTCCAGCATTTATTTGTTTGAAAATTTCGTTTACTTGGGCCAGCGCAGCATTGGCATTATTTACCGTTGAAGCAATTTCAGCATGTTTTAGAGAGTCAGAAATGCTTGAGAAATTTGTGAGAATATTGCTTATGTTTCGACTGTTGGAGTCCAGATTACCTGTTATTGATGCTACATTAGACATGATATTTTCCATTTGAGATCTTTGTCCACTAACCAAAGTGTCTAAATTACTCGATGTATGTTCAAGCTTGTTTATTGTGCTCTTAATACTTGAAAGACTTTGGGAGATATTATCACGTGCATCAGCATTAAAAATGTATTGAATAACGGTCAGTACAGAATCAACACTTGACATTAGGCGTTCCGCTTTAGTTTTTAGAGGAAGCATTTGCATGCTAACCTGTTCTTTCAGGTCTCCCTCAATACTACCTTTAATAGTATCGCCAGCTTGCAATTTGCTTTTTCCATCCCCTGGAAGAATTTTAATCTCCTTCGTTCCCATAATATCAGAGCTCACAATTCGAGCCGTCGTGTTTTTAGGAAGTTGAACTCCATCACTTATTGAAAATGATACAATCAAATTATCAATATTAGATTCGCTAAATTTGATAGACTTAATTTGTCCAATTTTAAAACCTTTTAGAGTTACAGGGCTCGATTTCTTTAGACCGTCTACTCTTTGGTATTGAGCGTAGAATACTTGTTCTGTAGTGAAGATGCTATTTCCTTTAAGGAAATTAATTCCCCAAATAAAAATCGTTATGGCAACTACAACCAATAATCCAATAGTAGTCTCTTTTGATATTTTCATTCAGTTTGTATATTGTGTGAAAGCTTTGATGAAAAGTGAGCGTTCGAATAATTATTTCGTTCATTTTTTTATATCAAAGGTATAGAATATTTATTATGATTTTTGAATATATTTAGCTTCTTTGATAGAAATAGGCTTGCCTTTGTAGTAAGCTACGATAAAACAGTCGGGTATAAGTTTCCTGATTTCTTTCCTGGTATTGATTACTGTCTTAAGATTTTGGGTATGCCCAACAGAGTATTTATATAAGCCATTGACCTCATTTTCTTTTACATTGCTCAATCCGTCAAAAACTTTAGAATCCAAAGGTATTTTTTTTGAAGAGGATTTAATTTGAATGCAAAAACTGACTTCATCTGACATCTCTTTAGGATTGATCTCTTTTTTCACTTCCAAAGTTCTCGAACTGTGTCGTTCTATTTCTTCCTTGTAGGATCTAAAGGCTCTAAAAATGGCAGATGCCATATAATCTTGTCCTTTGTTTGATTTTAAAAAGCGTTCTTCGTTAGGATTTGATATGAACCCGACTTCAATAAGCACCGAAGGCATACTCGCCTTTCTTAGAACCCATAGTTCAGCTGCCTTGACTCCTCTGGAACGTCGACCGACTCTTTTTTTGAATTGATTCTCGGTGTGTTGTGCTAATAGTGTGCTGTTCTCGATATGCAACCCTTGCATTAAATTAAAGATGATGTAAGATGCAGGATCATTGGGATTGAATCCTTCGTATTTGTTGCTGTAATCATCTTCGTAAAGCATTACCGAGTTTTCTTTCATCGCTACAGCCAAATTATCTTTGGTTTTGTGAAGCCCCAGAATAAATGTTTCAGTACCATAGGTACGATTATTATTTTCTAAACTATTGGCATGAATTGAAATGAAAAGATCGGCCTTGCATTTATTAGCGATTTCAGGACGTTTTTTTAAAGGAATAAAGATGTCTTTATCTCTGGTGTAAATGACTTTTACATGAGGAAATTTTTCTTTTATATAGTTTCCGGTTTTGAGAGCAATGCTAAGTGCAATATCTTTTTCATAACAGTTTTTTCCGACAGCACCCGGGTCTTTCCCTCCATGTCCTGCATCAATAACTATGGTATTGATCTTGTATTCCGAATTCTGCCCCCAGCTTAAAAAACTGATAGAACTAAAGATAAAAACCATTAAAAAAACTGATACTCTTTTCATTATATTTTGTGAAATTATATTTGAAAGAAAAATCCTGTAAGAAATCTTCATAAAAGAACTTAAAAAATGATTCTGAACTGTGTTTATATTAGGGAATATAGTAGTTTTATTTGTAATTTTGGCGATCTGAGACATTTCAATTTGAGATAAAATACTATCCTATTTTGAGTGAAGTGTGTACTACTGAGCTAAAGCCTAGTGTACTACATCTATATTTTAAGTTTATTAGTCGATCCTATTCTTTTACAAAAATAACAGATAAAAATTGCAATTGAAATTACAACAAAGGCTTTTTATACTTTTCATTCTTAGCTTAATTCCGTTAAACATATTTGCGGGTCTAAGTTTAATAAGTAATGGAAATCCCAATCAGTTATCTCATAAGGGGATTTCTGAGGAAGTAAATTGGTACGCGCAGCTTATTCAACAGGTTGATTCATTAGAGTTAAAATCGGGTCGAAAAGAATCTGTAGAGAATGATTCTATTGCGGCAGATTCCACTTCGAATAAAAGCAAATCCCTGCTCCAGACTGCTATTGAATACAATGCTGATGATAGCGTCACTTTTTCGCTAAGTGGGCAAAAGGTGTATTTAACCAAGAATGCTTTTGTGAAATATGGTGCTACTGAACTGCGTGCCTATTATATCGAACTTGATCTGGAAAAAAAGGAGGCCTTTGCATATGGTATAAAAGACAGCACAGATACTTTTGTAGATACACCTCAGTTTAAGGATGGGTCAGAAGAGTTTACTTGTAAAGAATTGAAATATAACTTTGATACAGGTAAGGGCTTGGTTAATGAGGTTATTACTGAGCAGGAGAGTGGTTACGTTCATAGTGAGATTACTAAGAGGATGGATGAGAATACCTTCTT
>Ga0209272_10000984_pt1 | contig 19447 bp, 17 predicted proteins | sample tdDd002_FD_187125 | JGI IMG/M metagenome (GOLD analysis project Ga0209272, IMG submission 187125) | Marine sediment microbial communities from the Atlantic coast under amendment with organic carbon and nitrate - tdDd00.2 (SPAdes)... | ecosystem: Environmental > Aquatic > Marine > Coastal >... | reverse complement strand
GAAAATCCTCAGAACTTCCTACTAATGCACGCAATGGGACCAAACGTAGCAGGAGTAATCGGATCAGCAGTAGCGGCCGGTGTACTGTTAAACGTATTCTAGTTTAACCTGATGTATGCACAAAAAATTTAATATAAAACTAAAATAGTTTAACCATCTGATATGAATAATAATTTTAAAATTATATTTAGGTGTTTTATTTTATAAAGTTGGGACTATTGAACTTCTATAGTTCCAACTTTATATACTTTAAGGACATCTTAGGTGAATTTAGGTATAATTATCATATAAATGGTTCAATAAGTGGAGGTCAAAGATGGAAATAAGAAAGTTACGTAGGACTATGTTATTTTGTCCAGCAACAAACCCAACAATGTATATAGATGCTCAAATGTATAAACCAGATTGTATTTTATTTGATTTAGAAGATGCGGTAAGATATGACGAAAAGGATGCAGCAAGAGACCTGTTAGCAGAAGCAATTAAAACTTTAAACTTTGGAAATATTGAGGTTTTTGCAAGAATTAATCCATTATACACAGAGTTTGGAGCAGAAGATGTAAAGGTATTAGTTCCAGCTGGACTTAGAAGAATGAGACTTCCTATGTGTGAAAAGGTGGAGCAGGTAATAGAATTAGATAAGCTGCTAACTGAAGTGGAAAGAGAGCATGGAATCGAAGAGGGAAGCTGTCAAATTCAATGTTCATTAGAAACACCACTTGGAGTATGGAATGCACTAGAAATAGCTACAGCCTCTCCTAGAGTAACTACGATATCATTTGGAGCAGAAGACTACACAAGATTACTAGGTGTTGACAGAACAAAAGATGCCAGTGAACTACAATTTGCAAGACAAAAGATCGCAAATGCAGCTTCGATTGCTAAGGTAGACGCTATCGATACTGTATGGGCAGACTTTAAAGATATAGATGGATTTGTTAATGAAGTTAAGTATGCGAGACAGATTGGATTTGCAGGAAAGTCTTGTATTCACCCTTCTCAGGTAGGACAGGTTCACGATGTATTTACTCCTAATCTAGAAGACGTAGAGAAATCTTTAGTAATAATCGAAGCAGCTGAAAAAGCAGGAATCGAAAAAGGTGGAGTAGTACAGGTTAATGGAAAGATGGTAGATATTCCAGTTATTGAGAAAGCTAGAAGAATTGTAGGACTTGCAAAAGCAGCAGGATTAATTAAGTAGGAGGGACTATCGTGGCAAAAAATAAAGTTGGCATAGAAATACCTGAAGAAATCAAAGGGTATAGAAGTGGATTTAAGGGATACGCAGGTGCATTTGAAACAGAGGCAACTGGTACAACTAAAGTTAAAAAAATAAGAACATCTAAGCCAGGACAGAGTAAGTTACTTTCCAGCTTAGAGGAAGCTATAAAAAAGAGTGGATTAGAGGATGGAATGACTATATCTTTCCACCACCACCTAAGAAATGGAGACTTCGTATTAAATAAAGTAATGAAAGTAATCGCAGAAATGGGTATCAAGGACCTGACTGTAGCAGCTTCATCACTGACAAAGGCTCACGAACCACTATTAGGACACATTAGAAATGGAGTAGTAAGCGGACTAGAAACTTCTGGTCTTAGAGGACAGATCGCTGAAGAGATGAGTAGGAATGCGATCATGGACAAGCCAATCATCTTTAGATCACATGGTGCAAGAGCAAGAGCAATCGAAGCTGGAGAACTAGCAATCGATGTAGCTTTCATCGCAGCTCCAACTTGTGACCCAATGGGTAACATGAACGGTAGAGAAGGGGAAAACGCATTTGGTTCAATGGGATACCCTCAATCAGATGCAGAGCACGCTAACTGTGTAATCGCTGTAACTGATAACATTCAGCCATTCCCACTACAAACAATATCTATTCCTATGACAAATGTTGATTATGTTGTAGAAATAGATAAGATCGGAGACCCTAGTAAGATTGCAACTGGAGCAACTAGAATCACATCTAATCCTAAGGACCTTTTTATTGCTGAGCAGGCTGCAAAGGTACTTATCGCCTCTGGAGAGATCAAGGAAGGATTCTCATTTCAGGCAGGATCAGGTGGCCCATCTCTAGCAGTATGTAAGTTTATGAGAGAATATATGTTAGAAAACAAGATTACCGGATCATTCTCATCGGGTGGAGTAGTACAAGTAGGAGTAGACTTCTTAGAAGAAGGACTATTCAAAACTTTACTGGATGTACAAACATTTGACGGTGGAGCAGCAGCTTCATTATTAAGAAACTCTAACCACGTGGAGATGTCTGCAACTATGTATGCAAACCCTCATAATAAAGGTTGTGTAGCGCATCAATTAGATGTTATGATCTTATCAGCAACTGAGATTGATACTAACTTTAATATAAACTCATTAACGGCTTCCACAGGAATGATCATGGGAGCTATCGGTGGAGCACAGGATACAGCAGCAGGAGCAGGACTGACTGTAGTAGTAGCACCATCTATGAGAGGAAGACTTCCTATCGTAATGGACAAGGTTACTAATGTTGTAACTCCTGGAGATACGATTGATATACTTGTTACTGAAAGAGGGGTTTGTGTTAACCCTAGAAGAACTGACCTTATTGAGAAGTTCGAAGCAGCAGGAATCGAATTAAAAGACATAGTAGCTCTTAAGGAAGAGGTTGAGTCATTTACTGGAAAACCAACTAAAAATGAGTACACAGACAAAATAGTAGGTGTAATTGAGTATAGAGATGGAACTGTTATCGATGTAATCAGACAAATAAAAACTAAAAAGGCTTAATAAAATTATGGATATTAGAGAAAAGATACTTTTTGATAGAGAAAACAGGGTAGACTTAGTGAGAGAAAAATTAAATGATACTAATTTGATTGTAACTCTTAAAGTGAATATAGTAGGGAATAATAAGAATATTGACGGAACTAAAGCTATTTTAAATTATTTTCATAACAGAATTGAAGAAACCTTTGATGTCACTTCCTTTGAGTTTATTAATTCTTTTGATGGAAATTACTATATGATAGAGCTACCAAGATTAGATTATATAGAAACAAAAAAGAAACTAATAAAACTAGAGGAAAGCTCTCTAGGCAGACTTGTGGATATTGATCTATTTTCAGATACCAAGAGATCTGTCTCTAGAGTGGACCTAGGTCTTGAACCAAGGAAGTGCATAGTGTGCGGTAGGCTCTACAATACATGCCTCAGAGAAAGAGCACACACCTTAGAAGAAGTTTTAGAAAAGACAAAAGCTCTTATAAAAAATGGCTTAGTTGAGACTCTGTTAGAGTTTACTAATGACTCTATCATCGAAGAAGTAGCTGCTCATCCCAAATTTGGCTTAGTAACAAGTAAGAGTGGAGGAAGTCACAGTGACATGACTTATGAAACCTTTGTAAAGAGTAAAGAGGCACTCACTGGAAGTATGAAAAAATACTTAAATGAAGGCTTTGAAATAGATGAAAAAAGCTTTTTACGTCTTAGAAGCATAGGTATAGAAGCAGAAAGAGATATGTTTACAAGTACAGAAGGAATAAATACTCATAAGGGAGCTATATTTCTTTTAGGGTTTTTACTGCCTTCCCTTGTAAACGTACTTTACTATGATAAAAGTATAGATTCTATAGAGGAGATAGCTAAGTATTTAGCTAAATCCATCATGGATGATTTTCAGGGATTGGAAGATAAAGAGGAATTAACCTATGGTGAAAAGATCTATTTAGATCATGGGATCAGCGGAGTAAGAGGTATTGTTTTTGAAGGTCTCAGAGTATTAGTTGATAATATCAGAGAGATAATAAAGAGCAATGAATTGAATGCCAATGAGAATGTTATAAACTTATTATTATTCTTTATGAAAGAGATCGATGATACAACACTGCTTCACAGAAACCCTATTGAGGTGCTAGCAGAAGTAAAGGAGATATCGGAAGAGTGTTATAATGGAAAAGAACTGGACTATGATAAAATCAATAAAATAACTAAAGATTTTATAAAACGTAGAATATCTCCCGGAGGCTCGGCAGATATGGTGATATTAGCATTAATATTACAAAAAGTAATAAAAAACTTTAGGAAAGAAGTGATTTGATGAACTATAGTAAGGAAGAAATTGTAACTAATAATAAAATGAAGGAATATAAGGAATTCTTAGAAAAACATGAGCTTACCTATGAAGAAACAGATTATGCCTTAGGACTTTATGATAATAATAAGCTTATAGGATGTTGTTCTTTAACTGGAAACTGTATAAAACTTTTAGCTATCGATGAAACCTATCAGGGGCAAGGACTTACTAATACACTAGTAGGTCATATGCTGAAAAAAGTTTATATGAGTGGAAGGATGAACGCCTTTATCTTTACAAAACCAGAAAAGGAGTTTGAGTTTAACAAACTGGGATTCTATACCATAGTAAAAACAGATGATGTACTATTTTTAGAAAAGAGATCGGAAGGGATAAGTTCCTACCTAAAAACTCTAGAGAAGTACAGAGTAGAAAAAGAAAAGACTGCTTCAATTGTAATGAACTTAAACCCATTTACTTTGGGCCATAAATCTCTTATTGAGAAGGCATCTAAAGAAAATAACCATGTACATGTATTTATTGTAAAAGAGGATAAGAGTGTATTCCCATATAATATAAGACTGGAGCTACTAAAAAAAGGAACAGAAGAATTTGATAATGTAACTATCCATGAAGGTAGTGACTATATAGTTTCAAGTGCGACTTTTCCAACTTATTTCATAAAGAGTAAGGATGAAATTCCTAAAATTTATGCAAGAATCGATGCTTTAGTTTTTGCAAAATATATATCTAAAGCACTTAATATAAGTAAAAGATATGTGGGAAGTGAACCTTTGTCTAAAACAACAAATATGTATAATAATACATTGAAGGAAGTACTTGGTGAAGAGGGAATAGAGGTAATTCAGATAGAAAGGTCTGAATCTAAGGGAAGGGTAATAAGTGCTTCTTATGTAAGAAACTATATAAGAGAGGGCAGGTTAGAAGATGCCTTTAATCTACTACCAGAAACAACGATTGATTTTTTGAAATCAGATACAGGAAAAGAAATCATAAAAAAAATTGAGGTAATGTCAGAGAATCAGAGACACTAAAAGGAGGTAAGGTTATGAAAATTACTAAAACTGCTGTAGTTGGAAATGTAGAATCAAACGATTTAATGATAATTGTAAATCCAGGAGAAGGACTTACTTTAAACATTGAATCTTCAGTATATGAGCAATTTGGATCAAGCATAGAAGCTATAATAAGAGAAGAGTTAGCTAATGCAGAGGTGAGCGATGCTCACATTCAGGTAGAGGATAAGGGTGCCTTTGACTTTACTATAAGAGCCAGAGTGAAAACAGCAATAAGAAGAGCCCAATAGTACAATTTAAAAGCTGCCACAGTCTGGCAGTTTTTTTTATTCATTTATAGATAAGGTAGTTGAGAATGACAGGTGAAAATACAGAGTTTAAGCAGGAACGCTGAGTATAGATGAAAGGAAAAAAGTTACTAAAAATAAAGGAATGTATACTTATAAAATGCAGGAAAACTGAAAAAATCCTTTTAAAATCGCTGGGTTAAGTGGTATAAATGATATTGTGAGTTATTAATACAGAGTGAAAATAAAAGAGGGCAGCTAGGGTAAACATATGCTTTTTTTTATTTTTGAAAATGAAATATGATATAATTGGAAAAAGGTTAAAATTTTAGGTTCGCGGAGGACGTCATGAATTTAAGAGATCTAATAGATAGAGAGATTACAAGAGAGGAAGCCCTGGAATTAACTAAGGTAAAGGGTTCAAAACTAATGGAACTAATGGCTGTAGCCAATGAAGTAAGGGAAAAATATTGTGGAGATACAATCCATACCTGCACTATATCCAATGCAAAATCCGGTCAGTGTGAGGAGGACTGTAAGTTCTGTGCTCAGTCGGCTCACTACAAAACAAGTCTTACTACATATGATCTAAAGGATGAGCAGGTGCTCCTGGATGAATACAGCAGAGCAGAAAAACTGGGGAGCTCGAAATTTGGTGTAGTAACAAGTGGAAGAAGTATAAAAAAAGGAAGTCAAGAGTTTGAAAATATAAAGAAGTTTATAGGGGAAGCGAAGGAAACAGATAATAAGACAAGCCTTTGCTGTTCTATAGGACTATTAAATGAAGAGGAACTGATGGAATTAAAGAAAGCGGGAGTAACAAGATTTCACAGCAACCTTCAGACATCGGTAGAATCATATAATGAAATAGTGGCAACAACTCACGGAATAGATGGAAGAATAGCTACAATAAAGGCTGCTAAAAAGATAGGTATGTCTGTATGTAGTGGTGGTATAATAGGTATGGGTGAGTCATGGGAGGACAGAATCTCAATGGCATTTACTCTAAAGGACCTGGATGTAGACGGAGTACCTATAAATATCCTGAATCCTATCCCGGGAACACCTCATGGTGACAGAGAGCATCTGGCTATGGATGAGATATTAAAGACAATAGCAATATACAGAATGATCTTTAAAGATAAGGTAATCAAGATAGGAGCAGGGAGAGAGGGAATCCTAAAAGATTTCATGGGAAGTGCATTTATGTGTGGTGCCAATGGAATGCTTGTAGGAGGATATCTTACTGTAAAAGGAAGAAGCGAAGCAGAAGACTTTACCTTCATGGAAAATGTCAAAAAAATGTGGGAAAACTAGAAAGGAGTACCGGCATGATCGATAAGAAAAAAGTAAACCGTAATTTCTCAAAGGGTGCGAATACCTATGATAAGTCAGCTATTATTCAAAAGCATATGGCTGATAAGATAGAGATATTTGTAGACGGATCTAAAAAGAACTACAAGATACTTGAGATAGGATGTGGAACCGGAATTTTTTCAGAAAAACTCTTAAAAAGGTTTCCTAACTCCAGAATAGACCTCCTGGATATCTCGCCAGGGATGATAGAAAAAGCTAAGGAAAAGCTGGGAGAAGAGGAGAGAATAAGCTATATATTAAATGATATTGAAAAGCATGTAGCAGATGAAAAATATGATATTATATTTTCCAATGCAACTTTTCAGTGGATAGAGAACCAGGAAAACCTCTTTAAACATCTGTATTCAATACTGGATTTTGGAGGAAAGATCGTATTCTCCACCTTTGGTAAGAGAACCTATTGTGAGCTGAAGGAAAGTTTTGAAAGTATGGAGGGGAGTTTTTGTTTCTCTCAGGACTTCATAGCATCTAAAACTCTGAAGGAGATAGTAGAGGAAAACTTTATGATACTGGCTTCCGACGAGGAATATATGATAGAGAGCTATCCCAGTGTACTGCACTTCCTGAAGATGATAAAAAGTATAGGTGCCAATAGTGCCATGGGCGAGGGTCAGATACTGACCAAGGGAAGACTCAAGGAATTAGAGGATATCTATATGAGTAGGTTTGGAGACGGTACGAAGATAGATGTAACAAACCACCTGATCTATATGGTTCTGGAAAAAAGACATTAAAAATTTAAGGTTCTGTAGTTTTTTCTTATAAAAACTACAGAACCTTTTTTTATACTCTAAGGAATTATAAAATTTAATGTATAGTGAAACTCAGTTAATTAATTAGTTAAGCTGTAAAGGTGACGTAATAATGAAGTATCAATAGTTTTAAGTAGCAGATGTTTTTTCAAAACCAAACACTTTTTTATAATGAGGGAGTTTATGAAGGTCTGGCACTGTTAAAATGGCTTCTAAAACAAATTAAACGTATGTATGGTTCTTGACAAAGAGGATTTTGTCGGCTATTTTTATATTAGAGTATTTAATCTTGTTTTATCAGGAGGAGATAATATTGGGTAGAAGATTTAGTCAGGCTGACTTAGCAACATTTGAACAGAGGTCCGAAGAGCAGATAAAGAAAGCAAGGGGATTCAGCATGAGTTATAAGTTTTCTCACGTGGTCAGGGCAGTTTCAGAAATAACTGCAGAGGGTATGGTCGTAGTGTGTGGGAAGGCTCCTGCAGGAAACTATATACAGGCAGAGGAGATCTACGAACGATTTTTATTATCCCATCCAGAGAGCAATATACAGATATTAGATACCGATGGAAATGTAGTAAAGGAATTAATTTCATAAGATAATATAAAAAAATGCACCTGTGACGGCTGAAAGCCCTGGCAGGTTTTTTTTATTTGGAAGAGAGCTAAGATATGAGTAATAAATAAAAAACTCCCCTTCTAAAAGGGGAGCTACAAAAACTTACAAGATAAAAAAGGGGGGAGTGTCTCACCTTGTTGAAAATCAAACCTTAATACTATGTAACTATAATCCTAAAACTAAATTTAACAATTAGATTCTATAATCTTATTAATTACTCCGATTCTTACTCTCTTGTAAAGTCCTTGTATTAAAGATATTCTAATAATTGAAGAAGATACCTCTTTTATTTTTGATTTTTTTATTTAAAACAAAAGAAGTGATTGATATATTAAAAAAACCACCCTAAAGGGTGGCTTTGAAATTATCTGTTACTCTTTACCTGGGCAAAGATGTCTATAGGAGAACCTTCGAATCCAAATGATTCTCTAAGTCTGTTCTCTAAGTATCTAAGGTATGAGAAGTGAACCAGTTCCGGGTAGTTACAGAAGATAACAAACCTAGGCGGTGCAGTTGCAATCTGAGTTGCATAGTTTATCTTAACTAATCTACCTTTTCTTGTAGGTGGAGCATTCATAATAGTAGCTTCCTTGATCACACTGTTAAGCAGACCAGTGGAAATTCTCTTAGTGTACTCACCATAGATAAAGTTAGCGTGGTCTAGAAGCTTTAATGTTCTCTGACCAGTAAGAGCTGAAACAAACTCAATAGGAGCATAGCTAAGGAACGGAAGATCTTCATGAAGCTCATCTGTCATACGCTTCATAGTCATAGTCTCTTTTGCTACAGCATCCCACTTGTTTACAACAATGATGATAGGCTTTCTTTCTTCATAAGCTATACCTGCAATTCTCTTGTCCTGCTCAGTAAGACCCTGCTCACCATCTAACATAAGAAGACATACGTCTGCTCTTTTTATTGTTTTAATTGCTCTAAGTACAGAGTAGTACTCTAAGCTTTCTTCAACTTTTGATTTTCTTCTGATACCTGCAGTATCGATAAGAACAAACTTATCTCCATCATATTCGATGGAAGTATCGATGGCATCTCTTGTAGTACCAGCCATGTCACTAACGATAGTTCTTTCTTCACCAGAAAGTCTGTTAACCAGTGAAGATTTACCGGCATTTGGTCTACCGATGATAGCTAACTTTAATCCTTCCTCTTCTTCAGGAACCTCTAACTTGTTTATATTTTCAACGATGACATCAAGCATATCTCCAAGGTTAGTCTTATGCTCAGCTGAGATAGGCATAAGGTGCTCAAATCCTAATGACCAGAAGTCATACAGGTCATCCTGCTGTGATAAGTAGTCATCAACTTTGTTTACACAAAGGATAACCGGCTTATTTTTCTTTCTAAGTATGTAAGCTACCTCTTCATCAAGAGCTGTAACTCCTGCTTTTGCATCAACGATAAACATGATAACGTCAGCTTCATTCATAGCAACTTCTGCCTGCTGCTTGATCTTATTCATCATGAAGTCGTTGTTTCTAGGCTCAAGACCTCCTGTATCAACTAGTACAAATTCAGTACCACACCATTCTGTTTCTCTATATAATCTGTCTCTTGTAACACCTGGTTGGTTATCTACGATAGCAACTCTATCGCCAACAAGTTTATTGAAAAGAGTAGATTTTCCTACGTTGGGTCTTCCAACTATAGCAACTATTGGTTTCAATGTTAAACCTCCTTATTTTTTCTTGAATTTATTATTATTATTGTTTTTCTTTTTATTGAACTTACTGTTTTTCCCTCTGCTATTATTATCGCCGAAGGATGATGTTTTATCAAGTTTTCTGAAGTTACCGCCCTTTTCAGTAAGCCTGTTTTTCTGAGCTTCCTTTCTACCAGTATCTTTTTCTACGAAAAGCTTTTTTCCGGTAAATGGATCGATCTCAGTATAGTACATAAGGGTAGAGTATGTAGATGGAGTAGGGGTAAAGATCTGTACCTGTTCCGGGTTCAGCTTTAATTCCTGGCTGGCAAACTTCTTAAGATCTGCCATCTCCTTGTCACCACATCCCGGGTGGGCTGCGATAAGATAATAGGTAAGGAACTGCTTCTTTCCTATCCTGTCATTTATCTCATAGAACTTATCTTTAAACTCTTTAAGAACTGTCTTTCCCTGTTTACCCATAAGACCTAATATCTTATCCTCTGTATGCTCAGGAGCCACCTTCATCTGACCTGAGATATGATTTTTAACAAGTTCCTCCAGGTACAGGCTACCGCACTTATTATCACTCATAATAAGATCGTATCTGATACCAGAAGCAATGAAGATCTTTTTAATTCCATCTATATTTTTAAGCTTTTTTAGTAAGTTTACCTGAGAGTTGTGGCTTGGCTTTAGGGCTTTACATGTTTCTGGGTAGAGACACCTTTTGTCCTTACAGGCACCGAGCTTCAGCTTTTTTGTACATTCCATACCATACATATTGGCAGTGGGACCACCTACATCTGAGATGTTTCCTTTGAACTTAGGAGCAGCAGTAATATTTTCTGCTTCAGTGATAACAGAGTCTTCACTTCTCTGACTGATAGTTCTTCCCTGGTGAACAGCGATAGCACAGAAATTACACTCACCATAACAACCTCTGTGGGTAGTGATGGAGTTTCTGATAGTTTCCATAGCTTTTACAGGTCCCTGTTCTAAGTAGTATGGGTGAACCTCTCTTTCAAAGTCCATTCCATATATCTCATCCATCTCATTCTCACCAAGAGTAAGACTAGGAGGATTTTGTATAAGGTAACGGGTATCCTGCTGCTGAACAAGTCCCTTTGCTGTGATTGGATCGCAGTTTATATAAAACTTTTCAAAGGCTTCTACAAACTTATCCTTGCTCCCAATGCACTCTTCATAGGAAGGAAGAAGTTCATATCCCTTCTTAGGTTCCTTGGCAATATAAGCCAAACCTCTTATAGTAGTCCAGTCTTCCTCTCTTTTCATGGCAAGAGCAAGCTCTAACATAGATCTTTCTCCCATTCCATAGGAAAGGATATCAGCTTTGGCATCAAAAAGAATGGATTTTCTAAGTTTATTTGACCAGAAATCATAGTGGACAGTTCTTCTGAGGCTGGCCTCTATTCCCCCAAGAACGATGGGTTTTTTCTCATCTTTAAAGTTTCTTTTGATAAGATTGGTATAGGCTATGGTAGCTCTATCCGGTCTTCTGTTGTTGATTCCTCCCGGAGTAAAGTCGTCTGACCTTCTCTTTCTTTTGGTAGCAGTATAGTTGGCTACCATGGAGTCTACACATCCTGCTGACACTCCCCAGAAAAGCTCAGGAGACCCCAGACGGGTAATATCTGCAGATGAATCTATATCAGGCTGAGCTATGATTCCTACTCTGAAACCATGCTTTACAAGCCATTTACCAATAACAGTGGTACCGTTATAGGAAGAATCTATATAAGTGTCACCTGAGACAAGGATAATGTCTAAACTATCCCACCCAAGATTGCTCATTTCTCTTTTTGTAGTAGGTAAAAACATAAATCACCTCATTGAATAAAAGGAACAGCTATCTGAATTACATCAAATAACCGACTAAAAAAATACTACATATTATAGCATATAAATGGAAAAAAATACAGGATTAGATAGCTAGCAGAGAGGTGTCCCAATAAAAGTTTATAAAAAAAGTAAAAAATACCTTAAGAAGGGTGCTTTTCCTTCTAAAAAAAAGCATAAAATGATATAATAACAACTATAAACTAAAGAGAATTCTAGGGGTGATTTTATGGAACAGGCTCTAAATATAATAAAAAACAGAGGTCTGACTCAGGAGCAGAAGGTACTGGGGCTTGCTAGACTTGCTGAAGGTACAGTGGATGTACTGAATATAGATAAGGAGACACAGGACTACAGAGATTCTGGAGTGATGTGTGATCTTTTTGAGGGGAATGCCCCCTTTAGACCAAGATATATAGTGCCTGACTATGAAGTGTTTATGGAGAAGGGATGTGAGTTCCTGGACCTTGCTCCCGCTGCTAATATCTGGGAAGCAACTAACAACCTGTTAATTCTTTATAAGCATGTACCATCTATAACAACGATGCCGGTATATCTGGGAAATCTTGATTACCTGTTAGAGCCATATGTAAAGGATGAAACAGAGGCTCGTCTTGCTATAAAGTTATTCCTAAAGCATATAGATGCTACAATAACAGATTCATTCTGTCATGCTAATATAGGACCTCTTGAAACAAAGGCTGGTCATATAATACTGGATGTAATGAAGGAGCTGCAGCTGCCTACACCAAATCTCACATTAAAGTATGATGAGACAACAAGTGAGAAGCTGGCTATCCACAGTATAGATACTGCTCTTGCAACGGCAAAGCCAAGTTTTGCTAACAATAAGATGTTTACGGAGGACTTTAGAGGAGAATACGGAATAGTAAGCTGCTATAATGGCCTTAAAGTCGGGGGAGGAGCTAATACCCTGGTAAGGTTAAGACTTGGAACATTTGCAAAAGATGTAGTAAGCACAGAGGAGTTTATGGAGACAGCACTGCCTCATTTAGTGGGGAAGACTCTTCAGTATATAGATGAGAGAAGCAGATTCTTAATAGAGGAAAGTGGATTTTATGAAACGCACTTCCTGGTAAGGGAAGGTATGCTTCATAAGGAGCAGTTTACCGGTCTGCTAGGGATAGTAGGGCTAGCTGAGTGTGTGAATACCCTTTTTGAAAAAGAGGGAGGCGACCTTAGGTTTGGAAGAGATGAAGCAGCTAATGAACTGGCACTTAAGATAACTAAAAAAATATCTGGAATGATAAAGGATCATAAATCGGAGTATGCAGGAGCATACTTTGATAACAATCACTTATTCCATTCTCAGGTGGGGATAGAGACAGATACAAATGAGAGCCCGGGATGCAGAATCCCAGTGGGAGAGGAACCTGAGATGTTTGAACATGTAGTTCAGTCAGCACCATTTCATCAATATTTCCCAAGTGGTATAGGGGATATATTTGTATTTGACAAGACCTATGAAAACAATAAGGAGTCCATCCTTGATATCGTAAGGGGTGCCTTTAATACCGGTCTTAGATTTTATTCACTTTATGGTTCAGACTGTGACGTAGTAAGAGTAACCGGATATCTGGTAAAAAGATCTGAGATAGCTAAACTTGAAAGAGGAGAGGCTGTCCTTAGAGACACTACTGTTCTTGGTAAGGGAGCAGCTGATCACAGCGGAGCTCTAAGCAGAAAATTAAGACAGACGGATGAGAAGTAGGAACTACAAGTTATAAAAAATTATAATTTCAAATGGATGACTTGGAGGCAGAGATGCTTCTAGGTCATTGTAATATATGGAGAAAATATGGCATTAAAAAATTGAAAAGATATTTTTGCCACGAATAATCACAAATAAAGAAAATGCATAGAAGAGTTTAAGTACTAGCTATGACTTGGATAAGTTTTACAAATTCAAATGTTTATAGAGTGACCACTTGAAGATATCGTAGATGGAATATAAAATTTAGAAAGCGTCGTCGACTAACCGAAATGCGTGGCAGTCGATACGATTATTTCATAATTTTAAGATTACGTAATAATTAATTATCAACAGGTCTTGAACTTTGGATACCTTTTTTTCAAGAGAAAGGTATAAAAAATAAAAATGGAAGTGGAAAATGATGACAACACTCTTAGTAAATAAAATAATAAAATTCAGTAGTGTGGACGGGCCGGGAAACAGGATGGCTATATTCCTGCAGGGATGTAACTATGACTGTGATTACTGTCATAACCCTGAAACTATAGGTGTGTGCAGCTCATGTAAGATGTGTGTACCTGGCTGTCCCACAGAAGCTCTCTTTAAAGAGGGGAAAAAAGTAGTGTGGGATGAGAAAAAGTGCGTTAGTTGTGATAAATGCATTAAGATCTGCCCGAAAAATGCTAGTCCCATGGTGCACAGATATGAGGTGGAGGAACTGTTTGCTGAAATAAAAAAAGTGGCTCCATTTTTGAGGGGAATAACTATAAGCGGTGGAGAGGCAACACTACAATATAAAGGCATAACAGAGCTCTTTAAAAAAGTGAAGGAAGAAACAAACTTAGACTGCTTTATAGATACCAATGGTTCCCTTCCTTTAGAGGAAGAAAGATACAGGGAGTTTTTAGAGGTGACAGATGCCTTTATGCTGGATGTAAAGGTATGGGATAAAAAAGCCCATAAAAAACTCACAGGTCAGGGGAATAAAAATGTAAAGGCTAACCTGGAGTTTCTTCTAAAAAAGGGAAAGTTATTTGAGGTAAGAACAGTGGTAGTGCCTGAGATATTAGATAACAAAGAGACTGTAGAGGAAGTATCCAAGGTAATAGCAGGGAAAGATATAAGATATAAGATAATAAAGTACAGAAAGATTGGTGTCCGTAAGGGAAGACTAGAGGGGATAGATTCACCTTCAGATACTGAACTGGAAAGATTAAAAGACCTCGCTGCGAGTATAGGAGTAGAGGATGTACTTATAGTATAGAAAAAAACTATGGGGGGATCAGAACCTTCCTGTAGTCAGTAAAAAAACTTCTGAAAGGTGGGAATGATGGAGAAGAGATATTCATATGAATTTGCTATGAAAGAGTATAAGAAACTAGAAGAATATCTAAGGGAAAAGGGCTATAGTTGTGAACCCAGCGGGAGCCTCAGAAGAAAAAGAGAAGATGTGGGGGATATTGATTTTCTTGTGAAGGGAAAAAGAGATGAGATACTCTCTGTTGTGGAAGGGTATCCAGAAGTAGAGGGAAAAATAAATAAGTATGAATTTCGTCTGAAGAGCGGTATAGATATCCATACTATACCTGAAACAGAGGATAAGTATAACTACACTCTATGGCAGTCAACGGGACCTAAAAAACATGTGAAGTGGATCAAGGAGCTCTACAGAGAAAAGAATATAGAACTGAAAAGAAGTAATATAGATGAAGGTGAGGTATACAGTGGTATAGGGATTGGATATATCCTGCCAGAAGAGAGGTACCTGCACCTGGAGGAAAAAGATGACAAAAAAAGAAAAGACTAAAAAACTCATAAAAATATTAAATGATAAGTTTGGACACCCAGAGTGTGCTCTAAACTTTACATCACCCTTTGAACTGCTGGTAGCGGTAATACTGTCTGCTCAGTGTACAGATAAGCGGGTGAATATAGTAACTGAAAAGATGTATAGGGAAGTAAATACTCCAGGGGCCTTTGCCAAGATGGCGGTAGAGGAGATAGAGGGGCATGTAAAGAGTACAGGTTTTTACAGAAATAAGGCTAAGAACATCAAGGCTGCCAGTATAGAGATAATGGAAAAGTATAATGGTGAAGTTCCTCAGGGAATGGAGGAGCTCACAGCTCTGGCTGGTGTGGGAAGAAAGACTGCCAATGTAGTAAGGGGGGAGGTCTGGAGAATAGCTTCTGGTATAACTGTGGATACCCATGTGAAAAGGCTGACAAATCTCATAGGTCTTGTAAAGGGAGACAATCCAATAATAATAGAAAGAGACCTTATGGAGATAGTACCTCACGAATACTGGATAGATTTTTCTCACTATCTAATCCTGCAGGGGAGAGATGTATGTATCGCCAGAAGACCCAGATGTACCGAGTGTGAACTAAATGAACTCTGTAACTACGGAAGAAAAATAATGAGAAACTTATCAAAAAAGTAAAAAAATAAAATGAGAAGCACGATTATTTTGAAACTTAAAACAAATGCGTGTCCAAACATTTCTAGAGCAGTTAAATACTATTCTAGAGAAAAGCAAGGTTTTAAAATCCGTAAAATAACTAGTGTAATAAAGATGTCTTAAACTATGGTACCCCTTAAAAAACAAGGGTTATACCTTGAATGACTATAGTAACTGTGTTATACTACAAACAAGAAAAAACAATTCTTGACAGTCAGCATAAAGAATGTTATATTTTATTAACTAATGTATTAGGGAGAGGATGTAATGAGGGTATATTTAGACAATAATGCCACAACAAAAGTAGATGAAAAAGTCTTAGAAAAGATGATACCTTACTTTAGTGAAGTTTATGGAAATGCATCAAGTATGCATGGATTTGGTCAGGAATCAAATAAGGCAATGGAAGAATCAAGGCAGAAAATAGCAGAGATCCTGGGAGTGGGAGCAAATGAACTAGTATTTACAGCTTCTGGAACAGAGTCTGATAATATGGCTATTCGTGGAGTAGCGAAAGCTTATAAAAGAAGAGGAAACCATATAATTACAAGTAACATTGAACATCCGGCAGTTAAAAATACCTGTAAAGATCTGGAGAAGGAAGGATATGAAGTAACTTACCTTGCTGTAGATGAAAACGGATTAATAAATATAGAGGAACTAAAAGCTGCGATTAAAAAGGAAACAATCCTTATAACAGTAATGTATGCAAATAATGAAATAGGAACTGTACAACCAATAGAGGAGATCGCAAAGATCGCCAACGAGAAAAAGATAGTATTCCATACAGATGCAGTACAGGCAGCAGGAAAGCTAAAACTTACTCCAAAGGAAACTGGAATAGACCTTCTGACAATCTCAGGACATAAATTTTATGGACCTAAGGGAATAGGGTTACTATATATAAAACAGGGAACAAGATTAGGAAAGGTGTTAACAGGTGGAGGACAGGAAAAGAGAAGAAGACCTGGAACTTCAGATGTACCTGCAATAGTTGGAATGGCTGTGGCACTAGAAGCTGCAAATAACCATTTAGAAGAAGAGTTTAAAAGAGAAGCTGACCTTAGAGATTACTTTGAGGATGAACTTCAAAAGAAGATACCTGAGATAGTGGTAAACGCTAAAGGAGCACCAAGACTTCCTGGAACATCAAGTATTACATTTAAATATCTTGAGGGAGAATCGATATTACTTTCTCTTAACTTTAAGGGAATAGCAGTAAGTTCAGGTTCTGCATGTTCATCGGATGACCTTCAGGCATCTCATGTACTACTGGGAATCGGAATTCCTGTGGAGTTTGCTCATGGAACAATAAGATTTAGTATTGGAAAATATAATACCAAGGAAGAGATCGACTATGTACTGGCTGAAGTACCGCCAATCATAGAAAAACTAAGAATGATATCACCTCTTTGGGGAGAATTTACAAACAATAAATAAGAAAAATAAGGAGTGAAGATAGATGCAATATTCAGAAAAAGTAATGGATCACTTTATGAATCCAAGAAACACAGGAATAATGGAAAGTCCAGATGGATATGGTAAGGTAGGAAGTCCTTCATGTGGTGACGTGATGGAAATATTCTTAAAGATAGAAGATGACATTATAAAAGATGTTAAATTCAGAACTTTCGGCTGTGCTTCGGCGATAGCTACTTCATCTATCTCTACAGAAATGATCTTAAATAAGAATGTAAATGAAGCATTAGAGCTTACAAATAAAGCTGTGGCAGAGGCATTAGACGGTCTTCCGCCAGCAAAAATGCACTGTTCAGTATTAGCTGAAGAAGCAATAAAGTCAGCAATTGAAGATTATATCTCAAAAAAATAAACTGAAGAAGAGAGGGATACCTCTCTTTTTTTTATACTTTTGAATGAATCAAGGAGTCGGTTATGATAACTATGATGAATTCACACCTTTAGGTGATGAAGCTATAAATTTTTATAGATATAGAATGAATTGAGGGTCGTTTAGGGAGATTATAAAGTGAAGATATTGTTTATTAAAAGATAAATCATGGGTGGATAAAGTGGTAAATTGAAGGGCGATGTAGTCTATTTTCATGTACCTGAAGAAAGAGCAGAAAGTGGGTTTTTACGGAGAAGGTTATCCAGAAGGGGTTCATTTTGTAGAGGACGTATTTAATTTAACCCTTTAAGTTTTACAGGAAAAAGGTTAAGATATAGGGGTTAAATAAGTATAGAGCGTTGGGAGATGAAGAATTGAAGAAAAGAATTTTTATGATATTGATGCTTCTCATATGTATGAAGGGGCTGGCAGAGGAAAGATATACATCCCTTCTTCTAGGAGATGATAAGGGAAAGATATACTACTCGGAAAATATAGATGATGTACATCCGCTGGCTTCTGTGACTAAGATGGTGAATGTGATGGTGGTATATGACAAGATAAGAGCAGGAGAGATAAAGCTCACAGATATGGTACCAATCAGTGAAACTGCAAGAAAGATAGAGGGAAGCAGGATCTGGATAGGAAGGGGAAGCAGTATATCTGTAGAGGAACTAATAAAGGCCACAGCAATATACTCAGCTAATAATGCAGCCTATGCCCTGGCAGAGTATGCAAGCGGTGGAGATATAGATGAATTTATAAGACTGATGAATAAAAAGGCAAAGGAAGCAGGAGCAGCAGAAGAAGTAGAATTTTATACTCCCATGGGCCTACCTCCCTATATGACAGGGAGAGGAATGGATGTGGGAACAGCCAGAGGAATATACCTTCTCTCTCTTGAGGCACTAAAGTATCCTGAGTATCTGAAGATAGCTTCACAAAAGACCGCTATTATCCAGGGAAGTCAGAAGATATTTAACAGAAATAACCTCCTTTCCAAGGAAAAGGGGATATACGGGATAAAGACCGGTCATCATAAGACAGCTGGTTATAATATAAGCCTTGTATCGGACAGAAATGATATTACAGCAATAACAGTGGTATTCGGATCACCTACGTCTCAGGTAAGGGATAGGGTAGCAGGAAAGGTAATAGATAACTTCTATAAGGAGTATCAGGTAAGAAAGATAGTGGATATGAATCAGGCAATAGGTGAGATAAAGGTAGAAAAGGGTAGGGAAGAGACTCTTAATGTGTACCCGGAAAAAGATCTGGAAAAGTTTGTAAGTAACAAGTGGAATGTAGAGATAGTGGCAGATTATAATGAAAGATTGGTAGCTCCTATAAAGAAGGGGGAACCTCTTGGTGATTATAAGGTGCTGGTAGAGGGAAAGGTCGTACAAAGCGGGAACCTCTATGCTGAAAAAAGTATAGCTAAAGAAAATATAGTAAAAGAAGTATTGAAGGAAATATTTGGAAAATAAAAAAAAGGCCGGGATGGAATCATCCTGACCTTTTTTATTTTAAAGTTCTTTATCTTTCTTCTTTATAGTATGTATAGTAATATGCAGCTGGTTTACTTCATGCTCAAGTGTACTAAGTATCCAGAAGAAGAAGTGGTTAGCTTTCTGTTGCTCATATATCATCCACACCATCTTAAGTGAAACAAGCAAGATAGCTATCTCCAGAGAAAGAGTGGCATCGATGTGCTTTAATATAGCACCCAGTACAAAGAAACCAATAACTACTGTTAAAAAGACTATATTAAAGATCATT
>Ga0209272_10000983_pt1 | contig 19459 bp, 16 predicted proteins | sample tdDd002_FD_187125 | JGI IMG/M metagenome (GOLD analysis project Ga0209272, IMG submission 187125) | Marine sediment microbial communities from the Atlantic coast under amendment with organic carbon and nitrate - tdDd00.2 (SPAdes)... | ecosystem: Environmental > Aquatic > Marine > Coastal >... | reverse complement strand
CCTTGCATAATGATAAAGCTTACGGAAATAGCAAATACAGTCATTAAGATCATGACTAAAAAAGACTCAATAGATGTATTTACATTTAATCTTTTCATATATCTCTCCTTACTCCTCACCATAGCCTATTCTAAGAAAAACTTGAACAATAGGTTTTATATTTTCAGCAATTGGTTCATACTCATATATATATTTATCGTTTAAAATAAGGCCATAATGATCTGATAAATATTGAACATTTGGTGGATAAGCACCTTCAGTTGCATAACACTGTATTGCGTATTTTTCTACAGTTTCTTTGATTCTATCTGTTTCTATGCCATCAAATCTTGATTCATAACTAGAAAGACCGGTTATAATAATGACTATAAATATCAAAGAAACAATTAACATCACAATCAGCTGAACTGTTTTTAATTTATAGATTTTAAAGTTCATAAACACCCTCTCATTTCTATCCTATAGAATTTAAGATATTGATAATTGGTAAAATAACAGAAACTAAAATGATACCAATCAGAATAGATAAAATAATAATTAGAAGTGGTTCAATAACAGTTGCCACATTTTCTAATTTCAAATCTGCTTCTTTTTCCATTTCGACAGCTACTTTATCTAACATTTTATCCATATGACCAGTTTGTTGTGCCACTGAAAACAATCTAATCATTACACCTGGAAAAATATTAAACTTTTCAACAACATCAGCAATTGGTTCACCATCTTTTAATTTAATAACTGCTTCATCCAATAAAGACGACATATATTGATTGTCCATAATTGGTTTTAACATTTCCATTGCTATCGAAAAACTAAAACCACTCTTAAGTAAAACTGATAAGTTTCTTGCAAACTTAGTGCCCATTAGTGCTGCGACAATATCCTTCTGAATCGGCATATGAAACTTCATCTTATCGATGTTATAAGAACCTTTTGGAGTACTTTTATAAGCATAGTATCCGATTAATATAACTACAATAACACCTAAGATAACAAAAATATTATTACCAATAAATTTAGAACTGTTTAACATCCACTCTGTAAATATTGGCATTTCACCACCTAGTGAAGATAGTATATCATTAAATGCTGGTAATACTTTTACAACCAACAACATGATAACACCCAACATCATCAAAGATAGGATTATTGGATAAGCCAACGCTGCTTTTACTTTTGATTTAATCTCAATTTCTTTTTCAAGTGTATCAGCTATTTGGTTCAATACATTCGTGAGCGATCCACTCTTTTCACCCAATTCAATCATATGAACAACAAAAGGTGTGAAGTCATCACTATATTTTAACAAAGACTCACTAAGAGAATACCCCTCTTTAAGTTCTTTCTGAACAGATATTATGATATTTCTTAATCTATCAGATTTTGTTTTTGATTGAATAATTTCTAAACCTGAACTGATTGGTAAATCTGAATCCAACACCAAACCAAGTTGTCTTGTAAACGTTGCCATTACTTGATTATCTAATTTCTTATTTTTCATTTTCATCCAATACCTTTCTTATAAGTATGATTCAAACAACTGTGGATCATGTGCACGTAATCTTGCTTCATCCACATCAATTATGCCATCTTTACAAAGATTCGCTAACTCTCTTTCTAGAGAATGCATGCCTTCACTTCTACCACCCTGGATTAAATTATTTATTTGATAGTGTTTACCTTCTCGAATTAAATTTCTTATCGCAGGTGTTACCATCATGATTTCACAGGCCAATACCAATCCCTTCTCATCTTTTCTAGGAATTAAATGCTGTGTAATAACACCTTCTAATACCGTAGCCAATTGGCTTCTTACTTGATCTTGTTGACTGGTTGAAAAAACATCTATGATTCTATCAATGCTTTTAACAGCACCACTCGTATGTAATGTAGAAAAAACCAAATGTCCTGTTTCCGCTGCTGTAAGAACCGTTTCAATCGTTTCAACGTCACGCATTTCTCCAACCATAATCACATCAGGATCTTCTCTTAGCGCACCCCTTAAAGCGGATACAAATGTATTGGCATCACTACCAACTTCTTTTTGAGTCACCAGACTTTTCTTATGTCTGTGAAGATATTCCACAGGATCTTCTATAGTAGTTATATGATAATTGTATTCATTATTAATCACACTGATTAAACTTGCAAGTGTTGTTGACTTACCACTACCAGTTGCACCTGATAATAGAACCAAACCTTTTTTCTTTTTTGTAAACCTTAAAATATTTTCAGGTAATTTCAAGGTTTCTATATCTGGAATTTCTAGTGGAAGTGATCTAATAGCAATAGCAACAGTACCACGTTGATAATAAAAATTACATCTAAACCTACCAAGTCTAGGGACAGAATATGATAGATCTACGGATTTATATTTTTCTAGTTTTTCTAATTTTCTATCATCTAAATAAAAATCAACGATTTCCTCAATGGCATCTGGTTTGATAACCTCTGTTCCTTCAACGGGTTGTAATCTCGAATTTACTCTTATAAGTGGTTTACTACCAACACAAAGATGTAAGTCTGTTGCATTTTTTTTCATCGTTTCTTCTAGTAAAAATTCTACATATTTAGCATAATCTTTTGACATGACTAACTCCTTTGATATTAAACGTCTATTCTTATTCATCATAACAGAATTATACTCTTATTTTATACCCATTTTTAACTATTTATACTCAATAGGTTAAATAAATATATTTTTATTTAAAATAAAAACACACTTCTTTACTGAAATGTGTTTTTAGACTACTATTCAATTGATTTTATCAGCTTTAAACAATAAACCGCACCATTATGGTTACTCAAAGTAAGTTCACCTTGATGTGCTTTCATAATATTATTGACAATAGAAATACCAAGACCATTACCATCAGATTTTTTTAGTGCTTCTCTTGATATCTTTTGTTCGAGTAGCGTTGGATTAAAGCCAGGTCCATTGTCAGATATTCTGATTAGGATTGCACCAGATTCTTCACTCACGTCTATCTTTAAAGCATCTTTTGTATATCTCATACAATTTAATATGATATTAGAAAGTGCCCTTTTAAATGAATGTTGATCCAACTCAACAATGATCTTTCCGTTTGGAGAAAATTCAACTTCCACACCACCTAATACAAATACATTTTGGAAAGTATTCAAAACACTTCCTATCAAGTCATTGAGATCACTCTTCTCAAAATGATATGGAAACTCTTTTGATTCCAGTTTACTCAAATAAATGTAATCTTCAAGCAATTTCTTAAGACGACTACATTCCATTACAATCGTATCAAGTGCCTCTTCAGAATTATCAATAATACCACTTTGAATCCCTTGAGCATAACTGCTGATAATCGTAAGTGGTGTTTTGACTTCATGTGAGATGTTTTCATAAAACTCTCTTTGTTCTATATCTTTTTTCTGCAATTTAAAACTCATTTCCAAAATAGCATCTGCTAAAATTTTGAACTCATCATCACTGCTGATGTCAATTTCTTGACTGAAGTTTTTATTTGCAATATCTTTTGTTGCTTCAACAAGTTTATGCACTGGTTCTATAAGTTTTTTATCATAATAATGTGTCATCAGAAAAGAGAATATACTGATTGCAATGACTGCACCAATTAAAACAAAACTAATTTGAAAAATCAATTCATCAATCACATTATTTTCAATATACGTGATAACAGATAATTCAACTTCAGTAAATTTACTTAACGTAGTTGAATCATTAAATGCTAAAAAATCAGTTGTGTCTATCTTAAGATCATAGATATCTTTTGAATCCTGATAATTCATGAAACTTTCTGGAGAAATCTCATGATCAAGACCAAATACTTCATTTTTTTTATCTTTTTTTATGACGATTACATAATTATAATCTAGATTTTGTTTGTTCATCACAGACAAGAACTCTTTTGAAATACTCATCTCATCATCTTGTACGTCAATGACATCTTTATAAGGTAACCAGCTGAGAATCTTACTGTTTTCTTCCATTAACTTATTTCTGACATCCTCTTCATAGTATTGTTTTAAAACACTTGTTATAACTAGCGATAACAACAACATTGAAAGTATGGTAACTGTGATATTTACAATCATCAACCTCTTATTAATTCTCATCAGACATCACCTTATACCCATAACCCCATACCGTATCAATTGTAAACTCAGCATTTTTTTCTATCAGCTTCTTTCTAATTCTTTTAATGGTATGGTCCACTTGTCTTGAATCCCCATAAAATTCGTAATCCCATAGAGCGTCAATCAATTGTTCCCTAGACAAAGCTTGATTCATATGGTCCATAAAGTATTTGATCACATCAAATTCCTTAGTGGTAAAGTCTACAACCTCATCATGAACCTTAATTTGACGACTGTCGAAATCAAGCCACAAATCTTTATGTCTTATACTATGAACCGATAGATCATCGTGAGTTGAATAGCGCCTTAACATATTTCTGACTCTTATGGTGACTTCTCTTAAACTAAAAGGTTTGGTGATATAATCATCACTACCGAGTTCCAAACCCAATAACTTATCAATTTCTTCATCTTTTGCTGTTAATAAGATAAACGGAACATCACTTTTTTGTCTGATTTCTTTTAACAAGTCATAACCATTGATTTCAGGCATCATAACATCAGATATAATCAAATCAGAAGGCTTTTTTTCAAACTCAAGTAACAAACCTTCAGCAGATGTAAAAGTTTGCACCCTGAAACCTTCTTTACTCAATTGTAGTCTTAATATCTCACATAACTTCTCATCGTCATCAACCACATAGATTGTGTTCATATATGCTCCTATTCTGAAAGTTCTATATAAATAACATCATTTTTACTGATAACAGTTCCTGGTTTGGGAGATTGTGATATCACACGGTCTCTAACACCGGTACTACTGCCATACTCAAATATAATATTTAAGTTATGTGCATTTTCAATGGCTTCTACAGACTCTCTTGAGAAATTCGAAAGATTTGGAACTGTATAAGATTGTCCTTTGGATACAACAACTTCTAGAGTTGTATATATTGAATCAAATTTATTGTAACTACTTTGAACAATTATCTGGCCATACGGTATGGTCAAGTCATAACGTTCATGTATGTCTAATTTTAAATCGGCACCCAATTGATTGACTTCTCTCATCCAACTTTCAATTTCTATTAAAGGTTGATCGATAAAACTAGGAATAGAGACTTCTCCTCCTAATGAGTAAACTACAACAACATGAGTAGTACCATTGGCTTTTGTCCCTGGTAAAATCGATTGATGAACAAATGCTCCATATTCAAAACCACCAATATAAAGCTCTTGAATAGAAACCTCTATAACCGTTGACGCTCCAAATAGTATGGCTTCATCTTTCTTCATCTCTTTAAACCTCGGTACTGTCATTCCCTTCGAGACTTCTACCTCTATTGTACCATTTGAATTAATATACCCGTTAATAATATCTTGTGTCGATATTTTCCCACTCTCCACTTGATTGTTTTCAACTTCTTTTACTACCAACACCAAATTTGCCCCTAAATCATTCTGTTCTTCAATCCAAGTTTTTAAAACACTCACGCCTTGATTTCTAAAGTCTGGTACAATCACTTGGTTGCCTATAGAATAATACAATTGTAGGTTTTCATCTATCCTCATCTCTGAACCGGATAAGTGACTTTGACTAATTAATTGATTTTCTAATACATCACTGTAGCGCTCATATACATCAATATTTTGATGACCTAAGGCATACTCTTGAGCTTCGTTTTGAGTCAAAACAGAAAAGTCCATAACTTGTAATGATTCACCTAAAGATATTCTTAAAGTGACCACTTCATCTGTAATAAACTCACCAGCATATATCGATTGATCCAAAACATTATTTTCAGCTAATACATTATGATAAACATAATTCAATTGATAGGATACACCATTATTTTTGAGCCAGCTCTCAGCTTCTACAACTGTCATATTCATCAAATTAACCATTTCGACCGGAGCGTTTTCACTCCCTTTTGACACTTCTATTAAAAGGACATCTACTATATTCATATTCTGACCTGATAATATACTTTGTGATGCAATTATGTCTTGATTGTATATATCATCATACACCATGGAATAAGAGTAACTTACACCGTTATTTTTAGCCCAGATATCAACCGATTCTAAGGTGCTACCTATAAAACTTGGTACTTCAATTGAAGATTGATCAGTAACTTCTCTGACAATAAACTCAATTTCTGAACTTCTGTTAAAGGTTTCTTCAGTTGTCCCTATTAGTCTATAATTAATTAAAAAATCTTCTTCAACGTTATCGTTAACAACACTTGAAAAGATGTAATTGTTGAGTCCTTGTTCTTGAAGCCAGACCATAATACTACTTCTTGACCATGAGTCGTCAAAATTTGGTAACTCGATTTTTTCATAAGGATCCAATCCTTCTGATAAAACTATTTTAATAATAGATCCTCTTTTTACTTTGTTACCTGCATTCGTTGATTGAGCAATCACTCGATTTAAATCTTCTTTGGAATACTCTAGCGAACTAGATAGTATTAAATTGTTTTGATTCCCCCATTCAATTGCTTCTTCTGAAGTTAAGTCAATTAAATCGATGACTTCTACTTTTCTATTAACCATCAGAATGAAGCCAATTAATATTATTGCCATAATTGAAATCGCAACAATCGGACCAAAAGAACTTCTTTTGGTTTTAATGAATTTCTCTTCTGAAAAAGATTCTTTAACAGTATCTTTCTTATTCTTACGATTTACGTGATCTAAAAAACTCTTTTTATCATTCATAACTATCTCTCCATAAGTTTACCATCAACGAGTGCTAGATTAACGTCACTGCGCATTGCAATCCGTTCAGAATGTGTCACTATAATAACGCACTTATCAAATTCTTTTGCTAAAGAATATAGGATCTTAATAATTTCATCTTCAGTTTCAGTATCCAAATTTCCAGTCGGTTCATCTGCAAATATAAGATCGACATTGGTTGCCAGCCCTCTTGCAATAGCAACTCTTTGTTGCTCGCCACCCGATAGTCTCAAAACACTTCTTTCTGCTTTGGACTCGACAATTCCTAATTCATTCAAAAGATTTAAAGCCGTTTGTTTATAGGGTTTTGGAATGTCATTATCCGTTATATGCATGACATTAACAATATTGTCCACAGCACTCATATAAGGAATTAAATTGAATTGTTGAAAGACAAAAGCTAAATGATTACGTCTATATCTAGACAATCCGATTTTAAGAATATCTTTTCCATCAAAGGAAACCTGCCCCTCTTGCGTTTTATCTAAACCGCCTGCAATAGACAGTAAAGTTGTTTTACCACTACCTGAGGGTCCAAAAATTGTATATAATCTGCCTTGTTCAAAGGTATAGTTCAAGTCTTTTAAAATCATTCTTTTTTTATTGCCATCGGTATAACCATAACTGATATTTTTTAGTTCTAATAACATAATACCTCCTTGTATAATGAAACTATAGTAGATTAACTACTTGTTTCATTATTTTATTTTCTGTATATAGAACATAGGTGATGTAAATTATTTCTGCCTCCTGTAGTTAAACTACTGTTTTTTGACTATAATCACATCTCTATGTTTTTTTGTTTATTAGTACGATAACGATTAACGTTTTATCTTTAAGAATTTCGTGTAGTCAAGATCTGTTTTGGACTAAATCGCATGACATACAATGTCGGAATGGCAGTACTGATGACTGTTAATAAGATGCCCAAGGCGAAAATCTGAATAATAATCTTGATATTTAAAGCAATCTTCATCGACGCTGCTTCAGAAACATCATCTGTTTTAAAACCTTTATCAAATTTTTGTAACGGTCTTTCTTCTACATCTCCAAAAACTTCAGAATCCAATAGTGTTTCTGAAAGGTTTTCTCCTAAAACCTGACCTGTAAATAGAGACAGTGAAAATGCTATCACTGCTATCACAACTACTTCTAAAATAAACTGTAGTACAATCTTTAATTTGGTTTCACCGACAGCCAAGAGTATACCAATTTCGCTTTTACGATCATTAATGGTAAGCGCTGTGATTAATCCTACGATGAATCCTCCAGTTATAATAATACTCACAACAAAAATTTGTGTGATTAATCCTATACTTTCAATTGGGCCAATCAAACTATTATACAATGCATCATTTGCATCAAGCATGCCATAATCTAATATCATACGACTCGAAACTTCATCTCGATATAAATCAATATTTGAAGGATCTTTTAGTCGGATGGTACTTTGATTGATGATGATATTGTTAAAATCTGTATCGGATAAACCCACATCTTTTAATACCGTGATGGGAATATACAATTTGTTTTGTGGTAAATAAACAGGATTTTCTACACTGCTAATCTCTTGATTCGTATGATAAATACCTGTAATTTGATGTTCAATGTCAACCGTATTTGTTAGAACACCATCGTATTCAACGACTATTGTATCTCCTATTTTCAAATTATTACTTCTAGCCACATCTTCACTGATGACAACTGAAGTGGTTGTTTTGGATAACTCACCTGAAGTTAGTTCCATATCACCATCTGCAAACTCTATTGGTGTATCACCACCATATAACACAATATTGAAAGTTGAGGAAGGACTTGCATTCTTTTCAATCTGATATGTTTCTATGACTTCAACGGTTGCTGTTAAAGGATTACTATAATAATAAGATGAAACCAAATCAGAATTTACAACCTCACTTACATTGTTGTAAGTCGGCGCACCATTTTCTGTCATGACTTCTGAAATCACAATCCCACTTTCCTGTTTCAATTTACCAGCTTCTTTTCTACTCATGGTACCTTTATCATAGTTTTCAAATATTTTATCAAAGTTCATTACATAATGTATATCTGCACCGATTGTTAATCGGGTATTTTCCTGTGCGTTATTTGAAGCACTTTGAATCAAAAGACCTGCGATGATAAAATTGGCAATCACCATAAAGATAATGGCTAATAGTATCGTTTTTCCAATTTTCTTTCTTAAATAATCTAATGCTCTTTTTATAAATATCATAAGACCCCTCCTAATTTAATTATCTCATGAATCATGGTCAAAATATTGAAACAAATATGGCAGAAATGTGGCATGATAGCTGCTTTTATTTTGTATATATAGCCGTCAAATGATACTATAAACATAACTACAATTATTAAGGATGTGACAATTGAACAATCAACCAAAACAGAAATTAGGCTTCTTACTAGGTACTTTTGATCCCATACACAATGGACATATACATATTTTAGAGATGGTGAAATCATATTTGGAACTCGATACAGCATTATTAGTGCCTTTATACGATGCACCTCATAAGGATAATTCAATAGTAGCAACACCTAAAGAACGTGTTCTCATGTGTGAATTGGCTTGTCATTCACTTGCACTAAAAACTAGTTCTTTAATTGTTGACCATAAAATAAGTGGTTATTCTTTAGAGATGATATCGATTATAAGAAAACAGTATCCTACAGAGCAACTTTTCTACATCTTAGGTTCTGATGTTTTTTCGTCCATTTTAAAATGGTCATCACTGAGTGAGATGATCTCAATGGTTGAATTTTGTGTGGTTCTTAGAAATCATGACGCCCTTAAAGAGATGCTTCTCATAAAGAAAGAACTTGAAAACAGAAATGCCCAAGTTCATATCTGTGAATTTCCCATAAAAGAAATCTCATCGAGTTATATCAAAGCTAATTTTATTAGCCATGAGAACATTAAAGAATTGATTCCCCCTTCAGTAGAGGAATATATAAAAAAGAATTTATTATATCAAGTTAAAAAACTTATCTAAAATTTTACACTCACTTATTTAGTTTTATCCGTCAATGCCCTTTACCTTATCAGAAAATTCTTATATATTAGTGAGTAACAAAGGAGATACCATTTTGAATAATATAAATAAATTTAAAGAAGCTACATTTCTTTCTGCTACTGAGATGAAGACCGAGTTTTTTAAACTGAATAATACCGTTTGGGGTGATATTACCAATAATGACGACCTTGTTCAGTCATCTAATATCACAAAAATACTCGATTTTCAGAAAAACTTGATAGAAGAAGTCTTATCCATTCACGAAATGGAAAGAAAAACACCTGACTCTGTGGCATCAATCATCGACTCAGGCATCAAAACAAACGAACTTAAAGGAAAGTTAAATGGGTCTTATGCCTATCATGATATGTATTATTTAGATGATGAGTGTGATTATTATTTTATTGGTGATATTCATTCGGATTCATACATCATCTCTTCAATCCTAGACAAAAGTCAGTTTTTTGAGAATATCTTAAATAAAGAAAACTTCAAATTGATTTTTCTTGGTGATTATGTAGACAGAGGTAAAAACCATCTTAAAACCGTACAAACGCTTTTACTGCTTAAATGTTTATTCCCTAATCATATTTATTTATTGATGGGTAATCATGATATCGGGCATATTGAAAAAGGTGAAGTAACACTTTATCTAAAAAAAGCTGAAGAAGATATGGATTACTTCTATATTTACTTGAATCATTTGCATCAAACCAAAGCTGAGTTTACTGATGAACTGCTTGAGCTTTATCTTAAAGTGATGAACACATTAAACGTGAGTGCATTTATCATAACAGAAAAGGCAACTATTAAAGGGGTTCATGGAGGTATTCCAAGACCTGATGAAAATGATCAGTTCCAGTATCTTACCCATTATAAACAATTAACAGATGACTCCATCGATCACAAAGAGTTCAGAATTAGAGATTGTATCTTATGGAGTGATCCGAGTATACAAGAAAACCAACCAGCTATAGATAAGAAGCGATTCAAGTTTTATGAGAATCAACTTCAAAACTATTTAACTCATTTCGGATTGGATGCTATTGTTCGAGGTCATCAAGCCATTGAAGATGGGTGTTTAGAACTGTTTGACCAAAAAATATATACAATTTTCTCTTCTGGTCAGATTATGGAAGATGATAACAATATCAACATTGAAACCGCCTATGATTTTGTGACACCAAAGATTTTACATTATAATCATAAGAAGGGTTTACCGATGGTACAATTACCACTCAACTAAAAAAGTTGCTCCTAGGAGCAACTTATTTTTATTCTGTTTCATATGGCCAATTCATAATACCGCCCAAATCATAAACATTTGTATACCCTAAATCGTTAAGTAGTTTGGTAGCCGTTTTACTTCTATTGCCGCTTCTGCAATACACATAAATAATTTGATCTTTATCAGTGTAAGTTGCCTCAGCTTCATCTTCAATAATATCTAAAGTAAGTAGCTCTGCTCCAACAATATGTCCTGAATCATACTCATCTTTTGTTCTGACATCGAGAATTATAATGGTGTCATCAGCATCTAATTGCTCTTTAGCATCTTTAGGTGATATTGTCTGGTAAATAATTTCATCTGCTTTTGTAACTGGTTCTTCATTGGTTTGATTGCAAGATACCAATAATATTGCTAGTAAAACAATCAGTACTACTTTTTTCATAAACACCATCCTTTATCTCATGTTATAGTTAAACATTCTCTATTTCTTATATCTATTTTAACACACTTTTATCAGGATTATATTATGATGGCGTGTAATTTAGTATCACATTATTCATAGCTTTATTTATTTTTCTGCTGTTACCACAATCGAATGAATTGTATGTTCTGTACCAAATCGATCCTCAAATTGATAAATTTTATCATCATAATTCACATGAGTATACTTCTTGAACATGCTTTCTAGATCCTTTTTCGTAGAATAGTAATGTGGTATATCTTCCTCCCCCGCACGACCTCCTAAAAATGTATGTGGTGCGATTTCATCACCAATACCATATGTTACATCTTCAACGGTCACAAAATCGGTAACAAGAAGACCACCTGGTTTTAGAACTCTATAAGCTTCTTCAATACCAGTTTGAACCTGTTCTCTATAACCATGTCCCTGAACCCAAACACATAAGATGCCATCAAACGAATCATCATCATAAGTCAAATGATACATATCTTGAATATCATAATTGATATTCTTATAATCTGATGTTTCTAACAGTTCTTGTGTAATCTTTAAGCCTGTTTCAGAAATATCACAGACTGATAAGTCAAACCCTTTACTGGCAAGATAAAGCGAATGTCTACCTGTACCACAACCCAAATCTAGAATCTCTTTACATGAATTCTGCTTAAATATATCTACAGCATCTATAACAGTATCCAAAACTTCAAGTTGTACTCGGCCTTGCTCTAAGTATATTTTTTCCCAGTTTCCATTCTTCATTGGCTCCGACTCCATATCTGAAAGTTCATCAACATTTCTAATAAAACAAGAAAATACTGCTTCTTTTGAATGTCCATAATCAATAATATCCTCACTCAATTTTTCAAATAACCAATTGTTATAAAATCCAACCAGATTTCCAACCTGCCATTTAACATTATTTTTTATCTCATGAGATTTACTTAAAAAAGATTTTTCTACAAATGTTGAAAATGCATTTATCCCATTTTTACTCGTATGTGACATACACGATGTTATCCAATCTCTTCTTAAGTGGATTGGAATATAGTGAATGCCAAGTTTTGAGTATATGACATCATATACCTCTTCAAAATTGAAGTCCCTAATATCAGCTACAAACGAGTTAATTGATAAACCCAGTAAATTAGCTTTTCTATCAAGCTTTCCAATAGCATATTCAGACAGATCAAAACAAGTTACTTTGTACCCATTTCTAGCTAAAAAGATGGCATCATCACCTTCACCACAACAAAGCTCTAATACTTTAATTGGTTTATTCGGTGGTATCAATTTCAATAGCTCAAGACACATCTCCGATGGTGGATTTAAGTATACATCATTTTTCTTATATAGATTGTCATAATAATCAACTTGGGTGTTATGACTCCCCTTTAAAAGATAATCAATACTAACACCAAAAACATCACTTAATTCTGGTAATAATCCTACATCAGGAGAGGAAACATGATTTTCCCATTTGCTGACGGCTTGATAAGATACCCCTAATTTTTGTGCTAACTTGTCTTGACTCATTTTCGATTTTTTTCTTAAATCATATATTCTTTCACCTAAACTCATATTTACTCCATTCATCATGTACAGTGATTTCATAGATAAAGTATCTAACATCTCAACTAACACTATTATATTATCATAAAAAGCATATGATAATAACCTATATGTCGAGTTGTTCTCAACCATTGGTTGAATTTCATTTGAGCTCAAAATAAATTAGATTAGAGGTCATTACTAAGGTCAAATACAATAAAAAGATCCACTCATGTGAATGGATCTTTTAGTTAGAATTTACTTCTAGTTTTTCCTATCAAAATATTTGGTATGAAGTAACTCATGTGCTTTATGACTATTTGGTTTTTCTAAAAAGTCCTCATATAACTTAAGAACCGCTGGATTCTTATGAGATTTTCTCAAAGTCATTTTTTGATCTGCTGTATAAATTCCTTCAATACGTTTGATTCGTATTTCATTGGTCGTTGGTCTTGGTTGACCACCACCACCAATACATCCTCCTGGACAACACATAATTTCAATAAAGTGATAATCTGCTTCTCCATTTTTTATCTTTTCGAGTACCATCTTGGCATTCTTCAGACTATTGGTTACAGCAACTTTTACTTCAAGGTCACCTACCATAACAGCGGCTTCTTTGACTCCCTCAAGACCCCTTACAGCAGTTAAATTGATGTTTTCAAGTTCTTCACCAGTAACAACTTCATAAACGGTTCTAAGTGCTGCTTCCATAACACCACCACTGGCTCCGAATATCAACCCTGCTCCAGTAGTGATACCAAATGGTTCGTCAAAGGGTTCTTCCTCTAAATCTACAAGATTGTAACCTTGCATTTTTATCATTTCACCCAGCTCTCTAGTCGTAAGAGCAAAGTCTACATCTGCAACACCTTCTCTGTACATCTCTTCTCTTTTAGCTTCAAACTTTTTAGCTGTACACGGCATAAATGAAACCACTACCATGTCTTTGGGTTCTACGCCAATTTTTTCAGCATAATATGTTTTCGCAAGTGTACCAAACATTTGTTGTGGTGATTTACATGATGAAAGATGTGGAATGAGTTCTGGATAAAACTGTTCAATGTAGTTAATCCATCCCGGCGAACAAGATGTTAACATCGGTAATACACCATTGTTTTCAAGTCGACCAAGTAATTCCGTTCCTTCTTCTAAGATGGTTAAATCAGCTGTAAAGTCAGTATCGAATACACGATCGAACCCAATTTTTCTAAGGGCAGAAGGTAACTTGTAAGTCACTGCTGTACCAGGTTCTAAACCAAACATTTCTCCCACAGAGACTCTGATTGAAGGTGCTATTTGTGCAACGACATGTTTTGTTGGATCTTCTATAGCATTTAAAACACTCACTACATCACTTTTTTCATAAATGGCACCAACAGGACAAACATTAATACATTGTCCACAATATGTACATGAGACTTTAGTTAAATCGTAATCATATGCTGGTCCCATTCGCATCTCAGTGCTTCTACCAATATTATAAATGGCACCAACCTTTTGCACATCGTTACAGACTTGAACACATCTACCACATTTAATACATTTACTCATATCTCTAACAACTGATGGATTACCCATCATGATTTCTTCTTGTTCTAACACATGATCGTATCTGTTTTCTTTTATATTCAGATCTTCTGTTAGTTGTTGTAATTCACATACTCCATTGCTATGACATGTTGTACAAGTCTGGTCATGATTGGCAAGTATCAACTCAACAATGATTCGTCTGGATTCTCTGACACGTTTATTATTGGTATATATAACCATACCTTCTGAAACTTTTGTTAAACACGCAGCTTGTAGATTTCTCATACCTTCTACTTCAACCACACAGACCCTACAATTTGCTTTGACCTCTAAATCTGGATGATAACAGAGTGTAGGTATTTTTACTTTGGCTAGTTTTGCAGCATCAAGGATGGTCATATTTTCTGTTACAACAACTTCAGTATTATTCATAGTAATTTTCATTATTGGTCACCTCCTTTTGGAAATGAACACACACCAGTATGACATTTTTCTTCTAAATGAAGCAGTATTTCATCTTCAAAATATTTTAATGCAGAAACAAGGCCCGATGTAGCGGTTTGACCTAGTCCACAAAATGAAGCTTCTTTCATTACAAGGCTCGTTCTTTGAAGGGTATCAATATCCTCCTTAGAGCCAATACCTTGACTAAGGTTTCTTAGAATTCTTTCAATATGTCTATTCCCTTCACGGCAAGGTGTACATTTACCACAAGATTCATGTTTAAAAAATGCAGCTGTCACTTTCAAATAATCAAGCACACATACGGATTCATCTGCAACATAAATAGCACCTGAACCCAGCCCTGCATCCAACTCAGAGAACGCTTCATATGACAATTCAATATCAATCATTGATTCTGGTAAAATAATACCTGAAGAACCTCCGACTTGAATAAATTTAATATGTTCAGCACCACCACATTCCTCATCTATAAGCTGTCTAAGTGTTGTACCAAAAGGTACTTCATAAACACCTTTATTTATAACACTACCCGAAACAGAAAATAATTTTGTTCCAGCGCTTTTTTCAGTACCATATGTTTTGTATACTTCAGCACCTAAATCCATGATAGGCAAAATATTGGCGAGTGTTTCTACATTATTAACAAGTGTTGGTTTACCCCACAGACCCACTTCTGCTGTGTAAGGCGGTTTATTTCTTGGATCGCCTGATCTACCTTCTATCGATTCTATGAGTGCTGTCTCTTCACCACAAATATATGCTCCGATACCTGATCTGTATTCAATATCAAAATCAAATCCGCTATCACAGATATTTTTGCCTAAATACCCTTCTCCTCTTAAAACCTCTAATGCTTCTAAAATTGGCGCTTTCAAATAGGCGTATTCCCCTCGGACATACAAATAACCTTTTGAGGCACCTATTGCATAGGCTGATATAATCATGCTTTCAATAACTTTTAATGGATTCCTACTGAGAAGTTCCCTATCCTTAAATGTACCAGGTTCACCTTCGTCTGCATTACATACGAGATATTTTATATCACTTTCCATACGTTGTACCGAAGACATCTTAATGCCTACTGGAAAACCTGCACCACCTCTACCGACAAGATTTGATGCTTTTATTTCATCAATAATCTCAAGTGGTGGCTTTTTTAAAACACATTGTAATACTTTGAAACCATCTGCTTGCTGATAATCATCAAAGGATAATAAGGTATCAGATCTTTCAAATAATAAATTACTCATCTGTCTCCTCCCTTCTTAAAGATGCTAAGATATTGAAGACTTTTGCCCTGTCTAATTCACCATAAATCATCTCATCTATTCTCGCCGCAGGCGCTTGATCACAAGCACCTATACAACTTGTATATTCTAAAGAAAACATCTTATCTTCAGTAACTTCTCCAATATTAATACCGAGAATATCTTCAAATATAGTTACTAGATGTTGCCCCTCTTTAATATAACAAGGCGCACTATTACATATCTGTATAACATGTCTACCTCTTTTCTGAGTTGATAACATCGAATAAAAATTCGCAATGCCATAAACTTTGGTCTCAGAAATATCTAACAAATTTGCTACTTCTTTTATCACATCTTTTGAAAGGTAATTGTATACAGACTGATTTTGCAGTTCGATAAGGATCTCAATGAGTTTATCCTCTTTTCGCCCTAACTTATCCACTATTTCCAATACTTTTCCAACCATAATATCGCCTCCTTTAGAAAACATACCCACATAGTTCTCTACAGTTACTCACTACCCAGCTAATTAAGCAGAAAATCTTATTTTTATATAATTATTGATTTTTTATATATTAATATGGTAAAAATGACATTTTCGTGTGATTTGTTCACAAATTGAAAAGTTAGAAGCATTTGCTTCTAACTTTATAATTACTTATACCCTAATACACTCAAAATCTTAAGTAAATAGACGGATTTCATCTGATCGCTTGCCATTGCCCTTTTAACAGGCGATAGTTTGAGTATCGCTGAAATAATCGCAGCCATGGCACGATGACTATGTAGCGCTCCATTATCAAAAATCAGATTTTGTAGTTTTCCTTTTTCTATAGCCATTAAAACAGCTCTATGAACCGAACTGTCTGGTGTGATAATCTTTACCTCTCTCTTATTAAAGAGCATTGCATCAAAGTGACAATTCCTTACACAAACACCACACCCTAAACACAATTCTTCTATAACAGCTACTTGATCATCTTCAATTTCAATCGCATCAACCGGACAAGCTTTCACACACTTGCCACAATCTGTACAAGTTTCTCTATTCACTTTTGCAATAAACTGGGTGGTTTCTACCGGGTGTAAATTTCCAAATCGTTTTGCTGCTAACAAAGCCTCACAACAACAGCCGCAACAGTTACAAATAAAAGAAACTCCTTTTTTCATGTTTTCACCACATTGAACCAAATTATGCTCATAGGCTTGATGTAAAAGTTCCATGCCTTCAACGGCATCTGTTTTTCTAGCATGACCATGTCGGATTAATGATTCTGCAACAGGACCAAAAGTCATACAAATATCCATCGGGGCATCACAAGCTTGATCCATATGCATCATTTTATGTCTGCAGTAACACATGCTGATGCCCATATGTTCAGATGTTTTTATATAATGTGAGGCTTTTTCAAAGTCTAGGATAGTAACGGCATCCTCTGTGGTTAACACACTTTCATTACAAAACGCTCTAACCATATTTGTTTCTGATCCCGTAAACAAGTCTTTTACAAAATCTTCTTCTACATTTAGATACTCATAATACAATTGACCTAATAGCTCTTGATTGACATCGCCCCTTGTTCTCATCATAGAGAACTCAAAAAAACCTGCCATCGGTGGTGGTAATACATAGAATACTTTACCCTCTTTATAAATATCAAGAAGTACAGCGCGACTCGCCAGATTCTCTAATACCTTGGAAGCTTCACTATGTGAAACTGACCACCTCTTTGCAGCAGTTTTGATTTCAAATGGTCGAATAGGCAATTGAGCAACCAACTCCGCTTCTTTTTCAGAAAACAGCATTGATAGTATCTTATAAAGACTCTCAGAGGGTGGTGCCCCTTGAGGTAACTTATTCAACCGATCAACCAATTGTTCATATGATTTCTTTGCAGTAACATGTGACATAAACTCTCCCTTCTCATTAAGAGAAGTATACCCAATTTAATCCTAAAAAAACAAATCCAACCGATAGGCTGGATTTATAGTTAAATTGGTAGTGTTCATATTATCATCTAATTTCAAAGCGGATTATTAATCGACTTGATTTACTTATGTATATTTATCATCAGCTCAACCAGCTTTGGATGAAATTGCTTGCCTTTTTCCTTTTTTAATATCATTAATGCGGTTTCTTTTGACATGGCACTTCTATAAGCTCTAACAGAAGTCATAGCATCAAAGGCATCACAAATCTGAATAATTTGAGCTTCTATAGGAATTTCCTCTCCTTTTAAACCTCTCGGATAGCCACCACCATCGAAATGTTCATGATGACAATATGCCAGCTCAGTGATGTCTTCAAATCCCTCTATCTCAGAAAGTAATTTTCTAGCATGTTCAGGATGTTTTTTTACTTCTTCATACTCTTCATCAGTTAAAGAACTTGGTTTAATTAATATACCGGTCGGTACACCAATTTTTCCAACATCGTGAAGAATGGCAGCTGTTTCTAATTGTCTAAGCTTATTAAAAGATAAACCATAAGCAATTCCTAAATCCAGAGAAAACTCTAGAACTCTGCTGGCATGCCCTTTTGTATAGACATCTTTCAGTTCTATTGCGGCTACTAAAGTCGTAATTATTTCTTGAATCCTATTTTCTAATCTTTCTTGTGATAATTTCACTTCATAAAAATTAGAAAACATTTGTGCATAAATTTTGAGCATGGTTTTGGATTCTTCTGAATAATTCATATTCTCAAAGTTATCAAAACAAAGTATTCCTATTCTTTTATTATTAACTCGTATGGGTGCGTATAATGAAATGAAATTTGATAAGGTCCCCAGAACTTGCATCGCTTCAATCATATCATCAGTAAATAAACCTAAGTTTCTTTCCTTAATTACCACTTCAAAAGATTCAATTTCCTGATTTTCTGGACTTACAAACTCAACAAAAGCATCATCTTTATGAAATGACATACGTTTAAGTGCATTAAAATCATACCCCTTTGAATAAACGGGTTCATAATAGTTACCTTTTAACTCGTAATAAGATCCTTTTTCAGCTTCTAAAATCAATTCGAAAGCAATATCGAATGCTTGTTTTATAAATTCTTTTTTTGTTAAGTTGTTTGTATTAACAAAAGCTTTTGCCAGTAGATCATACCTAC
>Ga0209272_10000982_pt1 | contig 19481 bp, 17 predicted proteins | sample tdDd002_FD_187125 | JGI IMG/M metagenome (GOLD analysis project Ga0209272, IMG submission 187125) | Marine sediment microbial communities from the Atlantic coast under amendment with organic carbon and nitrate - tdDd00.2 (SPAdes)... | ecosystem: Environmental > Aquatic > Marine > Coastal >... | reverse complement strand
AAATCAATAGTGTGATAGAGGCAATGAGAAATGGCCTAATGAGGCCAAACTTACCAAGTCCGACTCCCACTAAACAAAGCAAAGAAAGACAGAGTGTATTGATCAAAAGCGAGTTATTTGACGTAATCGCTCCAAGCAATATCATCCCACAAATAATGAGCCATATCCGATAACCTTGTTGAGAAGGTTGATTCCTCAGCATAGTGAGATCTAGCTTGATATAAGGAGACTTATTGCCATCAAGAATATAGCTAAAGCCCAGGCTCAATAGAGGAGTTAGGGTCATGTGAGTGAGTACGCCACTGAGTATTGAGTAGGAGAAAAAGTCAAAAGATAGTGGAGAGTGCTCAATATATATATGGCTCATACTCCATAGTATGACGGTGTTCGCTACCGGATAAAGCAGGCCGAGTATAAGCACATAGTACCCAAGCTTTAATGTATAGTTTGAGTCTTCAATAGAAATTAATGCCCTTTTATACAAAGCAGCAAACACAAGTGGGATACAAGGTAGAAGAGACGAAAACAAAAGCGCTACGTTGCTCGGGCGCCCTGAGATAACCAAATAGTAAAAAAGCAAACTCATACTGAGAGTGGGCAGTACTTTCCAGCCGTATCGGATTAAAGCGGAAACGACTAAAGCAGCCGTGAATGACAGTACCTGAACGCTGTCTTTAGACACGACAAAAAAGCTAGAGATGCTGAAGCTAACTTGAACGGCAACAAAAAGTAGGATTTGAATACCCAGCCAGTGCCAAATGGATAGTTTATTGTCGAAAGCAGAACGACCTTGTTTGAGACTGTATAACGACATTACTCAACTACACTTAAAATTAGAATAATAAAAACAGTTAGTTAGCCATCCTGAGCGCTCAATGGTTCTAATAATAGGAAAACTAACGAGTAAGTAACGAGCCTTTAGTAGGCCCAGTTATGCACTTTATTATTGTTATTTCTATCTATAAGTGCTCAAAACATTCTACAAAATTATGACAATAAGTAAACCACATTAAGAATGCCGTTCCATTAACGAAGAGTGGTTTTACAATTAACCTTTGACTCGAGATGATAAAGAACTATTAGTTTAACTAACTGAAAAATATTAAACTTTAGCAATAAAGTTAGATGTTACATTTTAGAACAGAGCGTAGAACTAAAACACCATGGAATTAGTTATTACCCAAAAGTCAGATATTGACGCTATTTTTAAGCTAGAACAGAAATTATTTGGTCATCACGCTTACCCGCAATTTTTCTTTCGGCAAGCATTTGATTGTTGGCCGCAAGGTTTGTTGATTGCCAAAGAAGAAGATCAAATTGCTGGTTATGTACTGATGGCGACAAGCGATGAGCAAAACACCCATTGGATCTTGTCACTTGCGGTTGATAGCCAACATAGAGGCAAAGGGATTGCACGTTTACTTGTAGAAGCAGCTCTAACTAAAGCCAGCGCGGGTTCTGTCGTCAAACTGACTGTCGACCCGAACAATGTGCCTGCTTGCAAGTTATACACTTCGTTAGGCTTTAAGGTTCTGGAAAAAGAAGAAGATTATTTCGGTGATGGAGAGCCGAGACTGGTCATGGCACTAGCCCGTTAATCTTGCACTTCTGTGATTCAAACTCGCACTTAATCAGTGCATTGCCAATTATAAAGTGAAAGCTTGTTTTGTTAAGTTATTGAAATATAGTGCAATATAAAATTGGCATCGGGTTTGCAATTTAGATTATGTTCATCGTTAACTCGATGCGCCGCTTTCCCTTAGCAGGCGGTTAAGCGGATAGGGTATTACTTTTTGAGCTTTTATAGGCAATGCAGCCTCTCTCGTTTCGGGAGAGGTTTTTTTTTCGCTTGTAGCTCGTCATTCAAAGGAAAGAATCAGGGGGGCGGAATGTCGCAAGGATGCAAAAAAACCACTTGTCCCTATTGTGGTGTTGGGTGTGGTGTCGAGGTCAATGCGAAAGGAATCGTTGGGGATGCGTGTCACCCTGCGAATGCGGGGTCACTGTGCGTAAAGGGTGTCGCGCTGGCAGAGAGCTTGAATATGCCTTCGCGCTTGTTGTATCCAAAGCTTGTTACCAAGCAGCGACCTCAAGGGAAGGAAGTGCAGTGGCAACAAGCCACCGATCTGATTGCAGAGAAGATTCATAAAGCGAAAGTAGAGTTTGGGCCAGATTCCGTCGCGATGTACGTGTCAGGCCAGTTGTTGACGGAAGACTATTACGTCGCCAACAAACTCATGAAAGGCTATGTTGGCAGCGCAAACATCGATACTAACTCCCGTTTGTGTATGTCTTCGGCGGTTGCGGCTCATGTACGAGCATTTGGCGAAGATGTCGTTCCCGTCAATTACGATGACATTGATAATACCGAGCTGTTGATCATCTGCGGTGCGAATACCGCTTGGACGCATCCTGTTTTATTCCGACGTATTCAACAAGCAAGAGAGAGCAATCCTAACCTCAAGCTGGTGGTCATTGACCCACGTGAAACGGTCACCGCGCAGCAAGCGGATTTGCATCTACCGATTAAAAACGATGGGGATGTGTCACTTTTTAATGGGCTGCTCAAGTTTCTTATCGAGCAGCAATGTATTGATTCTGAATACATAAGTTCCTATACCGACGGGTTTGATGCACTTACAGAAGAAGTTTCTGATTTGCGTTACGATGTCACTAATTTAACGTCTTCCATTGGCATTTCAGAAGAAAGACTCACGACATTCTTCCAATGGTTTGCTCAAAGCCCAACCGCAATCACGCTGTTTTGCCAAGGGGTTAACCAAGCCGAAAATGGTGTCGATAAAGGTAATGCCATTATTAATGCACATTTGGCGTCAGGCAAAATTGCCAAGTCAGGCTGCGGGCCTTTTTCTATTACAGGTCAGCCGAATGCAATGGGTGGACGAGAAGTAGGTGGATTGGCCAATCAGTTAGCGGTTCATCGTGCTTTTGACGCAGAGTCTATCAAGCAAGTGCAGGCGTTTTGGGATTCACCAGAAATTGCCACTCAGCCCGGTTTAAAAGCCGTTGAACTGTTTGAGGCGGTAGAACATGGTGAGATTAAAGTTCTGTGGATCATGGCAACCAATCCGGTTGTCTCTTTACCAGATAACCAATTGGTAAAACGTGCACTAGAGGTTTGTCCGTTTGTGATTGTTTCCGATATCACAGCGGATTCGGATGTCGCGCATTACGCAGACCTGTTGCTGCCCGCCGCTGGCTGGGGGGAGAAGCAAGGCATGGTGACCAACTCTGAGCGTCGACTTTCTAGGCAGCGCCAGTTTCAAACACCTCCCGGTGAAGCAAAATCGGATTGGTGGGCGATAAGCCAAGTCGGACAAGCTCTGTGTACATTGGAAAATACACGAAATGGCTTTGCGTTTAGTTCTGAGCGAGCAGTCTTCAGGGAATATGCGGCGATGACAGGCATGAATGCAGATTCGCCATTGAAGCTCGACCTATCACAATACGCGAACTTAACCGAACAAGAATACGAAGAGTGGGTGCCGACACAATGGGGAGGAGAGAGTCCTTTTGCTGATGGCGTCTATTCGCACCCAGATGGTAAAGCGCGTTTTGTCGTGACCAGTGAATCTCCGATGCGTTTGGAAAGAACAAAAGGCTGGTGGCTCAATACGGGCAGGCAACGCGACCAATGGCATACCATGACGCGCACAGGGCATATCGCACACCTTGCCGCCTCTGAGTTAGAACCAACCGTGTACATGAACACACTCTCTGCTACTCAAAATCGCTTAAAAGCAGGGCAACTCACCAAGCTGTTTCAGCCTACTTCAAACACCAGTATTTATGCCAAAGTTGCCATTGATGAAGGTTTGGGTTTTCAGGAGCTGTTTATGTCAATGCACTGGGCGGGTCGATATGGCGGCGAAAGCAGTGTTAACGCGATAATAAACAGCGCAAAAGACCCTATTTCTGGGCAGCCTGCATTTAAGTCGTCTTATGTTGAAGTGCAGGACGCGGCGGTAAAAACCTACGGTATGTTCATCGGTACACAGTTTGATTCTGGCAAGTTTCTCTACAGCGCATTTCAAGCAGAAAGTAATTTGGGCATCTGGCGCTTTGCACACGATAAACGCCCAAAGAAGCAGAGTTTTTGTCGAACGGAAAAGAGCCGCAGAATTACGATAGATATTGCCCAGGGTTGGCTAGCGGTGGATTACGACCTTGTTGGAGACGTTCGTATCATTCGTTCTGTTTTGGTGGTGTCTAGTGAACCGATTCAAACCGACTACACTAACTTTACCGATTTGATTGGCAAGCCGATGGAGCTATCGCAACTGCTTACCATCACTCAATCGCAAAGCAGCGCCAAACTGGTTTGTAGCTGCTTCCGTGTTACTGATAAACAGATACATGACGCGATAGAGAAACAAGACTGCACGTCAGTGACCCAACTTCAAAACAAACTCAAATGCGGCACTAACTGTGGCTCGTGTGTCTCTCAAATCAAACAAATGGTCGACAGCCATCAGCATCAAAAGGGCAAACAGCAAGCGAACCAGCAAAGTCTGGCTATTCAAATAAAGTAAGTCATAGAGAGGATAAGCACATGGAAGCGCCTTATCAAAAGTCTTGGTTTAAGAAAGGACAAGCGAGTCAGAAAGAAGAACGCTCGTCTCGCTTTTCTAAGCATGACCAAGCAAGCAAACTGAACCAACTTTTAGAAGACCATTCAGTAGACCTCGACGCGAACCACAAAGGTTTTGTCTCGATTGTTGGAGCAGGACCGCACGATCCAGAATTGTTAACAGTAAAGGCAGTGAAAGCGATTATGTCGGCAGAGGTGCTGCTGTACGACCGTTTGGTTAACAAAGATATTTTGGAGTTGGCTTCTCCACAAGCCGATTGGATTTACGTGGGCAAAAGATGCGGACAACCCAGTATTGGCCAGGAAGAAATCTGTGACTTGATGGTGTCGCTTGCTCAACAAGGAAAGCGAGTTGTGCGCTTAAAAGGGGGAGATCCTTTTGTATTTGGCCGTGGCGGCGAAGAGGCATTAGCGCTCGTCAAATACTCTATAGCGTACGAAGTCATCCCCGGTATCACCGCTGCGATTGGGTGTTCAGCAAACAGCTTAATTCCGCTGACGCATCGTGGCGTTGCTCGCAGCGTTACCTTTGTTACAGGGCAGGTGGTAACAGGCGCATTTGAAGCGTGGAGCCAACTGATGCAAAGCGGACAAACGTTAGTCTTCTATATGGGGTTAGAAAAGTCATCGCAAATACAAACGGGTTTAATCAACTCCGGCTTGAGAGAAGATTTCCCTGTCGCGATCATCACTCATGGTTGCAGCCCTCAACAACAAGTGCACGTTACACAACTCAATCAGCTCAATGATTTATCGATTACACTTAAAGGCGTGAGCCCAGCATTGATTGTGATGGGAGAAGTTGTCAAACTGCGCGAACAACTAATAGAAACCGTACAGTCAGTGACGGAATACGAGGGAATATGAGCAGCATTTTGGAATGTATTAGAACAGTCGGTCGTGGCGAACGTGGTAGAAAACCACTGAACTTTGACCAAGCGTTTCGAGTTATGGATGAATACCTAAACGGTGAGTGCGATGATGATCAGATGGCGATGTTATTGATGCTGATCCGCGTACAGAACGAGACTCAACAAGAAATCGCTGGCTTTGTTAAAGCATTCCAATCCCGCATGCCTGCTATTGGTGCAGACATTGACTGGCCATGTTATGCAGGTAAACGTGAAGCAGCAGGTCAGCCTTGGCACCTGTTGGCAGCGAAGATCCTTGCCGACAATGGTCATAAAGTGTTGATGCATGGTTATCACGACCGTCAATCTGGTCGTTTACATGCCGAAGATTACCTCGACAAATTTGCTATCAACAAAGCGGAATCAGCAGAAGACGCAAAGTGTGTGTTAGAAACACAAAACATCGTGTATCTGCCGCTGAGTGCGTTTGCTCCTCAAGCAGAAACCATGATCGGTTGGAAGAATCGTTATGGGCTTAGAACACCGATTAATACTGTGGTTCGTGCATTGAATCCGGGGCAGGCGACGGTTGGTATTCGTGGTAGCTTCCATCCTGGATTTCAACAACTTCATGCTGAAGTCGAATACGAGATTGGTCAAACTGCTCATGCCGTTGTGTCATTCAAAGGACAATCGGGTGAGTCAGAATACAACCCGAAAGTAAGCCAAACCGTATGGTTAAGCCAAACAAGCGGCGTGACATCGCACTACTGGACGGAGCAAATGCTGTCTGAGGTGCCAATGCCAGTAAATTGCCCGTTTGGAACGTCAGAAGATGACATGAACCAAATGGCGAATACGGTTTTAGCGACGATGACAGTGGTTTTATTTGCACAAATACACGACAGAGAAAAAGCATTCGAACGCGCCTTCTCTTACTGGCAAGCCTATTGCGGCCTGCAATAACGTACTATTGTCAATGAATGTAAAACCAACGACGCAAAGTTGTTGAATCTGAATCCATTATCTATTGTTTGAAGAAGGTAAAAGATCCTAGCTCGCCAATGTGTGTTTCACCGCTGCGTTCCTTATCAGGGGTGAAACCACTGTTCAAGAATCAGTCGCGTTCAACTTCGTTTCGCCGCTGAGAGTTTGAAATAAACATATGGTAAGACGTAGAGGACATGGATAATGGTTCTAAAGCATACCCCTCCCAAACAAAAGGCTTCTCATCCTATCCCGCAAGAAGCCTTCGATTGGTACGACGAATACGCCCACGGAAAAATCTCGCGCCGTGAGTTTCTTAATAGGCTAGGTGGTCTTGCGGTGCTTGGCTTTAGCATGACAGTACTGGTCGATGCGTTAACTCCGAATTACGCACTGGCAGAACAAGTTTCATTTAACGATCCTGACATCAAAGCAACCTACGAAACCTTCCCATCCCCAAATGGGCATGGAGAAGGGCGCGGCTATTTGGTGATGCCACAGAAGAAGACCTTAAAGTCACCGACGGTGTTGGTGATTCATGAAAATCGCGGATTGAACCCTTATATCAAAGACGTGGCTAGGCGACTCGCGAAAGACGGTTTTATTGCTTTTGCCCCAGATGCCCTATACCCACTCGGCGGCTATCCGGGGAACGACGATGAGGGTCGCGCCATGCAGAAGGAGATGGACAGAGCTAAGATCGAACAAGACTTTATTGCAGCAGCTAACTTCCTCAAACAATACGAGGGTGGAAACGGTAAATTGGGCGCGGTTGGATTCTGCTTCGGTGGATACATCGTCAACATGCTTGCCGCGGTAATGCCAGAAGAGCTCGATGCAGGTGTGCCTTTCTATGGAACACCTGCGGCGCAAGAGATCCAAAAGCAAGTCAAAGGGCCTTTGATGATTCACTTTGCAGGGCTCGATAAGCGCGTTAACGACACATGGTCTGCTTATGAGCAGCAATTGATCGCAACCGACGCACAGTATCAAGCGTTAATGTATGAAAACGTCAACCATGGTTTCCATAACGACTCAACGGCACGCTACGCACCAGAAGAAGCAGCGCTCGCTTGGGAACGTACACTCGGCTTCTTCAAAGAACATCTCGCCTCTAGTTAAAACGCTTCAACCTTAGTTGGCACAGTCCTTGTTATGTCTCTCTTAGTGAGTGAGATATAAACAAGGAATGTGCATGACTCAATCAACGTCAAAAACACCCATCATAGTCTGCTGTGATAGCCTCCAAGAGCAGGCTCGATTATCCGGCTTATTGAGCCAAGATTACGACGACATCATCGGTTGCCAATTGGCACAGCTAGAAACGCTTGTGCAACGAGAACCGTCAGCAAGCGTTGTGGTTGGATGGCAGCAACCAACCGCAGAGCTGCGTCTAATTGTCGATTTCTGCCGCAGAAAATCGGCACCACTTCTTATCGTCTTAAAGCAGTTATCATCTAATGATATCAATCGGTTATCAGAAAAAATGGACTATGTACTCATGCCACATGATAGTGAGTTTGCACTTCAACCCTGGATTGAACATGCGACATTAGTGAGAGCGAAATTCGAAAGTATGCAATCGGAAATTGAATCGCTGACCCATAAGATCGAAGAGCGCAAACTGGTGGAAAAAGCCAAAGGTCTGCTGATGAAGATGCACAGCGTTGATGAAGAGCAGGCTTATAAAGCGCTTAGAAATTCAGCCATGCAATCGAGCCAAACGCTCGCACAAGTTGCCAAGAATTTGATAACTACTTTGGAAGTGTTGGATTAGTTGCTCTACCACTTTGGGGTTAGGGTGCATTTTCTAACGTGGTGCGTGTTGCACTATCAGCAAGCAATAACAGGGAATAAGAAACGGTAGAATAAACTAATTCATTGTATTTACTGTGAAAAATAAGTTGGCACAGTAATTGGATTACTAGGTATGGGTTTATTGTTGAATCGCTTATCTCAATTATCAACGGCGGTAATTGTAGACTTAGCAACGGCGCTACTGCTCTTCGGAGTAGTGGCGCTTTTTTTATGGGAGCAAACCAATGAAATGGAGTTCGATGCTGAAAGTGTCAGCAATTTCGTTATCGGTATTCACCACGGTCAGCGTAAAGGCTGAGTTGGGTGAGCCAGAAATTGAAGACCTGAAGTTTGGTTTTATTAAGTTAACCGATATGGCACCGCTGGCGGTTGCTTATGAGAAAGGCTTTTTTGAAGACGAAGGTTTGTACGTCACTTTAGAAGCGCAAGCAAACTGGAAGGTGCTATTAGACCGAGTCATCGATGGTGAACTTGCTGGCGCGCACATGCTTGCTGGTCAGCCTTTAGGCGCGACGATTGGTGTCGGCACAAAAGCAGAAGTGATTACCGCGTTCAGTATGGATTTGAACGGCAACGCAATCACGGTTTCCAATGATACTTGGGAGCAGATGAAGCAATACATTCCAAAACAACCAGATGGCAAACCTGTTCACCCAATCAAAGCGGATGCACTGAAGCCTGTGGTCGACAGCTATCTGGATAAAGGCAAACCTTTCAATATGGGCATGGTGTTCCCTGTATCGACGCACAACTATGAGTTGCGATACTGGTTAGCAGCGGGTGGGATCCATCCGGGTTTTTATGCCCCAGAATCAGGCGATAACAGTGGCCAGTTGGATGCTGACGTTCTATTGAGTGTTACACCGCCACCACAAATGCCAGCGACAATGGAAGCGGGCACGATCAAAGGGTACTGCGTAGGCGAACCATGGAACCAACAAGCCGTATTCAAAGGCATAGGCACACCAGTCGTGACCGATTACGAGATCTGGAAGAACAACCCAGAGAAAGTGTTTGGTGTTTCTAAAGCTTGGGCTGAGAAGTATCCAAACACGCACATTCGCGTAGTGAAAGCCTTGATTCGAGCGGCACATTGGTTGGATGAAAACGACAATGCCAACCGCCAAGAAGCAGTGAAGATGCTATCAAAAAGCGAATACGTTGGAGCTGATGCCGAAGTTATCGCCAACTCGATGACGGGCACATTTGAATACGAAAGAGGCGACAAACGAGACGTGCCAGACTTCAACGTGTTCTTCCGTCATAACGCCACTTACCCGTACTACAGCGACGCGATTTGGTATCTGACCCAAATGCGCCGCTGGGGACAAATCTCAAGCGAGAAATCCGATGATTGGTACATGGATGTCGCAAAAGAGGTTTACCGTCCAGATATCTACCAACAAGCGGCTCAAGCACTGATTGAAGATGGTGTGTTGAGCAAAAAAGACTTCCCAGATTTTAGTGCTGAAGATGGTTTCCGTGCGCCACAAACACACTTTATCGACAATATCGTTTATGACGGTCGTGAGCCAAATAAATATCTAGAGAAGTTCTCTATCGGGCTTAAAGGAAAAGACAAGGTTTAACCATAACGATAAACGCCACAGGCGAGGGGATTCGCTTGTGGCAACAAGGATGTAAATTTCTTAGGAGTGAGTATGTCTAGTAACGTCATTTCCCTTTTTCCTGCTAAGCAGGTAGTGAACCGAAGTCGGCTGGTGCTTTTGCCCGTCATTGGCTTGCTGATCTTTTTGGCAATGTGGCACTTAGCAGCGAGAGAAGTGCAAACCTCATTAGGTACGCTACCGGGGCCTGTGCAAACTTTTCAGCAGTTCAGCAACCTTGTCGATGACCATTGGCAAGAGCGAGAAAAGGAACAAGCGTTTATCGAACGTCAGGAAAAACGCAATGCTGCGAAGTTAGCCAAGAATCCAGACGCGGAAGTGAAGATTCGTCCTTACACAGGTAAGCCGACGTTCTTCGACCAAATCATAACAAGCTTAGTGACCGTAACTGCGGGCTTTTTGCTGGCGACGGTTTTCGCGATTCCGCTTGGCATCGTGCTTGGTCTTAATCAAGGGCTGTATCAAGCGTTCAACCCAATCATTCAATTGCTCAAGCCCGTATCACCTTTAGCTTGGCTACCCATCGTTACCATGGTTGTAAGTGCCACTTATGTGAGTGATGACCCGATGTTTGCTAAGTCGTTCATCAACTCACTGCTAACTGTGGCGCTGTGTAGCTTATGGCCGACGCTGATTAACACCGCTGTGGGTGTAACGAGCGTTGATAAAGACTTAATCAACGTGAGCAAAGTGCTCCAACTTTCGTGGTGGCAGCACATCCGCACCATCGTTTTACCTTCTGCCATTCCAATGATCTTCACTGGTTTACGTCTCTCTTTAAGTATCGCTTGGATGGTATTGATTGCGGCAGAGATGCTCGCGCAGAACCCTGGGTTAGGAAAGTTCGTTTGGGACGAGTTCCAGAACGGCAGTTCAGCATCATTGGGGCGCATCATGGTGGCAGTTATCACCATTGGTTTTATCGGTTTGATGCTCGATAGAGGCATGCTGCAACTTCAAAAGTGGCTGTCTTGGAATAAACAACAAGCGTTGAGATAAGGGAAACGATCATGGAAAAAGCATTATTAGATCTAACGCGTTTAGGGATGCGATTCCCAACGCCAGATGGCGAGTTCATCGCGCTTAAGAACGTCGATTTACAAATCAATAAAGGTGAGTTTGTATCCCTAATTGGTCACTCTGGCTGCGGTAAATCAACGGTATTGAACTTAGTTGCGGGTCTGCACATGCCAACAGACGGCGGCGTAATAGTCGATGGACGAGAGGTGGCAGGGCCGGGACCCGACCGTGCGGTGGTGTTCCAAAACCATTCACTATTGCCTTGGCTCACTGTGTATCAAAACGTTGAGCTCGCAGTAAAACAAATTGCCGGTAAAAAGGGCAAAGCGTGGATTAAGGAACAAGTGAATCACTATTTGGAGTTGATTCAAATGCAGCATGCCGCGCACAAAAAGCCGGATGAAATCTCTGGGGGTATGAAGCAGCGAGTCGGCATCGCAAGAGCACTGGCACTTCAACCAAAGGTTTTGCTGATGGATGAACCATTTGGCGCGTTGGATGCGTTAACACGTGCGCACTTACAGGATGCACTGATGAAGATCCAAGCCGAGCTAAACAACACCGTCATCATGATCACCCATGACGTGGATGAAGCGGTGCTGCTATCTGACAAAATCGTGATGATGACTAACGGACCGGCAGCAACCATTGGAGAAGTGTTAGAAGTAAATCTACCTCGCCCTCGTGAGCGTGTAGCACTGGCAGATGATGCGCAGTATCAGAAGTGTCGACAAGCGGTGCTGAAGTTCCTTTACGAGAAGCAATCCAAAGTCGAGATTCCTGCTTCGAAAGAAGACAAACCCAAAACCGCAGCGCAAACGGCATAAGGAGGCAGCGATGAACAGTCCTTTAACGATTCCAGTAAAGAACGCATTGAGCCACATCGTTGTGGTAGGCAACGGTATGGTCGGGCAACACCTTGTCGAGCAATTAGTGCAGAAAAACGCGCATTTGGAGTACCGAATTACCGTGATTGGTGCAGAGCGTTTTATCGCGTATGACCGTGTACAGTTGTCCTCTTTGTTTGCGGGTAAGTCTCATGATGATTTGGTGCTGAGTAACCAAGAATGGTACGACATGCATGGTATCCAACTCGTACTTGGCAGCCAAGTAACAGGCATCGACAGAGAACAAAAGCGTATTCTGCTTGATGGTGAAGATGTGCTGGGTTACGACGAACTTGTGCTCGCGACCGGTTCGTACCCGTTTGTGCCTCCAATTGAAGGTAAAGACCGAGACAACGTGTTTGTCTACCGCACGCTTGATGACCTTTCACAAATCAAAAAGGCATGTGAAGGCGCAAGAACAGGCGCAGTGATTGGCGGCGGCTTGTTGGGTTTAGAAGCGGCAAACGCACTCAAACTATTGGGGTTAGAAACTCATGTCATTGAATTTGCGCCTCGCCTGATGCCCGTGCAGTTAGACGATGGTGCTGGCTTAGTGCTAAAAGAGAAGATTGAAGCGCTGGGGTTAACCGTACATACCTCGACGGGTACGGAGCGAATCTGCGATGGTGAAACGGCTAAGCATCGTATGGTGTTTAAAGACAAAGATCCTCTCGAAGTGGATGTGATTGTCTTTTCCGCAGGGATTCGCCCTCAAGATGAGTTGGCAAGGCTGGCTGAGCTAGAAGTCGGCGAGCGAGGCGGTATTGTGATTAACAACCAATGCCAAACCAGCGATGAGAATATTTATGCGATTGGCGAATGTGCTCTTTGGGAGCAAAAGATCTTTGGCTTAGTCGCACCCGGTTACACCATGGCGAGAACCACTGCCGATGTCTTGACTGGGATGCCGAGCGATGGTTTTAAAGGTGCAGACATGAGCACTAAACTTAAGCTGCTTGGGGTAGATGTGGCGTCTATCGGCGATGCACAAATGCAAACCGAAGGCGCACAAGAAATGGTATTGCAAGATGCGGTTGCAGGCATCTACAAAAAGCTGGTGGTTGATGCGAGCGGCACCCAATTACTTGGTGCGATTCTCGTCGGTGATAACAGCGATTACGATGCGCTCTTACAGTGTTATTTGAACAAAACAGTCTTGCCAGACCACGCGGCGAACCTGCTATTTGATACCGGAATGCTGGATGGAGAGATGCCAGACAGCGCCATCATCTGTTCTTGTCACAACGTCACAAAAGGTGACTTAGTTGCCGAGATACAAGCTGGCACCACCAACCTGACAGACCTCAAAGCCAACACCAAAGCCGGTACTGGCTGTGGTGGGTGTAGTAATATGGTGAAGTCGGTATTGGATACTCAACTGGCAGCTATGGGGGTAGAGGTTAACAACCACCTTTGTGAGCACTTTGAGCTCAGTCGCCAAGAGATGTTCCATATTTGCCAAGTGGAACAAATCAAAGACTTCGACACCTTAATTGCACTGCATGGCAAGGGGCATGGGTGTGATATCTGTAAGCCGACAGCAGCATCTGTGTTTGCTTCTTTGTGGAATGAACACATCATGGAGCCTCAACATCAATCTCTGCAAGATTCCAACGATGCCTTTATGGCGAACCTGCAAAAAGATGGTTCTTACTCGATTGTACCTCGTGTTCCGGGCGGCGAAATCACACCAGACAAACTCATCGTGCTAGGCGAAGTTGCTCAGCAATACGATCTATACACCAAAATCACTGGCGGTCAGCGCGTGGATTTATTTGGCGCGCAGTTAGAGCAACTCCCAGAAATCTGGCAAACCTTAATTGATGCTGGTTTTGAAACAGGGCACGCCTACGGCAAGTCGGTGCGCACCGTGAAATCTTGCGTCGGTTCTACTTGGTGTCGCTATGGTGTTGATGACTCGGTCGGATTAGCTATTGAGTTAGAGAACCGCTACAAAGGATTGCGAGCGCCCCATAAGCTTAAGTTTGCCGTATCGGGCTGTACTCGCGAGTGTGCAGAAGCGCAAAGTAAAGACATTGGGGTGATCGCTACTGAAAACGGATGGAATCTATACGTTTGTGGTAATGGTGGCATGAGACCAAGACACGCTGATTTGTTTGCATCTGACTTATCCAAATCAGAGTTGATCACCATGATCGACCGAGTCTTGATGTTCTACGTCAGCACCGCAGATCGCTTGCAGCGTACGTCGGTGTGGATGGAGAACATGGAAGGGGGCTTAGATTACCTTAAACAAGTGATTTTGGATGACTCTCTCAACCTATGTGATTCTTTGGATGAACAAATGGCGCGCGTCGTAGAGACCTATCAATGTGAGTGGAAGAGTACGTTGGATAATCCTCAAAAACTGCAACGCTTCCGTCCTCTCTTGAACAGCACGTCGGGCAGCAAAGTCTTGCCTTACCAGCGTGTGCGCGGTCAGCGTATTCCAGTGAAACAGGAGGTGTAAATGGCAGCTTTAACCAAAGTGAAATTGTGTCAGCTTGATGACCTAATGCCGTTCATCGGTGCCACTGTATTGATTGAAGGCGAGCATGTCGCGTTATTCTACATTCCTGATAACGGTGTTTACGCCGTTCAAGATTGGGACCCAATTGGTAAGGCTTATGTGATGAGTCGAGGGATTGTCGGTGATATCGATGGTGAGATGTGTGTTGCATCACCACTGTATAAACAGCACTTCAGTTTAAAGAGTGGGCAATGTTTGGAAGACGATGCGCACTGTCTAAAAACGTGGCAAGTAACAGTCGACGATAATCAGGTTTGTTACTTAGTCGAAGAATGACCCTCGAAACTAGCTTGCTCGATATGAGTAAATTCTTAGCGTAAGAGATAAGCGAATAAAGCTCCAGAGCCACCACAGTATGGTTCTGGAGCTTTTTGCTATTTGGAAGGATTCACTTGTAGTTCGGTATAGCCAGTCGAGTCGTCCATCGCTCTGGTAAACTCAAGTTTTGAGTAAGAATGGATGATCAATTCTGCGGTGGTATCTATAACCGTGCCTTCCATTAAATGCCCACCCCAAACTCGTCCCTCACGATCAGACACCGAGATATGAACGTGTTGATGTTCAGGCGTTAGGGTTCCCATCACAGAGACGATTTCAAATGGCTCTTGTTTGGTTAACGTACTCTCTGCACCTGCCAAACGAAGGTTGAGGTGAGAGATACAGCCAACGCATGAGGCAATCGAGCCTGCTTTGATATCATGCTGCTCGACCAATTTCGCTAGGCTCAGCTTTAAGTCCATGCCTTTGGTAAGACGTACTGCTATCACTTCAATCGACATATTATTTCCTAATCAAAACCAGCAAGCAGGAAAGCGCCGTATCCAAGTCGGCATAACGTTTGGCTTTGCCAAGTACGCGCATACCTTGCATGTTGTTGAGAACAAAACGAGCGAGTTCTTCTGGTTTCAGCGTTTTTGGAACTAAGGTTTCTTTTTGCGCATTGGTCAGCGCATCCGCAATAATATCGATAAGATGGTCAAACAAAAAATGCCCTTTGCGCAGTACATCATCGTCTTCGCCAGCGTGCTCAATCAACGCATTTTGAATAAAGCACCCACAGTTGCGTTTGCGTTGCAGCTCAGCAAAAGATTTAAGGAACGATTCCAACTCAGGTAAAGACGCATCGTCTTTTTCCAAATCATTCAGTGAGGGTAGCGAGACCTTTTTTAAGTAAGTATCGAGCGCTTCGTAGTAGAGCTGTTGCTTGTCACCATAGGTGTTGTAAAGACTGAAGCGGTTGATGTTCAACTCGTCGGTGAGATCCGAGATAGACGTGTTCGCAAAGCCCTTGCGCCAAAACACATCCATAGCCACGAGAAGCTTTTCATCTCGGTCGAAGTTGGCTTTTCTTGCCATAAATTACCTGCCTGGGTCTGCTTATCGGGTAATTAAATTGCTTTGGAGGGATGGTACAGAGAACCTCTAGCGTTCGAACTAAACCAATATGATGAATACCCATCTATTCTTGGGTATCAGCCCCCAAATTCATGTGAACTCACAAACGGCATCAAAAATCTCGCTCAGCAAACAGACCCACAACTGTTTGAAAGTTTTTGATAGTGAAGTTCTTGACTGATCGTTTATAAACTGGCTACAGTATATCCTAACCAATCGGTTAGAAAAAGATAAAAGGATGTGAAATGAAGCTCTATGAAACCGCAATGACTCCAAGTTGTAAGCGAGTTAGCATTTTTCTAAAGGAAATCGGTGGCGAGGTTGAGCGAATAGCGCTGAATGTGCGCGAGGGCGATAACCTATCTGAACCGTTTAAATCGAAAAGCGTGAACGGCAAAGTGCCTCTACTGGAACTGGATGATGGTACGACGATCTGTGAAAGCGTGGCGATTTGTCGCTACCTAGATGAAGCGTTTGAAAATGATTTGGCGCTGTTTGGTGCTAATCAGCTCGAACGTGCTCAGGTGGAAATGTGGCATCGCATTGTCGAATTCCAAGGCTTGTACACGGCTTTTCAGGCGTTTCGCAATATCACGGCAATTTACCAAGACCGTGAAAACTGTGTTGCTGCGTGGGGTGACGAGTCGAAATCTCGCGTATTAGAATTCCTACCAACTCTCGACAAGCGTCTGTCAGAGAGCGAGCATATCGCGACGGACAACTTCACCATTGTGGACATTACCGGCTACATTTTTGTTGGTTTTGCTGTAAATGGTTTGAGTATTGAAGTGTTCGAAACTTACCCAAATATTGCGCGTTGGTTTGAGCAAGTCTCGGTGCGTGAGGCATTCCAAGACTGAGGCTGAGCCCTCATCAACAAAGCAGTGAAGCTTGTACAAATTCGCTGCTTTTTGTCGTTTTAAGCGTAAAGATCTTCAATTTTCTCGGATTTTCTCTTTTTTCAGCCACTCTCCTATAATTAACTTTGTTAATGAAACAACCTCAATTGGCTCTCACGGCGTTTTAGAACGTTACGTTCTTAGTCTGTAGACGTCCCAATCATTATTGGACTTTAACAAGTAATGAAGGACACCAAGCGACAAGGAGAGGTTATGCGTGTTCGAAGTAAAACCATCAATGGCGTGTTGTGTACGCTACTCGTAGCGTCTGTGTGCGGGCTCGTGGCCATGTATCAAAGTCACACTCAGCAACATCAACAAATTGAACTGCTGCGTGGGCAACTGGTGGAAAAAGAAAACCAAATCGTAGTCTCGAATGAGGCATTATCTTACACCCGTTATCAACACCAACTTTTAGCGGAAGATTACAGCCGTTTCAGAGATGCCCAATCCATGAATAGCGTGCTGCAATAGAACAAACGGGCAAGGAGACGCATGAAGTCCATATTGTTGGTTGACGACAGCAAAACGGTTCTGCTCTACATGACCAGTGCATTGCAAAAGCAAGGGTACGAGGTCATTGCCGTTGAAGATGGTGAGTCTGCGTTAGAAGTACTGACTCACCGAACTGACATTCAGTTTGTCCTCAGTGATTTGATGATGCCGGGCATTAGTGGCATTGAGCTTTGTCGTGAGCTTAAATCGTCGGCGTTTTCTCGTTATATCTTCTTTGTGCTTCTCTCTTCCCGCAACGATCAAGATTCCATCATCAAAGGCATGGATGCAGGCGCCGATGACTTTGTCGACAAGAAGACATCTGTAGAGGAACTACAAGCGCGCATCCGTGCGGGCTTTCGCACCTTAGAACTGCACAATACGCTCACGACAAAAAACCAAGAGCTCGATTTAGCGTATCAAACCATTCAGCAGGATTTGGACTCTGCTGGAGAGTTAATGGGGCAACTGTTGCCAGTGGAAGAACAAATTCACACGGCACAATTTAGCTTCACTTATGTTCCTTGTACCAAGATCGGTGGGGATATGTTGGGCTATGTCGAGCTCGATGAGTCCCACGTTGCGTTTTATGTCTTCGATGTTTCCGGGCACGGTATTTCTTCGGCGTTAATGGCATTCTCGATTCAACAAACTTTGTCACAACGTAACAAATCGGAGTCGATAACGTTAGACTGGAGCGACAACGAGTACCGCATCAGTGAGCCTGCTGCCGTGATTGAAAGGCTTAATCGACGCTACCAGCAAACGCAGAACAGCAAGCTTTACTTCACTATCGAATACGCCGTGTTGAACACCGAAACCGGTGAACTGAATTATTGCACTGCAGGGCACCCTAAATTTGTTTGGCAACAGACGGAACACAACTGCTTGGAACTTGTTGGTGACAACAACTTCATCGTCGGGGCATTGGAGCCGATGATGTACCAAGGTGGAAGTATCCAACTCAAGCCTAATGACGCGCTTTGGTTCTTCTCCGATGGCTTATTGGAAGCCAAGCAAGGCGAGGATCTTTACGGTATTGACCGACTGCTAGCCAACATCGAAGGGAGTAAAGCGATGCCAGAAAAGGCACAAACCAATGCCGTTTTGGAGCAAGTGCAAAACTGGCAAGGAAAACCAGAAATCGACGATGATGTGAGCTTGTTGAAAGTGCAATGGTTGGGCTGTGCACAATCGCAAGCTGTTAAGTCGACAAGTTCGGTATTCCAGAAATCCTATCAAGCGTCTTTAGAAGTTTCACGCCAAGCGAGTCTTGAATTGGTTGGGTTCCTTCAACAACATTCGGTTTCTTCTCATGTAACACAAGCTTTGGAGTTATGTGTGGTAGAACTGATGAACAATGCTTTTATTCATGCCTATCAAGAACAAGCAGGAAAAACGGTTGAGTTAGAATGCGAAGTGATTCAGGGGGAAAAAACAAAAGTTGAACTGCGCGTGGCTGATTACGGAAACGGTATTGATGACGATACGTTCAAAGATCACATCTCTAAACAGATTGAAGCGCCCAATTTGTTCGATGAAGACAGTTGGTTGCCTTCTGGGCGAGGGCTGATATTGATCGCTCAAATGACAGATGGGTTTTCGGTGTGCAGCCGAGCTGGAAGGAACGAGTTTACGGTAATTAAATCGTCTTAGTTCGATAAAAACTCACCCCGCAAAGGCGAGGTGAGTTGTATTTAATTACAGTGTGTTTTTAAAGATCTGACCACCTTTCATGATGAGATCCATTTCTGTTAGGTGAGAACCGTCTGGCTTCGCATCGTTGGTAAACCAAGTCTCACGTCCGCCGACTAAGGTAATGTCTTCTAGCGGGTTACCATCAATCAGTAAGATATCTGCGTAAGCACCAACCTCAATCACACCGATTTTGCCGTCTGAATATGGATTGATCCAATCTTCCATCAACTCTGCTGGGATTCGACCGCCGACCGAAGTCATTGCTTTAAGTGCATTGTAGTTTCCAAAGAACTTCGCGTTTAGGTAAATCTCATGCGCAATTTGTTTTGCACAGGTCGATGCAACGCCAACACAGTCGGTATTAAACGCGCGATAGTCTGGGTTCACCTCATTGACGTTATCAACGTAAGAGTCAAAAGCTTTTTGTGCCGAATGCAGCTTTGCTTGGATCATTGGATCTTGCACCACAGGCGTCTTCGCAAGTTCTGGAGAAAACGCAGTTAGGTTTGTCACCAAGAATGCACCTTCTTCTTTAAAGCGTTTATGGTGCTTAGGTGAATACATAAAGCCGTGCTCAATGGTCTTCACACCAGTATCTAGCGCTTGGTTAATCGCTTTTTCTGAATAAGCGTGTGTCGATACGTAAGATCCATATGAGTTT